>Ga0065711_1046938_pt1 | contig 12616 bp, 6 predicted proteins | sample Hoacrofraction12_FD_59098 | JGI IMG/M metagenome (GOLD analysis project Ga0065711, IMG submission 59098) | Hoatzin crop microbial communities from Cojedes, Venezuela - Epithelial fraction 12 v2 (version 2) | ecosystem: Host-associated > Birds > Digestive system > Esophagus > Crop | place...
TCCTAAGCTTGCCTTTTTTTTTTTTTTTTTTAATTTTGCGGAGAAGACACAGCTTTTATAAACAAGGATGAGGATGTAAAAGCTTTCGCATCCTAGAAAAGCTTCTCCTGTGAACACAAGGATTGTTCCGCCTCAGGCTTTCAGATCACGTCTTTTATAAGTGAAGACTGCACTACAGTCCCAATGGAAAAGGAGCACAACTAATCAAGCCTTGAAATATTTCTCAGTTGATGATGTGCCACTCTATCCCTGAATTACTGTTGATCAGCCAGGGCTGTGATACACACAGATCACCAGCTTCTGTGGGTTTCCACTGGAGCCAACTCCTGTTTAAGGTTTCGTGTTCTGAACTACAGTTTCCCATTGATACAGTACAAACATTTCCAATGCCCAGGAGGGAAAATGGATGCAGTAAGGGATGGATTTCTTTAAAGATTTGTTCCAGAAATGGATAAGGAAAGTTAAAATTAATCAAAAGAAGGGGTTGGCACTAATTGTTGTTGCCTGTAGGCAGATTGTAGAACAATTAATTTCTGTTTCAGATGGCTTAAAGAATCTGTCTATATATACCATGTCATCTTTGTAGGGGGGTTCTTTTGAATTTTAAATGATTTTTCTCAAAAAAGAGTCAATAAGGTTTTGCCCAGTTCTCACTTGATTAAAATCTTCCTATTAACTGAAACTCCCACTGGCCTTAGTAAGTAAGAACTGCAGGATTCAGCTCAAGGGTAGTGATCTTTGCAAACTATATCCAATTTTAAATACAAAACCTTTCTTTTCATCCATCAGTGTGAAACACTTAGACCAATGAGCAGTATCACTGCCCTTTACAATGTTAGTACTGGTAGTAAGGGGAGTTGGACTTTACAGAAAGAAGTGCTAAATATTTCATCTCTAGATTTTCATTAAAAATTTAAACAGTTTTGTGCAGCCAAGACCTACTGAGCTGCATACAAGCAACATGTGCATACTGCAAAGAAATCCTACATGGTTACAGTGATTTCTTCTGGGTCAAACCCTCAGCAAATTGGATCACAAGATATTATATGCTTATCAATATTGAAGCCTCTACTCTAGAAAAGAGGTTTTCAGGGCTAAGACAAAAATAAGCCTGTGTGTTTGCTACTTTTCTGGTTATCTGCCTCATTGACTCAGTCTTGCTTTTTGACAACACATTTATAAATCTGTGTATTGCAATCTCTTTTTTTTTTTCCCCATTGACCTGAGACCCAGGGTTGAAAACTGCTGATGTTCATAATTAATCAAAAGCAACAGAACTTCCTGAGGTTGTACTTAGAGATAATGTACTTAGATTTGGTGTCCTTACCAGAGGAGCAAGGGACACAGAGAAGTCAAAGGGGCAGCTGGAAGAGCAAAGAGACTATAGGCAGTGGGGTCCTCCAGGCTGGGAGCACAACATTGGCTTCTCTTGGAGAGTTTTGTAGAGTGGATACCAGTGTTATATAAATTAATAGAGTTTACCTGAATTTCTACAGAAGTCTTGAGAAAGTTCCTCTCCAAAGGTTTTTAAGGAAATTAAACACCTGTGGCATAAGAGAGAAAGTCTTCTCAAGAAGAAATTAATGGTTAATAGAGAGGAGCAAAGGGCAGGAGTAAAAAGCAGAGGGAGATCGCTGATGGAGTTTTGCTGGGTCTGTGCTGGAGCTCTGCCATTCATAAATGACCTAGAAAGAGGGTAAACAGGGAGATGGCAATGTTTGCTGATGGCATTAAGAGCAGTGAGACTGAGGGCAGATGGGAATTGTAGGAGGACCTGAGGATGCCTAGCAATGAAATGGCAGATAAAAGCAACGTAGATACATGTGAAAGGGGATAAACAATCCTAACTTCACATACAAAGTGATGAGCACTGGGCTGACTGTCAGCACTTAGCAGCAAGTACAACGTAGCAGTACCACAAACACATCAGCCCAACCACTGATCATGGTGAAAAGGCAAAGCACATGCTGGGAATTATGAGCTAAAAATAAAGACTAAAACTTGGGACATCTATACACTACTCTACAAATGAACGGTGTGCACGTACCTGGAGGAGTCAATGCAGTTCTGGCACCCTGCTCTCAGACAGCACGTATTGAAACAGGGAAAATTTCAAACAGCAACAAGGATGACTGCAGGTATGGACAGCTTTCAGACAAGGAATGAATGAGTAGTGCCTTTGGCCGGGGAAAAAAGACAATAAGTGAGGCTGTATATAATAGCAGTCTTCGAGCTCAAGGGTTGTCTGGAGAGAGCAGGTGAGAGATCAGCTGTTCATCGTCTCTTCTGGGACCAGAACTGGGGACCACCAAATGAAGCAAGTAGAAACCTGCTTCAAAACAAACAAACCAGGATGGTTTCTCACATAGCTGGAAAAAACCTTTGTGAAAGGATTCTGGGTTTACGTATGTTAGAGAAGAGGAGATGAATGTTAGAGAAGAGGATGTTAGAGAAGAGGATGGGGAGATGTTAAGGAGAACAATCATTAATACTGACTACAAACCATACAGGGTTCAATAACCCCTTGAACTGAAAATAGTTGGAAGCTGGAAAAGTGAAACTGGGCCAAATGGGCCCTATGTCTGAGATGTACTCACATTTATGTTTTCACTGCCCAGTAATGTAATTCTGGCACGATTTTTCCTGCAGATTTTTCCATCTACATCTCAGATATAAACATCTTTCTTCCAAAGTGCTTTAAAATCTTCTCATTCTCCTCCTATGCGTGGTAGGACTGCAAAGTATTTAACAATTCCCAAGAGCTTTTCAGCCATTTGCAATATCAGGCTCCGAGAATGTGACAATGGGAAAATGTAATAAAAATATATCCAGAAATGATTTTTACATTATTTGCTTAATCTAAACCATTTCCCGCTATTGTTGTATTACATATTTGAATTCAGCCGCTTAAAAGCAAATCCCACTAACCACAAGTTATTCCAAATTGAGTTACTGGTACTTGTATTGAGAGAGATTTTTGCAATACACTTTTCCTATTTGTGTTAATGGACAGCAAACCTCCACTTTTCCGAACTTCCATTCCTTTTATTAGGGCAAATCTGAATGTTCTGAAGGTGCTGCTTGAAAGGAAAGTTTGTGACTAGAGCTGTAAAGTTTAATTATTCCAGTACTAATACACGTATGTTAGAATTCTTACTTTTTCTGACCTTCTTAGATTACAAAGATTAAACCAAGAAGGTCATTGTTTTGACAGTGAGATGTTTTTTAATAATCAGTAAAACTCTTCCTGCACCAAGCTATCTACCATGTTGTCAAAGACCTACTGCATTTACCTCTCGTCTCTGAAACATCGTTGGATTCAGCGTAGTGTACTGACAAATACTCAATAGTGTAATGACGTCTCCTGTTTCAAACAAAACCAAAGTGGCTTGAAGGATGGCAAGTGCTTTATAAAGAAAATGGCAATGGACTAAATTGTTTGCTTTTATTTGCGTCTGGCATTGATTCCGATGGGAATATTGTTTGATAAAGGACTAAGACCTCAGCCCAGCAGTACTTCACAACAATGAGAATTAAAAACATTCAGTTCAAGATTGAATGTTAATAAGGATCACGGAGGATTTGATATATTGCTCTAGCATATGACCCTGGAAAGTATTTCCAGAATGCAGTAACACGCCTAAGCTCGCCAAGAAAGTGGGTGTTTCTGGATGAAGGTGATATCAACCCCGAGGAAAACAAACCCACCCCAAACAACAAAGAAGAAGTAGCAGCAGTAGCTGTATTAAGAAAGCAATCTCAAGACTGTGTAAACATCAGATATGATCCCCAGACATAGACAACCCGCTTGGTGAGGAAGGCTACGGGGGTGTCAGTGAGGTTTCAGTAGTATCCACGAGCACTTTCAAAGGACCCTTTCCGCCTCCCACCCACTGTGTTTACCCCTATCCCTCCCGTCCTTCAGACTCTTGAGACCTGTCCCTGTCGGGTTTCAGCCCACAGTGGGGCCCAGAAACAGTGCTGGCCCAAGCCTAGCCCCAAAACAGACACATTTGTGCAGAGCATATCTATCCTGCCGGATGAGCGACACGTGCTCTTCAGGCTCTCTGCAATAATTTTTCTCCTCCCAATCATATTCCCCTGGAGTATGAGTTCTTCTGATAACTCTTGTTCTTCCTGCTGTCCCTTTACACCTCACACTGCTGGGATGGAGAGAGAAATGCACTAATTGGCTGCGTAGGGTCTATCGAATACCCCAGGGGAAGGTTTAGCTTCCTTTGTATCCATCTTTAAAAGTCTCAGCTTTCGCTTGAGTCAAGTGGTTGAGCTTGTAACCTCTGGGAGTATTTGAGAGCACTCAGAACTAGCATACTGACACTGCATATAATGCTAAGTGGATTCAAAGATGTCCAGGACTCACCCTGAATAGGAGAATTTCTTCTCTCATTCTTTGTTCACACCAAAGCCAAGCAAGTGGTCCCATCATTTCATTTACGAGCAGCAAACACTCTTCTCATGCCCCAGGACCAGCCAAGGCTTTGATATTCTGATTCTCCTATTTTTTTAGCATGGATGAAGTCACACAGCCAAAAAGCACCTTTTCACCTGGTGACTAAACAGCAGGGCCAGCCTTCGTTCACTCACAAACTAACCAGCCTGTTCTTCATTCCCTCTCCCCCACCCCCAAATCATCGCCTGGGTAGAAAGACTTCACTTGCCCCACTTCTTTCACCCCTTCCACAAACCCAAGCAACCAGAAATAGACTAGAAGGAGCCCAGCTGCTCCCTCAAATGCACCTAGAATGGGGAAATATTACTCCTTCCTTCTTAGGGAACTTGTAACCTCAAGGTCTTCTCTCTCCCAGGGCTTTGCATGCAATTGCCCACAGGAGCCAGGGACACACGCATGCGTGGAGGGTTTGGCTGCTGCAATGCTCAGGTTTCCAATGCAGCAGAGCTCTGTGGCAGGCGCTTCTCCCTCCTTCTGCTCATCTTGCTATTTGAACCGTGTGCTAAGTGAGAACACATTTGGGACTGGGAAGGGGAGCTGCTTCTGGACAGACAACACTCCTCCAGCGCCTTTCTAAGGGGCCATGGAGAAGTAAAATCAAACGCTGACAGACGCAGTGCAGCAATTCTTAATCAGCGTGAGGAAGGCTTTGCAAACAAAGCCCAGCCACCGTCCCCTCACAGCAAAGTGTACGTTGCTCATTTATTTGCGTGACTCCTTTGAATGCGGTGATAACGCTTCAGGGTGTTATAACAAACGGAAAGGTTAATATCGCAATGAGTCACCAGCGTAAGACCCCGCCGCAAATGAGACACGGGGCAGGAGCCCTGGGTTTCCAGATAAGCAAAGGGGATTACTGAGGTTCAGCTACATGTCTTATGCCAAAGTCTTTACTGAGTTAATGTAGTGAACGTAATGCCAGTATAGTGGAGACTATCTCAGCCCAGTAGTTTCATTTTAAGGCAAACAAGCTCCCTGTGGAGAGATCGGAAAACTGCTTCTATGGAATTTAATTAACATTAGAACGTGTGAGATTATATGCTAAGCATCTTGATTCATGTCAACATAGCAATTTTACACTATTTGAACCGGCAAAAAACTTAGATTCAAGATGACAAGTCTACTTTGCTCTTAAAAAAAATGGCATTTATTCTTTATTATTATTAATGTGGCATAAGCATATGTACATAAGCAGTTTAAAAGAAGGGAATCTAAAACCTCAAATACAAGAATAAGCTTTTAGCTGTAAGTATCCACCAGCATGCGTCCAAGACTGTCTCTGTGAGTGGCACAGACCCTCTCAACTCTCAGCATGCGAAATACTAATGAAAAAACATCTACTGATCTGATTTCCAAAGTCACGTACATGTTCAGTTAAACAGAACACAGATAAGCAGCCGTCCTTTGCAGGCTGTAGTACTGGCCGAATATGACTGATAACATTGAGGTCAAACCTGTATTTGGGACAGCTCCGAGGTTATTAAGGACTATTAATCCCAAAGCACACTGCTTACAGTATTTTCTCCCCTCAGTCATCCACTGCACTTTGTAAACCACAGGCAGGAGCCTGTAGGACGCCGACAGTCAGACACCTCTTGCTGCTTCCCATCGCTGGCAATCGGACTGGACATGGATTTATGTCAGTGGCTCAGAGTTTCTTGAAATTCAGGCAAATTTTTCCATCACTTGTTTTCATCCCATTTTTCCTAATGATGCTCTAAGTAATTTCTACTCCCCTTTTGTGTGAGGTGCTCTTACAATAGTTTAACTCCGTTATCCTACCACTCCTTAATCATTATGGATTCAAGAAGTGGAAGATACTTTCACAGATGGATGTGCCTTGGGGCATCATCGAGTAAACACTTGTCTTCAAATTTCTTTCAGTTCTGCTGATTTCCTTTAGCTCTGAGAAGGCATACATGAACTTTTCAAACCCTGTCCCATCCATTTCAGTTAATACACCATTAATTGGTTTACCCTTTGTAACGCTGGGCCTTTAAATGCTTTTAGCAGTCATGGGAGTAGCTCTTAAGTGCTTTTTAGTGATTCAGTAAACAACATTTTGCCACCTAAGTGAGGAACACTCTTTCAAGCCCTAGACCCGTCAAGTGTAGCTTCACATGTTTAATTAGTTTAAGCCACAATTCTTCAGTGATGCGACCCTGCCTGGGTTGATGGGTAAGACTGCATTATCAAAGTGCCTTCTGAAAAATGTTTTGGGTTAGAAATCAATGCATGCAAAATTGCCCATTTTTTCTGAGGAATTTCTTATGAAAATTGAGTGTGGAATGAAGTCTTTTCTTCCACTCTTCTCAAGAAAAAAGAAAAATCTTGTAGCGTTTCTGAATGAGTCATCTGAGCCAAAGGCCCTGTGTGTAATGAACCCAGCAGATTCACGATGACCACATAGCACCCAGGGACTGCGGGCCCTTCCCGAGACTGCCTGGCACCCAGGCTGCCATCACCAGCGACACTCGCTGCTGCCGCCCGACGCTCGGGCTGCATGCAAGAAGCCATCTAAACGGCATCAACTTTCTCACCGGCCACTTGGGAATTTTTTGATATATGGGTGGAGTAACTCAGCTGCAGGATGAATATAAATTCATGGAGGGTTATTGCTCAAGTCCTGCCAGGCAGCCAAAGCCAGCTGATTACATCGTATTCTAAGAGATGGGTCTTGAGGGCAGAGCAATAGCTAGACTGGGAAGTGGGGGACTTATCTTTCATCTAAACTAAAAGACATCAGAAACATGTTAGGTTGGGCAGTTGAGAGAAACATTTGTATAGATGCTTTAATGAGGATTCCCGATGAACCCTGCAGGTCCTGCACACACAGAGGAGGGAGGTGGCACGACTGGAGGTGACTGCATGCTCCCATGCAGTAAATTGTGTGGCAGTGCTGGCTGCGAGGAGAAGCACAGCCTCCTGAATCCTACAACACATCACGCCTGCCAGGATTTCTTGCTCTATATGCCAGGACTTTCTTCCAGATTATGGAATACCTCTGCCTGCGGAGGCATCCATGTAGGCACCAAATTTCAGTAGTACACAGAACTGAGTTTGTTCTTGCTAGATTACAGTGTCTTTCAGGAGAGGTCAAAGGGATCCTTCCCGCATTGACCCTCTTCCCTTCCTGAAGGCTGCTGATGCTCAGAAGGCCCTGAGAGAAGAAATATCTGGTCATGACACTGAATAATGTGTTAAAAGACCCCCCCTAGCAGCTGGCTGAAATGCTTGCCCCAGAACAGACCCCCATCACATTACACCTGCAGACCAGCTTCTCTGGCTGATGAACCACATCTTAAAGAGCTGAGAGCTGAGCACAGCATGCAGCAAAAGCACGAAGCCCATCATCTCATTTCAACGTCAGAGATCCCAGTTGCATGCAAAGCTTGGAAATGCAGCATAGCTGCTTCAGTAGACTCTACCAGGCTAGGGTCCCCTAAATAAAATATTGCTGACACAACTGCTGGCAGATGTGTCCAAAACAAACCTCATGCTCTTTGCCAGCAAAACCACTGCTGTAGAGCTCAACAAGCCAATGGATTGGCTTCAGTACCATTGGCCAGAGTAATGTGCAGTTACGCTTTCAGGAAATCACGCTGGCATACACCGCACCGCTGCTAAAGGCCTCTTCCGAAATCGCTGTCCTGCAAAGCTACAGATCCACAGACTCTTTTGCTGCAGACAACATCTGGGTCTAATGAGACCATATTGCCAGGGGAGCTGGCACTAGGTAACTGGGAGATTTCAATGCCTGGAATCTCTGCAGCATTGGTCACCTCTCAGCCAGGCACTCGTGGGAACTGCGTTCCCCGATCCCACTGCTCCTGGTGTGGGGTTGCAGAAAGCCACAGCTGCTTCCCTCCCAAAGCCCAGCTCCTTGCTGGATATCACACACAGGAAGAGGTGAAGAGCCATAATCCTTGCTTTTCACTAGAATGGTTTGTTAAAAGTGCTCATATTTATTTTTGGCCATCTAAGCAAGTATTTCTTGAGAAAGAGACATTTCACACTGCCTCAGAGCTAACATCTCACTGCTTGTGCTCTGGAGAGAGAGAACCCTCTGTAGAGATTTTTTTGGACCATATTTGGAAGTATTTCTGTCTCATCCATCTCTTCTGTACACAGCTGTGGTAAATGCTGTATTTTTGGGTCAGATACAATTTCTTGCTCATATTTTCTAGCTAGTCTTCAGGTGCTTTACCTGTTTATGAGCAATTCCTGTCCAGCTTGTCACTTCAGCTGTTGTTCATGATGCATGTACCAAAATGGATCAGTCAAACTATGGACCAGTCTTTTAGAACAGGATGTAGGAAAAAAAAATAATTACAATTCCTCTGTTTGTAACAGCTCATTAAATTGGGATGGATGTAATATCTTATCACCAAGCTGGGGAGAGTCCTGTGGAGGTCTGCAAAGATGTTTAGGTGGTTGGAGCATACGATAAATGAAGATTCCCTGAAGAAACTGGAGGGGTTTAGTGCAGAGAGAAGTTTTAAGGGTGATCTAATTTCTGCTTTTAAGCATCTGAAGAGGATTACAGAAAAAAATGGGTCAAATTTTTCTTAGAGTTACACAGAAAAAGAAGCAGAGGCAATGACAAGGAAAAAGCCAATTAGATACAAGAGGGGAAAAAAAAAATTGCAAGGTCTGTGGTTAAAGACCAGAAGAGGGGCCCAGAGAGGCTGTAAAATCTCAGTCCTCGGAGACTTCTAACATTCAGCTGGATAGGGCCATGAGAAGCCTGATCTAGCTTTGCAGTTAGGACTAGAGACCTCCAGAGAGCCCTCCCAACCTAAATTCTTCTATAATTCTATGTTTTCTAGTATATGGTATGTTTTCTTTCTTGTTCAGGAATAACTATTCAAAACCAGCCATCTCTAAGAAACCAATCGGTCATTAGATCAAATCATCCACAGTACAGTGGCTGCAAGGCCTGCAGGGTTATAGCAGTTGTTCTTTAAAACTGCAGAAAGAAGCTGGGTTGAAAAGGTCAGAGAGACTCTAGAGGGAACCCTGAAATCTGGAGCCAAACAGGAAGGATCTGTATTTTTTTCTGAACATGCCTGATGCAGCTGCAAGCATTTGTGATGGGGCACTTGCAGTTGGGGTGCCTGCCCAGGAGTGGGAAATGTAAGGAGGGAGCATCACAGCCCACATTCAGAGCCCAAAAGCACAGAAGGGAGCTCTGAGTCCTCGCCCTTAGCTCTGCGTGGCATTTCACAGAGGGCAGGAGAGCAGTTGGGCAGCATCAGGTGGCACTGGACACCGGGGCAGCACCGGTGATCATGGGGGTCAGGACCGTCAGACACCTATTTTTCTTTTGTTTGTGTATTTATTTCATATTAAAAGTGATTTGACCCAAACAACAATTTCCCCTTACTTTACCCATAAATTCACACTTCCATAACCCACCCAGCTGTAGGTGATATCTCTTAAGAGCCCTTGGCTACCCTTCCTTTGCTAACAAACCTTGAAGGCAGAGAAGCATCTCTGGACACACTGAGGCTCACCATACTCTGAGTGCCAGTGACTGTGATCAATGTGCCCCATCAGGAGGACAGAGGAGGACGGGAGCACCCCTGTCCCTGCACCCCTCTACCCACAAAGGGAACTCATGTTCTGAGCCCTGAGGAGAAAGACTTGGGGGTACTGGTGAATGAGAAGCTCAACATGAGCCGGCAATGTGCGCTTGCAGCCCAGAAAGCCAACCAGATCCTGGGCTGCATCAAGAGAAGCGTGGTCAGCAGGTTGAGGGAGGTGATTCTGCCCCTTTAGTCCGCTCTCGTGAGACCCCACTTGGAGTCCTGCGTCCAGCTTTGGAGCCCCAAACATAAGAAGGGCATGGATGTGTTGGAGTGGGTCCAGAGGAGGGCCATGAAGATGATCAGAGGGCTGTAGCACCTCTCCTATGAGGACAGGTTGAGGAATTTGAGGCTGTTCAGCCTGGAGAAGAGAAGGCTCCGGGGTGAGCTTAGAGCAGCCTTCCACTACCTGAAGGGGCCTACAGGAAGGATGGAGAGGGACTTTTCACAAGGGTGTGTAGTGATAGGACAAGGGGGAATGCCTGTAAACTAAAAGAGGGCAGATTTAGATTAGATATTAGGAAGAAATTCTTCACCAAGAGGGTGGTGAAACACTGGAACAGGTTGCCCAGAGAAGCTGTGGATGCCCCCTCCCTGGCAGTGTTCAAGGCCAGGTTGGATGGAGCTCTGAACACCCTGGTCTGGTGGAAGATGTCCCTGCTCATGGCAGTGGGGTTGGAACCAGGAGATCTTTAAGGTCCCTTCCAACCCAAACCATTCTATGATTCAATGATTCTATGTCATGGCCCGGGTGCCTGATCACAGCAGTGGTGAAAAGAGGCCAACCCACGCTGGGCAGCAATCGTGGCAGCACTGGGCACCACCACAGAGCGTGGGCCTCCTTTCCTCTGCTCTCCTTTCCCTACCCAAGCAGAGCATGTCAGGTGTGTGGCCACTCCACCTGCATCTCACACCGCATCTGCACAGGAGGAGAAGATCCTTTTCCACAGCCCTAAACCCCAGCTGCTCACTCCCTGCTGCTGGATCCCCGACCCTGGGTCCTACTGTTCAATCCAAGCTGCTGCAACACAGCAAACCAGACCTCTGAACTGCTGAGACCTGAGCTGCTCAAACCCCTCCTTCATCCAGAGGAGACTAGATTCTCTCCTAAGTGCTTAGATGGGACACAGTCATTTCTGGCGTGTTACCTGCTGATGTGGTTCTCTGAATACTGCTCTTCAAATAAAAGTAATGAAAGAAATAACTGATTTCTTTGCATTTACTGGTTCCTATACCAGCTGCCCTGGGTAGGAACTCGGCAGCTGCCAGGGTTTGCTACAGGTCAATGGTTTTAAAAAAATTTCCAAACTGAGTGAGGGATTTGCTATAACCTGCCCAGTGTTGCAGGCTGGATGAGGCATCTCAAAACCAGGAGCTTTGGACATAACTGAGATTTGTTTCCAAACGCACAAGCAGAGGGTCACCGAAGGACAGAGCGACACTCCTTCCTGAGATTTTGTCCCAGCAGTACAGAGAACCTCCCTCCTTCCTTGCAGTCAGATGTTTGTGTAAGTAGAAGTGAATTATCTTGGGAAGTGCCCTGTGTAGTTTTGGACCTTTTTCACCCTTCTGAAATGATCATGATTTTGTTCATTAATTTGATACTGAGGTTGTTTGCAGTCCAACACTAATAGCAGAAATATGCCATTTGTACCAATTAAGCATTCAACTTAATGCTTTTATATAGCTGATTCGTAGCAGAATTTTCTCAGACTCTGCTTTCATTTAAACTCATGCAACCCAGTTTAATGGATATGAAAGCAGAATTAACATTTTTTTCTTTAAGAAGTCATTGCAGATCTTTTAGCTGTAGGTGATCACTCAAACCATACTCCTGTCTCCTGCTTGGCTTCTCTCTTACTTTCCATGTCGCAGAACTTGCTGCTCTCTGTTGTCATGTAGGAAAAACGTGCAACACATGCAACACACACAACACACAATATTACAGAGGGAAATCCCAGCCCAGGGCAGAATTATACTTGATTTTAAAGGCATGTTTAAGATGGCTAAGTTGAATATTCAGAACTATAAAGGCTGTGTTACGGCTGTAGCCTGGACACATCCCCTTCTGCATCTGCGTGGAGTTAACATCTTTAATTTATAGGAAGTCAGCCTACATCTTTGCCAAGACCATGGCCTCAATCAGTACACAACATGGGTGCAGTTCACTTAGTGAACATCTATGCAATATTTATTTTACCTTTAGGTCAATTTCTCAAAAGCTTTTCCTGCAGCAGATACACGATACAGAGAATTACAGTCCAAATGTTTAAGCTGTGAGAACGCTTCTAGAAAAAACACACTCTGCTCCTCCTTGGGGATACCTCTGACCACCTGCTTTCCTGGGACGCTGCAAGTCCTCCCCTGACTATAAGACAGCCCTGAAGGAACCTCAGTCAGGTTGAGGCTGTGGTCACCACCAAGTGGCCCTCAGAAATGAGGTCAGTCAGGAACAGGACATCTGAATTGTTCATGCAACAGCAAACCACTCCCAGACAAACTCTTTCCCAGGGCAACCCAGGGGCATGTACTAATTCAGCTGAGCCTGTGTGCTACA
>Ga0065711_1012066_pt1 | contig 12615 bp, 8 predicted proteins | sample Hoacrofraction12_FD_59098 | JGI IMG/M metagenome (GOLD analysis project Ga0065711, IMG submission 59098) | Hoatzin crop microbial communities from Cojedes, Venezuela - Epithelial fraction 12 v2 (version 2) | ecosystem: Host-associated > Birds > Digestive system > Esophagus > Crop | place...
GTAGCTAGCCATTATGCTGTTGTCTTAAAGCCTAAGTGTTGTCAGCAAAAGGGCAGAAATTGTATTGACAAGGCTTGGAAACGGGCTGATGTAACACTAACGATACGCGCTTGATGGCTTTCCTAGACAGCTCTTCTCAACTGGCTTTAAGACAGACATGAACTACCTTGTATTGCTGACAAGTGATAGGAATGAATTGGGCAAGTCCTAAAGAAACAGTAATAAAAGAAGCAGTAAAACCTGGAATAGCAGGGGCCTTCACGGGAGTTTACAAAAGCTTTCTTTTCCTTTAAGTGAACTCCTGGGTTCTAGCCCAGTCCCTTGCTCCAGGGCATGCCAACCAAACAGAGACTGCCAAACAATCACAGACAAAATAATTCTCCTCTGATTGTTAAAGACTGAATTTACTTCATGTATTTCATAGCTATTTCAATGCTTTTTCTACTTTAAAAATGGTTTTACTATGAAGTTAAATCTTTGCCCTACATTTATGTCCTCCACTGCCAACAGCAGACAAGGCAATTCCTTGATATCTCTCATACAGTCACTCTGATAAAAGTTTCACCACTTGAAAGCAGCAGCATTTCTGTTGGGTAACTGCTCATCACTTACTGTCTTTAATTATTAGCAATTTCTACTCCTTCAAGGTCGGTACAGAGTCCTGGGTTGCCCTGATGCACACAGAGAGTCCTCAGTGTCGACATTTATCCTGACCTGTAACACTACCAGAGCAGTCATTCTGATCACACGTTTCTGATGTATCAACTAAGTGCAAGGGACGGTCCCGGAGTCAAAGGAAGCACTTATCATCATCCAGCGCCTAGCCCCTGGGCAACCTGACCCAACAAGAATATGGAAGCACAAAGTTCATACATTTACACTTTTCTCAGATGGCGAAATTGATGCTTTCTCTCTGGTGCTTTCTGCTCTGTTTCTGAGCTGAGAACACCTCCAGTGGCATCTCCAGTGGCAAAGAAGTAACCAGGTCTTGTTCCAGCACAGTATCTCCATGCACATTTTATCAACACATTTTGATTTTTCAACCCCTCTGCAAAAGTGCTTGCTGCACCATTTCATCACGAGCTCACATTTTAAATTTAAGTGTCAGCAAAACACCTCATCTCCTCCGCTTCCCCTCTTTCCTTATCGAGGCAGTAATAGACTGCCTAAAAGACTATAATGTGTAATGAAAATAGGAGTTCATATTTCAACTGAATACTACAGAAATGTAAATTCAAAATTGCAGGTTTAGTCTCTTTGCTCAGAAACTCTTAACCCGCACCTTAAAAACACCCCAAACAAATAAAGCCACCACCACAAACACACTGGCATCAACAAACCGAGCAGGGGTTTATGTCATGGCTAAGACTCAAGTGCACTGACTTTTCCATGAATGCTTTTCATGAAATACAGTCTCCCCAGAGCAGGAATAAATAGCTGCCTGGCTTGATGTCTTTTGTTGTAAAAGCTTAACAGAGCTTAAACTTAAAGCATACACTTCTTTATTCCCATTTTATCATTAATGATAACTATTACATTTCATGCCAAAAAGAGACCACAACAGATAAACCTTTATAACTTTCAGATTTCTTTCTGTGCTACAGCTACCAATAAAATGCTCGCAGTAGGGCATACTCTTCCTTCTGTAAAACTTCTCTGCTAGTGGGTTCAGGACTCAAGACTGAAGCTAAACTTACTTGGCATTTGTGAAGTCAGCGTGACAGAAAGAAAAGAAATGGAAAAAAACAACCTGCTGGATTAAACTCCTTGGATTCTCATGGTATACACGGGATTAAAAAAATGCTAGATTAGGAAATTTTAGGTCAAAATTCCAACTTGCAGTTTCAATTAAAAAAAAATAGAGAAAGGGAAGAAGAAGGAAATACAGCGTGACCTCTGCAACATAAGGAAATGTCCATAAGAAGATGCTATCTGTATATCTTTGTATTCAAACCTGCAGCAAAACTCCAGAGATTATTCGTCTGGGGAAAAAAGGTGACCTAAAGCATGGCTTGGTAACCCAGGCCTTACCGAAAATAAGAAACTCAGCTTCAGCTTTAACGCTGATCCGTATTGACTCTAAACGCTGCCACGACACGTGTGATGCAAAAGGCATACAACAACCAACTAAGCCAGGTACCTAGGAACCTTCTGGAATAATATTCTCCTAGTTTGGGGCTGCAGAATAAAGGTCCAGTGTATAAATCAATCAATGTTCACATCTCAGAGGTTCTCTGATGAGCACTAATACTGTTTCCCAGAGCATTAACCAACCACAGGCGTCAGTTTTTACATGTATTTGGAGCGCATTTCTTCTGCTGATGCACTAATATCTTTCTGGGTGAAGGACAGCAAACCGTACCAGACAGCTGCTCACTTTTCTAATGAGTGTGTGAGAAAAGCAACGGCAAAGTTGCTGAGAAGTATTTTGTGGCTCTCCTGTTGCTCTGCTCTGGAACGAACACTGACAGCTCCACTGGCACTCGCTGGGAGTTCCTGCACACCGGCTGGCAGAGATGAAAGCGGTCAGAAGGAAAACAAACAAGTAAGTGTCAGTCCCTTGCAGATTTCTCCACTTGCAAAGCAATTACCAATTTAATAAACATTGATTTCAAAGAAAGAGATAACATTCTGGCTTTCGGCTTGCGTGAATCAGCCCAAAGGCACTGCTGTTTCCAGTGACTATTCCCTAGTTTTCACATGTCATTAGGAAGGGTCAGCCCTCTCATATTTTTCCATGCACTGGAGAACACTATTTTTCAGCTAGCTAACCCAACTGACTTGTGCATTTGGAACACAAATTAGAATTTAAAAACCCCTTGGTTACCAAGGAACTGGCAGCAAAGCCTGGCAGCCTCAAGCCACTCTGCCCATCCCTCTGGATGAACCCTATGCAGGTCTGGCTTCAAGGACTTCAGCATATCAGTTCCATTTAACGCTGCAAATACAGTAGTCCACTGAGAGATGAGACAACTGTGGGAAGCAATTTAGATGAAGGCTATCTGATCTGCTCCAAAGGTGCCCTCCTCACTAACATTTTTAGAGATAGCATCACACATACAACATTTTTATGCTATATATGCTATATAGTTAATGTTGAGTTGAGGATGGAACTTTGAGTAACAATATATAAGGGTAATAATCATAGGAGCAGACCCGCTATTTGCCAACACTTTTAACTGGTTTTCAAGCCCACCATCTCACTGGTCTTGCTGGAAGAGGAGAACCTTGAAAACCACAGACTTATGACTATGTCTCATTAAAGGACGCACAGTGGGCTCAAAAATTTCCTTACATGCTCCAAGCCTTTCGTATCAGGTGCTTTTCATCAGCAGTCTTGGCTCTTAGAATGGAAATAGTTTGAGAAGAGCTGGGTGGAAGGTTAATTGGCTGGGAGCTCGCGCAATTGGCACTGCTGTGCCAAGCCTGCCCAGACTCACAAAGGAGAGCCTGGACATAAAGCACTTCAGCTCTCCTCCTCAGAGGCCACAGGTTAAATGCACACGGGAGTTCATGCCACATAACACTGAGCCTATACCACACTATAGACTCAGATCAACCAACAGTGCAGGCACGCCTTACAAAAATATCTGGGTTTAGTACAATCACTGGCCTCATCCAAACTTGCTGAGGTCAAGAACCCTACAGCCTTCAGCAGGTTTGAGAGTACAGGCAACACTTGGATAATACTTGCAGAGAGGATAAGATGACAAATTTTAGCCTATCCACCATGACATAAATGTGTGAGAGTATGGGTTACACCTAAGGAGAAAAGATGTATGCTTGGGGACTGGTGCATAAAAATGTCTAGTCAAAAAGAATGAGAAAGTGCTACATTTTCAGAACTCATGCTAAGGAAAATATTTTAGAAGTCTCAGCTCCTACTCCCAGGGTAACGATATATGTTGTTTTAAACTTCTTTGTCCAGAATTTAGGTTCAAAATTGTATTTGGACTATTAGCACTCTTCTAAGAGTTTAATGTACTTAATGTGTTTCTCTGTAGCTGTAATTCAGTAATATTTTGTTTTTAAGGTTGGACAATATTCCCTTTTAAACCAAAATTAATGTAGCACATCGATTGTAATTCTTCAACGATCCCCATCCATTTGAATGAACGCTACTTGACCAAAAAGCCCAGTGGAGTCAGTCAGTCTACATATCATTAAACCCACTATTTTTTATCGGATGCCATAAGGACTTTGTGGACCTACTCAACTCAAAGCTCTTTGGCTGACCCAATTTTGCTAAAATACCACTTCTTACAAAGATCACATTGCTCTGACTCTCAAAATGGGAATACCTAGCTGCATATATTTTATTTTATATTGTACTTTATACATTTGATTGGCAAACCTCAGAAAGGATCTCACATGTCGCTGCAGTGATGATTAACAATGTAATTTTAAAATTTGATTTATTCATTATAGGTTTAATTCACTTTTCTCTGAATAAAGGCAGAGAAAATCAACTTATATAGCTGTATGAGCAAAATACAACTCTCCTCTGGAGCAAGAGAGTAGAGTTATACAGCAGACCTCCATGGTTGTAAGGCTGAGGTCCAGAATAGAACGGGCAACCTCCATGGCTGTACAGCTTGGATCTACAGCAAAGTGGCTTGCTCACCTGCAGACTATATTTCTTTTTCCTCAGCATTACCCTAGTTGTGGCAGGTTTGTTCATTTCTGAGACACCTTGTCCATCTCTCAATCATATCCAGTTATCAACATCTTTTACACTTTTAAAGGAAAATTGAGAAGGCAAAAAACAGATGGCATTCGTTCAGAAACTGTTGTCTTGTGCTATATATTTTTTAAGAACAGTACATCACAATAACGGAATTCTTGAGGTTGGCAAAGACCTCTGGAGATCATCTGGTCCAACACCCCCACTCAAGCAAGGCCACCTAGACCCACTTGCCCTATGATTTATGATAACCTCTTTTATGCTAAGCCCAGAGGAACACTAGCCAAAAGACATCTTGATCACACGGCGACATTTAAAGTCCCAATATTATTTCCTAGATCTTACCTTTGATTCAAGAAAATTAAAAGTTACACGCAAGTGAAAGATGACCTTTCTAGAAATGTTTCATTGTACAAAATGAGAACCATCTGCCAAAGATACTGCATCATGCTAAAAGATTAGAAGTAGCACCTTTTTAATGCAGCTATGGATTTGATATCTATAAAAGAAAATACATATAAATAAAATACACAATATATATATATGCTAACACAAATGGCACTGCATAGATCTTAATTATAATCAGAAAAAAATTTAATTGCTTCTTTAAAATGTGATCATTTTTCTTTTGGAGCAATTTGGATTAAATTTGTCTCTGCTTAAGTATGTAGAATACTGTTTTCTTAAACGATTAATTTACCTTGGAAAGCTCATAAGTGAAGCTGCTAGCTAACATTCAGCATATCACTCCTTACAGAGTCCAGTGTATAAAATATGGAAACAAAGCAAGGACAAGAATATTATTGCTCATGTTTCTATTCCAATTTAAACAATTTACATCTCAACACTTAAATTTCATATTGGTTGCCCACAGACTAGACTATGCACTAGCACATGCTCACTCCTAAGCATGAATACACATCTGGGAAAAATCAAACAAAAGCAGTAATACAGATACACACAGACAGACTTTCAACTCTAATCTTTTAGCTACAGTCGAGAACTGTTTAGCTTAACTGCTCATATGCTGTTTTCCAGATAAAGTATTCATTTAATGTGTACAGGTCTTATATCTGAATGCATGACTGAATCCAGTGACCTTATAAAATCATAATTAGTATTTGCAATGTTAACTTAATAGAACCTTCATTTTTCTTATAGTTTCACATCCCTCCTAATCTCCTTTGCAGCTTAATTTCCCAAGTTTTCTTCGAATTGTCCCAAGATTGGCATCTGCAGCGCTCCAGAGCTCAGACAAACAGAAAACTTCTATTTCCATCTGAACTGGGCTTCTGGTTATCGACAGAGCACAGTGGGTGACACTGGACTGTTTCCTAAAATAATGTGTCACAACAAAGTTTCCAGTCCTGGAAACAGGGTTCATGTGGCTAAATACAAGCACATCAGCAGCTCTCCTGAAGTGAAGGAAGTTACTCACAGGCTCTGTGCTCAGCTAGTGCCTCGAGGCTCTGGGATCCTACTGCCACAGACCTTTGCCGTTACCAGCAATACCAGCAAAAGCAGTTCTCACCCATGTTTCGTCTTCTCCCCTGTGCCGACGCGTTGCAGGACTGTGCGAGACCAAAGGAGCAAGCGGGGTTTAATGGACTCTGCCCAGAAGAAAGGTTGTGTGGACAACCCAGATGCGCGGTGCCTAGCCCCATACAAAGGCACACCAGCGCGAACGAGAAGAGCAGTTACCCGTCCTTTCCCTTCTCCCTTTCTCTCTGACAGAGCTTGCCAGCCAAAGCTGGGAAAACTTCACTGTTTTTTAAAAGCTCCTGTTTACAACCTAATCTACTGCAACAAGTCAAAATATCCTGCGCTGAAGATGATCATGGTTCAAGAGGGTTTTCCAGAATTTTTTCGCTTGCCCTCGAATTGTCACATGTTCCCTGGGAGAGGAAGGGCCTGCAGCCGGGGGAAGCAGGGGACACACTACGAGGCACTGCCAGCTGCGAGGTAAAGCTTTACGGCTTCACGAGATCAAGCTCTCTGGGTGGTGCTTCACCAAGGCTGCAACCGAGAGACGCCAGTTCATAGGCACAACTGGCGGGACTGATGAGGCAGCAGCGCCGAGTTATTTGTTTGGGAGATACATGTGACCCGTCCATCTGCGTGAAAAACGTATGCTAGGGTCTTTTAATGGGGACTACATGCAATGTCTGATAAGGGAACAGATTGCTGTATTACCTCTCCCACGATAACGCAGACAGATTGTCGAGCACAGACTGGGTCAACTGCGTGTGGTTGGGTTTTGGTTGTTTTTTTTTTGCAATTCCTCTGAAAACTGACAAAAGAAACATAGTAAAACCTCAGCGAAAGAGTTGCTGGCTTTTGTATTGCGACACTATTTCACTCTGCCTTTGGGATGACGAACTTTCTCACACATTTGATTGATGTAACTAGCTTAACTGATTAATCACTTTGCCTCCTAGCAGTTCCTTCCTGCTTATATCCAAGGAAGCAGTCAATTAGGACTATAATTAATTCTTCCTCTCATGATGGGGTAAATATGGAAGGTTGTGACCATATGAATGAAGGCAGTGCAGCTGGTTAATCTGCAACCCTGGGCCTCCTGCTCCTAATGAACAAACTACAGATCTTGCACTTCAAACAAGAGACGAAATACCCAAATCCTCTACAGCCTGTTTGGAGACCTCCAAAACAGCACATGGAGGAAACGCAGCCTTTCATCAGGCAGTTGCACTGAAAAACTACAAATGTGCTTGTATGCCAGAGAGGTATTAATGGATAACTCCACAGAAACCATCAGAAACTACAAGACCAAACAAGATACTTAGAAAACCAAGATTAAGCACATCCAACATGTGTGTGTGCACAGCTAGAGAAATAAAACTTTTAGCACAAAAATAACAGTGGAAAACCTTGTCTGGATATAACGCAGACTCCCCACCATGACTTTTTTAACATCTAAACTAGTTGTTCTTCTGAAACAAACTCCACCACTCCACGACAACAGACCTTGAAAAGCAGAAATTCATTCAGGGAAACTGCAACCACGGGCTGTTCAAAAGTCAGGCGACACAGCTACTGCACACCTTTCTCACCTTTAAAGTAGAAGCGTTCAGCAGACATCTCAGGAGGGATTCAGAGAGCATTTTAGCAGGTTGACTGCACTCTTACAGTTTCCAGTGATTTATCTGCATTACAGCCCGATAACATTGACAAACACAACATCAAAACACAGAGACCTCCTCCTCCAAGGTATTGTGACTTGGGAGACTGTTAGTTATTTTTTGTGACGTAGTTTTTGAAAACATGTTCTAAGCATCTAAAAAATATTCTGTCTGGTCTGGCTGTGAATTTTATAATACTTCAAATGAGTTAATGTATTTTTTTGTTGAGTATAATTTGCTACATAGATCTGGTAAAGGCAAGAGACCGAGGCAGATTAGCAAACTAGTGGGAATAAGCTTCTGAAATTACAAGCTAGCTAAAAAAGATGCCTTAATTAAAAATTTTTTGAATGAGTGAAGAGGTGATACTGAGTTCCATGTATACAAATTTGCTCTCGGAATTACAGATCTGGATCAGACTTCAGACTGAGAGGTTTGGTTTCCTGCCCATATCGGCTGCAGAGCAATTTCGTGAAATTACCACAATTCAACAGAGAGACATGAAAAAATCTTAACCCCTGTTTTGCTTCAGCCTTAAAAAAGGCTGAATTTATATACAGTTTAATTTGGGTCTGTACTTCACTCCTTGGAACATTCCAAATGGAAATACCATCATTAACTTCATCCAAGTCAGCGTTACCTCCAGACACTCAGCTCCTTCCCTCCTCCGTTTGTGGTGGGTTTTTTTGGTTTTTTTTTTTTTTTAAGTCCTAGCAAAAGGAAAAATTGCTAACAAACGTGCTAAGTAACATAGCGGTTCCCTATTGCCCATAATTATTTACACGGCAACAGCAAATGGGTACTTAAAATAATGATAATTGTGACTTGGTAATTTGATCACAGATTCCAGATGATTTCCAATGTTTAAGGCATTAACCACAATAAAGTTTGATTTATTATTACATTTTTTCTATTTATTCTCCCATGAATGGAATAAAACTGTGTCACAGAGGAGCAGCTAAGACAACAGTGACCTTTTATTACCCTGCATGTGTATAAACATGTGCACCCAGAAAAGCACTGCGTGTACTTTTAATTAAAATCCAAAATATTTATTTTTAATCAAATAATATTTTAATAACCACTGTGAAAAAAATAAAGTTAACCTCATGCCAATTTTTTTTTTCTTAAATAACCACACAGATGTCCCAATGAAATTTGCCATTATTCTTTCCAGGAGGAGAGCAGCCATGATTTTTCCAATAACTTTACCAGAATTCATTCCAGTTCTATTTCCTGGACAAGCTACTAGGAAAAAGTGGGAAATTGCTTTCCTGAACACTTCTTATGAGGAAAATACCATTAACTCCATCTTCATTGATACTACACCACCAGACTGAACAGGCAAGCGCCATATTCTGCACGCTGTTATAGTCAATGAATTTGCTCTTCACTTTTCTTAAAACTTTCAGGTGATTGCAAAGATGACAGTTTTAGCAGGGTATGACACACAGATACTGTTGTATAGTTAGGTGGCCACAAATACAAATCATCAATTAGTATGCTTCAATAGAAAAGTGTCTCTGTGTGTAATCGGGATACACTACTTCAGTATAACTGGTCCCCTATTTTGCTACCTTTATTTTCCTGTACATTCTTAAAAACATGGGAAGCATACTGCCGAACTCTTCCCCTTTTTTAGTTTTCGAGCTATCAACTAAATTTATAACGACTGCAAATTTGCCCATTTTCCATGTTCATGGAAGTGGGAGAAAAAAATGCCAAAAAAACAAAACCAACCAACAGCGAAACTGAAGTATTAAGATAATTTGTTGCTATTGCTTTTGTATCATTAATGGGAAAAAAAAGAGTGTCAAAGTAAAGGAATGGTTCGTTAGAATTTTTGTCAAGATCTTCGAGGTGCACTGGCGACATTCCAATATCAACTTCAACACCTTAGAAAATGAAGGTATCCTGCTAATACATAGCTGACACGGATGTAGGCTGGGAGCCCAACAACTGAGTCCTGATTTTATCGTCACTTAGAAATAAAGGAAGCCTACCTCCTGTCAGGATGCCAGGCAAACGAGAAGCCTGCTGCACTGATCACTGTTCCAAGTCGCTGATCTAACAGAGGAGGCTTCAATAGATTGGGAAGCAAAGCCTGGACTTGGAGCTCTAACAACCGGTCGGAAAAACACCCACTTAGAGCAGCCTCCAGCACTGTCGGCTAGATCATTGCAGTTGCCTTTGGTTGTGGACATCGTCAGGTGGTTGAAAAAAGGCAAATCTGAGCGTAAATGTTATTTCTGCACCAAGAATACCCTGTAAGTATTCCATATGTCACTTCTGTTCTCAGAGAAGTAACATTAATGGAAAGATGGTTGTAAGGTTACTGAAAAAAAAAGGTTTCTGACAAGTGTCGGATGGGGTAATCCCACTTTGAGGACGAAAACATCCACAAAAAATCTCACTGTCCAAGGTCTCTCAGTCCACATTTCCTCCTGCCTGAACCCCAACAGCCTTAAAATGATCCAATACTTTTCATGCCAACTGGATGAGTACACCTATGGTTTAATAACACATAAACAGTGAGAAAAAAAATAGTCGTGTTTGTTTATGCATTCATATTTGTTTGGTAGTGTAAACAAGGTTTTCAAATCCCCAGCATATTTCTTTCGTCCCTTTCACAGACCTTAGCTCTTTTCACAACATCTGACTTTGGACAAGAAAAAGCATCTCCAGCACTAGGTTGACAAATGTTTACTTTGGCCAATGAGAAAACCACAGGACAGTTTGCATGTGCAGTTCTACAACAGCTATAAGCCATTCTAGGATGCAAAAGGTTTCTTCCTTCCAGAAGGTTTTTATAGAATAATGAACACAAATCATGTGGTGGGGTTTCTGTGTGGATTAGTGTTCCCAAGCCCTTAAAAACATAGAAGTGACATAATATCTCCTCGCTACAGAATCCCTCCCCATCACTGTAGTAGTAAGTGGTCTCACCATGTTCTAATGTATTCCCACTTCCTCCCTGAGTTGTCAAGGATCTTATCCCCATTTTACACCTGGAGACCTGGGGCACAGCAAGGTTAAGGACCATACCTAAATGGGGTTTGCTGGCAAAACTACGCCCACCAGGTAAAATCTCTAACACAGATGTGTCTTCAGTACAAACCTAATCCATCTACAATCTGTGTCTTTAAGGATACAATTTCCTTTGCAAAGAGGAGCTGGAAGCAGTAAGGGGGGTTGTGATCCAAACACAAAGTTTCTCTCTAAGAGTGCTTTGCATTGACAGTACTCACACACTGCATACCAGCGGACCTAAGGGACTTAACCAAAACCACACACCCTGCTTTGTCACAGGCACCTCATTTAACTGAGGTCTAATAAATAATAGATTAAAGCCCTGGCCGCGATATCATGTCTCCTCTTGCTGTGATTCTTGTAAAATTGTACAAAAGGGTTTTCAAAAAAATTTTTTTTAAAAGAAAAAAAGGTCTCTTTACACAAGCAGATACGAAAATTTAGAAACCATAAAAAAAAAAATCAAAGCATTAGAGAAAGACTTTGCTCAGATGGCATCTGCTAACGGCGAGGGCACGCTCTGCAGCGAGTGCCGCAGGCAGTTGCTGAACAGCTGGAGGAGATGAGAGCACCCTGCTCCCAGGCAGCGACCCGGGGTCTGCAGGGTGCTGCAGGCACCCAGAGCCGGCACTGTTCCCAGCAACCTGAGACCAGGGCTGTGGCAAGGGATGCTCGAGGACACACAGCTCCCTGCCGTGTAGGGAACACCACCCAATGCCGGCTTAAATTTCATGGATTGAGACAACGCAACAACGGTGTTACTGAAACGGTCTTGAACTTGGCTCTTAGGTGCCCTTGAGTTCCAAGATATTAACTACTTTTTTTGATGCTTGTCCACCAAAACAAGAAGGGTCTGATGAGAAATGATCATCGCAAACATCAGCAGCTGCCTCGCGTAGATGCTACTGATACGGAGACAGCTGGGTACACACTTCTGCAGTCATTTCCATGATGAATAGAGAGCGCACTGTTGCACATACAAATGGCATTGTCAGCCTCTCTGAAAACACTATAGGTTCAATCCCGATTTGAACGACTAAGACTTGTCTTTAAGAGACAGAAAGACTCCAAGATCCATCAGTCCTTGTCCCGCTGGCATTCCACTCCTAGCAACACAAGAGCTTTCACCAGCAGCTCTCAAACCGGTAAGACATTCATTTGGTTCTGCAGAAGGTCACAACCGACACGTCACTTGGGTGCACAGAGAAGAGAGGTGGTAAAGAGGATGCCCGTTCGGCCAGCTCAGTCCGTGCTGCAGCAGGAGCCAGAAAATCACGTCGCAAGCCCTCTGGGAAAGCTGAGCTGCTAAGTGCCCTGGGCAGGCGATCCAGGACAGTTGGCAAAACAACGTATGAAAGAGGAAACCTCCTCCAAGGCTAAAACGGAAAGGGGCAAAATATGGGCATGCTGAAGCCTGCTCCTAAAATGTCATTATTCGAGGGGAAGTTAATGACTCTTTCCCTCATCCACAGGATGTGTTCTCCCCCCATAAGCTATCATGTTAAGAACCAACTAGTACTAAACTAAGCATGCTATTAGCTGTTGATATTTAATAATAGAGGAACAGAAGCTACAGTCCTGGCCTTGCCAGGCCTCTTTATTAAGGGCAGCATTGTAACTAACAGTGCCTTTAGCACTTGGACAGTTGCAGGAGGTCAGTGCAAATTTCTGACAGGATTTGCACATCGGTGCTTTACTGAATCACTGACCAGCTATTCTGGACCAAAAAAAAAAAAAAAAAAAAAAAAAAAAAAAAAAAAA
>Ga0065711_1046940_pt1 | contig 12615 bp, 4 predicted proteins | sample Hoacrofraction12_FD_59098 | JGI IMG/M metagenome (GOLD analysis project Ga0065711, IMG submission 59098) | Hoatzin crop microbial communities from Cojedes, Venezuela - Epithelial fraction 12 v2 (version 2) | ecosystem: Host-associated > Birds > Digestive system > Esophagus > Crop | place...
GTCCTGTGCAGCCTACTGTAGGTGACCCTGCTTCGGCGGGGGGGTTGGACTAGATGACCCACAGAGGTCCCTTCTAACCCCTACTATTCTGTGATTCTGTGAGTAAAGCTGTCCTTGTAGTGTTTTAGCTGTACCAGGAGCTTCAAAACATTGTACCTAGTACATTTATCATCACTGCCAGAAAGAGCACAAGACTAAATATGTCAGAGAGAAACTACAGTAGGGAAAATGCAAGAAAAACAAGGTACTGACTTGAAGCTTTTCTTTCTTTCCGATTTCATTGTGAAGTTTGATGTCTGAAATTGAATTACAAGTGTGTAATTCTGTAAATTTACAAATGGGTAAGATAGAAACAGAAAACTGATAGGATTAGAATTCAGTACGTTGACATTTAAGTACCAGGCTTTAACACCTTGTGCTATATGTACAGCACATTTACCCAGTTAGATCTTTGAGGAAGCAAGTTTAATCAGTTTTAACTTGCATGCACTTCAAAATTCTGCTTATGAAAAAAGTTACATCATGATTTTCAAATCTGGGGAAATGCAAGTCAGAAAAAACCAAAAAATTTCATCAAAATGGCCTCTCTTCTTTTTCATATAGAACTAATTATCTATTTCAGTGTGTTTCTCTTCAGCATTACTCCTCCATTAACACTACAGATATAACTATTGCTAGATAAAACTAGGATAGCTCAATTAAGATCCAAATTAAATATAATACCCAAAATTATGTCTTTCTTGGGAAAAAAGTCCTAAACTAAGACACTGATGTTGTTCAAAAACAGAAATAATTTAAAAATCCAGCTAAAACAGTATTTCTGCAGATTTATTTTTGTTTCCAATAGCACCTTCAGTTACTCATACAGGTGTTGCAAGTAAGATGACTCATCGCATAGAATACAGCAAGAGGGCAGAGAAAAGGAAGAAAAAAGGAGATGCTCTCCATAAACTATACACACACAGTTCTAGTGCGTCACAGGATCACAGTTTAAGAAACTGGAAAACAACTCTATCAGCACACATATCTGTGCATCCCGATTCCCTCTAAGAGTAATGCCACAAACACCACCATTCCATACAGACTTATCCCCCTCCTCTCTCTTGCCTACAAGTCTGGCATCCTTTTCAGAGGATTTCCTTTAAGATTAAAATTTCCTGGGGTGCTTCTGTTTTTCACTCGTTTTAATTCTGCATCTGTGTGGACAGTGTCAGGCCAGCCACATGTTGAATACAAACATTTGTTTTTAAACATATTTTAAAGAATGCTTTCATGCTACAGCTAACAACATTTTACAATTAAGAACAGGCTGCCACAGACACAGGTGTTAAACAGCCCAGAAATAGTCCAAATCCACAATGAGAAAACACAGAAAAATAAGAGTCCCTAGAGGTGCATCTTATAATCAGTATTTTGCAGCACTGTGTAAAAATGCAGAACATTTTACAAATATTACAGCTAAACAGAAGTAGAGACATTTGACTATTTACAAGCATTTAAGAGCCTTCCTCATCTTGACAAAATCACTTTTGTACACTTACCCTGCAAGCTATGGTATTTTTTGAGCAAAGCCAGGGGAAAACCAGAATAATCCCCAAACTGATATCACCTCATCTAGACCAGAATACCTTCATGTCTCCCATTCTCTGCTCATTGTATCAGAGCTGTAACTAGAGTAATTTCCACTATTAAAAGGCAGCGTGGCTACACTAGCCCAGCACCCCGTTTCTCAGCACAGATAGCCATCCACACGCACCACCAAACCAACAACACGGCTGTATAGCTTTTCAGACTCAAAAAGCCAACAACACTCAATAACATGCTACACCCTCATTCAATACCACAATACACCCTACACCTGCCATTTTCATTAGTTAACTAATGAGCTATTAGTGGAATGGCAGAGATGGAAGGAAGAACCTGTGGATAGGAAAGTACAGGAACCAATTCTCCAGTACACTTCAACAGGGATCCACTTCATTTTTGGATGATTTTGGCTACTTCTAGCTTTGCTGCTAAGTACATGTTTTTCATCAATAAAATACCAAAATAAAACATAAAATCTGTATGCCAGTGTTTTCATCAGTAAGTTAAAATTCAGCTAAAATGGAGGTCGATATCATTAACCCACTATTAAAAATCAGGCCACAGCCATACATCAGCAAGTACTTTGCAGAGAAAGACTGCCAAGTCTGTTGTGACAAATACAAGGCAAGCCATACTTAGCATTGATAAAGACTGTTCAGAGTATAATTTTTTTCAAGAGTTGAAAAGTCTGTAGGAAAATTTACAGAAATTAATTCCTACTGACTTTTCTAGCACTGCTAAAAGCAAGGACTGCAGCAGCACTACTGGATATTTTTTGCTCTCTCACTTAATAAAGTCAAATACTTTACAAGTTTTAAACAAAATTATTTAGCCAGTGGTCAAAATCACCTTGACCAAAGAGATTACAGCCAGCCAATCCCTAAGCAAGCATCACTACTGGCCAGAACTTAAAAACTGGAATAGTTTTGACAACCACTTCACAACCTTACGTTCCATGACAACTTAGGCTTGCCTTTTCTGTGTGGATAGGATCAATCTCAACACTGCTGTCAGCCCACGTGGTCTTCATAAAGCTTAGTTCTAGCCCACTTTTCACAAATCAGCAGATTTCCCCAACATATTAAACTGTTCAACGTCAAGAAATTACATCATCCGAGCCTAAAACTCTTTCGAACATTTGTTCTGAATAAAGCTTTAAAGCAATATACATTTAAAAGGTTGATTGCCTGCACACGTGTAGAGGGAAGTCATATCTACCAGCCCAGCCCACTCTTGCCCTCCAGCTCCAAACGTGTTCATCATTTCCGTTTGATTTCGTCAAATAAATGCAACTGTGTGCTTTACAACAGGCACGGTGGAGACACAAAGGAGAATAACCTGGGCTGAACACATCATTCCCCACACTCGCACGACATAAAACACATTATTTACATTAGCCTGCTTATTTCTTTGTTTGCAGCAGCACTAGTCCCACATTTGCAAGGAACATTTCCTCGACTCCCTAGCTGTATGCTGTCACTGGATCTTGGCCTTACCAAGAGCGTGAAAACCGAAGTTTATTTGAGCACACAGTTCATTATGCTAGCAATGGAATCTGTATTTCCTCCAAACTGGAAGCTACTTCAGTACTGTATTTTACTTCAAAAGTCTTTTAAACACTTTGTTTTTTCACTTCCATGGTTACAAAGAAACCCAGTATCATCTGTCTTTCAAAACGTTATCATTTACAAAAACACACAAATTCACAGACATGAGACATTCAGATATAAACTAATCCAAGGCTGAGCTGAAGCAAACATACAATTAAAGCTAACTGAGGAGTAATACAATTCTGCCCTTCAGAAGTGTGGCAATGCCTGTACACTTGTCATCTAGTATCCAAATGTCAGCACAACTGAATTAGATATTCAAAGGGTGTTTCTTTGATAGCATGCAGTCCTTTTACATCTGTGAATTTCATGCTGTTTTCATTCACGTGCTGTTCTAGCAGATCACTTCTCTTCAGCCAGTAACAGCCTTTTGGCTCTAGGGCACGGGCGGAGCAGGTACTTTACGCAGCACTTTAAAAATATGAAATTAGTTTTATAATTATGTTTTATTATTTTGCAATTGTGATTTGTTAATAGATTCATACAGCTTTAACAAAAAGTGGGGTTTGTTTTGTTCTGAACTCAAACAAACAATCCGCTTGTCATATATTCAGTACTATTTCCAATCTGTCCACATTGATCTGACTACCTCTAACAACTATACCCACATGGATAAGGGGGAAAAAAAACCCAGCCAAAACACTCAAACCAACCCTAATTGACCACTAAGGTTGAAAAATCACACCACTGAAAAATTAAAAAGGTCTAGAAGAAAGTTGCATAGGTAACCCTGTATTTGGGCACTTCACACCTGAACTAAGTAACACTGACTTTCAGGACGCTTCATCAAAATCACCTCTGAAGAGGAATCATGATTATCCAGTTTAAGAGACTATAGGAACCCTAAGCTATGTGCTGCACAAGCATAATAAATCTTCCAATATTCAGAATGTAGCTGTGCGATTTTAAACTCATTCTTCTCCAAGCACAGCAAAACACCCAAGAAAATGGACAGCAAATCCTCAAGCCTGCCATCTTTAGCTACTTCATTCATCCTTGCTTTAAGCTACTCTAGTCCTCCTTGCTGATGCAGCAAAGACAATGATAAGAAAGAGGACTGCCTCATGGTGAAAGCAGTTAAATGACCATGGAGAACTGCATTTTACTATTGTCGCTGTTCTTCATATTCTGGAGATCATCCACCACTACCTCTCTGAAATTTGTTTAATTGATGATGCTCTGTTCTGTTTCGTAGGGCCACAGCATTTTCTCATGACAGGCAAGATTATTCCCCATGCTGGAACTTCAATCCCTATTCATGCTCAAGAACCAAGGAGAAGTGATGTTCTTCAGTCCACAAGAAATAAAACTCCTGATAGCTACAGGAAGTCAGGATTCAACAGCGACATGATTTTCATGGAACTGTCTTAGGGTTCTTGGCAGTGAGACAGTCTATTTTGTAAGTTTTCTGAAAGACTATCACCAGACTGGTCCAGATTTCATTACAAAATAAATTTTAAGATTCTCAAAATACTGTCTGTGTGTTCAGGCAATCCGCAGAAAGCACTTCTAAGCAGACCTTTCTTTTGCGGCACATGGAAAACTTCACCAGTTTTAAATTTCCTTCATGAAGGCCACATCTGTTAGAGTACACCATGACAGTTTTTATTATAGCAGTACAGAAGAACTGCATTTAGATTACGCTCAGCACAATTCAGCAAGAACCCATCCTTCAATTCGGTGTCAAATTCAATACTCAGATGCATCTGTATTTTAATAAGACATGGGCCCCTCCCCTTTTTGCATTGAGTCCTAATAATTTTTAAAATGTGGTAAGTGTCTTAACTATATTTCAGCTCAAGCAAATGTATATACAACTATACTTTATGAAAAAAAATTTTCTGGGAGAATCATAACTAAAGCTTCCTTTTCCCCACAGAATAGCCTTTATGCCTATTCAGACAACATGTGAGTACTGATATAACAAAGAACATAATTGTCTAGTATTGGTAATACTCCAGATGCTCAACTAACCTCTCATACCTAGAAACTCCACCTTCAATTTTTAAAACTGTAATGAAATTGCAGTATAAATCAATCTGACATAGTGTCTTCTTATGGTAGCCCAACTAGGAAGTGTTTTGGAACAGCACTGGTTTTAAAAGCCGTTTATAGTTAAAATGTTGCTAAATAATTGCTTTATATAAATGACACTTCATATAGAAAGCCAAATGAATTGTAACAGCTCATTTTTCTCTTGCCATTATTCTCAGGTGAATTTATTATAAGTTACTAGAAGACATGCAAAGTGCATGCCAGATGAGACCTCTGTATTTATAGCACACTAAGTCAGTCAGCAAACAGAATCTACTAAAAATATCCACAATGGTATGCAGCACACACCCACCCTTTGGGGACTATTCACAGGCTGTGGTGGTCTGATTTTCAGACAGAGCAGACACAGAAGAAGAAAGCACCCAGGTAGGTCAGTTCCTAAAGTTGATGAAGAGTAACGGAGTCAAATCCCACCCAACTCTTCGTATGCTGCTTGGCAGGCAGGCAGACATCCTGAGCCCTACGAGATTTTCCTGCATGCCTCCTGATCTCTCCAGGTCAATACTATGTAATTTCCACGCAGAAAACAGAAGCATGTTCTGAGTGAAAGCGAGAACCAGCCTCATTCTTTCTATGGCTCACCCTCCCATTTTTGCAGGCATCAGGAATTTGAAGCCTGCCAAACAACAGATGCCAAAGAGCTCTGGATGCACACCAAGACATCCGTACGAAAGTCACAATGGTCATTTACAATGGAAAGGTGGCCTTGGGAACATAGGAACTTCTTTAGGAAATATCTAACTAGAGAGTAGATGGCAAAAACACTTTCCTGGATCTTAAGAAGTGCTGTTCTGGTTTTACTCAGGTAACAGGTTTTTACACAAATTGTTTTCTTTTGATTGATAAGATGCATGTCTTTAAAGATATTCCAAATTAGAAACTCAGAGCACTCAAAGGTTTCTCACTGTTTCTTTTCATGCCTGAACACCTGCAAGAACATGTTCCATTACCACAGTAAGTGAACACAATCTGTTGAAATGACCATACGTTTCTCCCGGAACTAGTTAAACCATTAATGAGCGGTAGACACACTGCAGAAGGGTCTTGAAAATAATACAAATTTGGTTCCTGCATCTGCAAATAGCAGGGAAAACCTACCCAAAAATCTTCATAACATTATTCAAAACTTAAAAAGTTTCCTGCAGGGCTAAGACAGCAAATCAAGAACATTTACATGATGAAGTGTTCCATGGGCAGCTGGCAAGAACAGGAGAGGAGAGTTTACCCAAACAGATGGGTAAGCAACGTGTTTTAAAAATAGTTTTGAATTTCTAGCAGTGACAAAAGGCTTTCTTTGTAAGACAAAGAAATTACTCTGGAGGTTGTTGGAGACTAGTCTGAAATTACGTGAGAGAACATGAGGAGAGGCACACTGTCAGGATATCAGGGTTGGATAAGTATTCAGAAGACATTGAAGAGGAAGGCTTTTGTTTGAACTGGCACTGCAAAGGCTCAATCAGGTATTATCACTGTCTTGATAACCAAAAGAAATATTTATCTATGCCATTACAGTTAGGCTGTTTCCTTTTCTCCAGACCTCTAACTGTATACATTTCTCCCCTAAGCGCAGTGCTGCCATTTGTATTATTTGGCTTCTCCTAATCCCTTTTGTTTACCAGGCGGGAGAATAAGAAAAAGCAGTCCTTCAAAGATCCTGTCATTCACCCCAGTCTTTACTCCAGTGCCCCAAGCCTCCCATCATCACAGAGACCTGTCTCCACCTGAAGGGAACGAAACACAGCTCCCAGGGGCTCCATTAGCACTATCACTTATTTTAGCACATTTGTCCAAACACGTAGCATTTGAGACTAAAAGCAGTCTCCTGAGCTGGAGTAGGTGGTGGACTTTCTGCTACTTTTTCCTGTCCCCTTCTTAGGAGAGTTTACACCTCTGCTGGAAGCCAGGAGCTATACTCTGCCCGTTGTATGCCAGCAGGACAACAGTAGAGCCCATTAAACACAGGGACAGCGAGACCCTGAAAAGGGATTGGAGCCTCAGACCCATCTGTCAGAACGGCTCTTTCGAAACTCCTTATCAATAGACTTCTCCTTGGACTTCTTTCCCAGCATGCCGGATTTTTCAATCTGTATTTTGGTTAACGGAATGCCAATACATTTCTAAAACCTCCCATATCTTCAGAGACTGCAAAAGGGACTCTCCTCTCTCGCTTCGGAGTCAGCTCACTGGTGCAGCTGAAAAGGAGGCACACCTCCATCTCCCCCCCCCCAGTCTGTGGTTGTTGTGAAATTACGCGTACGCACGTGTTTGTGTTTCTCTCAGCTTTCAGACTGTCTCCATTTTAATCTCCTTCTACAATCAGCGGAGTTCAGCCAGCCTCTCATTGTTATTGCTCTCATTTTTCCAAAGTGGGCAAACATGGATATGATTGTGTTTCACTGGTGCGGTCAAGTGAACAGAAACAAATCAAAACACCAAAGCAGAGACAGCCTCTTACCTTTCACTGTTCTGCAGCACCAAAACTATCTGAAAATGCACATTTCTTTTTGTATTCACAACAGCAAATAGCAGTGTTATCATACCTCTACAAAAAGGCAGAATTTGTATGGAAAAGTTATAGCCTTTATTAGACTAAATCCTTACACTCTTTCCTCATTCTGAATGGTTAGGAAGCAATTTAGAGGAATATATATTGTATCCAAGATTCACTGACCTTCCTCAAATGTCAAAACAAAAGTCCACCTGCCAGGAAGAGAAGGTATGTCAGGTGGTACCAAGGCATAAAGGCTGAAACCGCAACAGCAAGTTTCACTGCTTCTAGCCTGACTCGCGCACAGAGGACACCCCAGCAGTCTCACTGCAAAGCATGCTTCCCAACACTGCTCCCAACTCAGTGGGGCAAAGACCTCAGAGCTGCAACTTTGGCTGGCAAAACAGGAGCAGCATTGCAGTCTGAAGTGTTTAGGAGTTTCACAATTTCTCAAAGCAATAGTACTTGTGTGATGCTGGGAGAGAAGGACAAGGAAGTGACCAAAAGACAGTCATAACCCGCTCAAAAAAAGCTGTGAGAAAGATGAAGAGAACTTCAAGAACATATTCAAATATACCATATAACTACACAGATCAGATGGAAAACAAAACAAGACGCAGCTCTCTATGCAATTTGAGAGACATCTAAAAAACTTCTTTTCTAAGACTTCACATCATTCTTCTACCGATACCTGCTTCCCACAACCCAACAAGCAATTCAGGTTATAACCTGAGGCTTTTGTGAACTTTCTTCTATAGAATGAAGAACTCATTCATTACTTCTACCAGCTATTATTGCAAACAAATGCTACTATAACATACATGTAAGGTTCTAGCCATACTGTGTTATGTACGTTCAGTAGCTGGTGATAAATCCTGCACTGTAAAGTACTTCATAAAAAAGCCTGATCTTTATTTGCCTTGAGAAGAATGTAACAAGCTTCCTTCTCCTAGTAAAGTTGAACACACGCAACTTCGTCTCCAAATTATTACGCCAAGTCTTAACATAGGCCTGAAAGCTGTCAACAGTCGTATCTGACAACACTATATATTTAAAAGCCTGTCTGTATATACGTCACACAAAATTGTATATGACTGTATACAACACAACCTGAGATTTTGTATAATACTTGTACGGTGTCTGCTCAATCAACTTGAACGAAGAACTGATGTGGAAATTTAGAAGACTTAATATGTAACATTTCTGCTATCTTCAGCTGAATTTTTACATATTCTTCCCTAAGAGACTTTTATATACAAAAAAAAAAAAAAATATTTAAAGGCTTTATTGTTGTCTTATAACAAAATTCCCAAGCAGAGATTTAAATCTGAACACCAGAAGGATACTTCCACTAGGTGTTTTCACCAAGAATTCTGCCTGTTGTGACCACCCAGAAAGAGGATCGCAAACATGAAGTAGGTTCTGAGGAGCTGTCAACATTTTTGGTAACAGAAGTAACACATCAGCAGTCACCCAAAGCAAAGAAAATCCTGAAAGACCCTCCAGTTTTAGCTGAACCAATTGCTGCAAGCATCATTGAGGGAAACAAGCTATATTGTAACTACAGCAGTAGCTTTGCTCCAGTGCCAGCAGCCTAAGCAGGAACACTTACTGCCTAAAAACACAGTGGAAAAACTTAACTGTGGATCTCGGGGCCAGCTCTTCTACACGATGTTCTTAACAGAAGGTAAGAATATTTACTTTGGGGCTGGGAGCGAGGGGAAGTCCCGTTCACTGAGGAACAAAGTGGGAAACCACCAGTCGAAATTCCCGGTGAGTGTTATCGCCTCAAAGGAAGATGGAACTTGGCACCGTGTTGCAAGAAAGCACTTCAATGTCACGTGCAGGTTTGGCTTCTGCATCTGGGAGTGCCATAAGGTCTTACGGAATTCGGGTCTCGCTCTGCTTAATGCTGCAAGCCTCCTCTTGGAGAGGAACAAAGTTACACACGTATGCATTTTTTTTTGTGAGACCAAGGCCCCAACTACTCCGTGAACTGAACTCTCCCTGAGATGAGACATAAGGTTATATAGCAATATTTACTCTGTTCTACTTTGATCATAAAGGAGCCTGAGGTCAGACAGGAACACCAGACCCTCAGAGTTAAGAAAGGCTGATGTTACCACCGTTCCTATTAAAGAAATATAGAAGCTAACTGATCACACTTCCAATATGATAATATAATACTTTTTATATTCTCATTCAAATGGCGCATTAGCAAGTGTAGTATGGATTTAAGTATGTTACATTAGAGAGTTAATATTTATACATTACTCCAGCATGAAAAGCTGCTCAGTAAAAGTGACAATAGAGTGTAATTCACTAATGGCAAATTGATTACAGTGATTTAACAAATGCAACACCCACGTGTCACTGATTGATGAAGCCAAGCAGTATGCCTAAAAAAATAGATAGTTGGAGATTCAGTTCAACTTATGGAAGTTGTTCTTGTTGTTCTTTTATATTTTAATTTTTACAGAAATGCTATGCTAATCCTCAAAATTCATTTCAGCAGTTTTCAAGATCAAAAGAAACAATTTGGCTAATTTGCAAGTTACAAAACAAGGGAGGGGACTTCAAGCAGGCCTATGATACAGAAGACAAATGCCAGATACCACACCTAGACAAGCCTGAGCTAGTTACCATCAGGACAAAAACAATGCTTCAAGTTATTTTTCACCATGCTGATGCTACCAGTGTATGATCTCCAGTGGGACTACTTGTTCCAAGCGTCTAGTTACTATAAGGAGTCAAGGAAACACAAAGCATGCAACTAAATAAGGATGCCAACATTCAATGTGATGTGGAGTAACGTGTCACTGATATCACTGAATATTTAAATTGCAAAAAAGGATAATGTTTCAGATGAGGCCTTCTTCACAGATGTTGCAGTATTATGATTAAACAGGTATTCATCCCGGTAAGAAATACTAAGATTTCTAGAGCAGAAGCAGCAAGTAGATTCACGACCACCTTGTGACCACATAAGGACAGCATATTTTGAAATGTGCAACTCAAACTCCTAACATACGGCATCCCTTCTTTATTAGTCAGTAGATGAAGAGAACGTACCCCTCCTGGTGCTTTTCCTGCACTGGGAAAAGCAACAAGCTTTCTATCTTTTCAGCCTGTATCCTCTTCAATAGGCCAATTTCAGAGATTCGCAAAAGACAAAGTACGGTGTAGTACAGCAATTAACAGGTTATTACGTGCCATAGAAAAGCACGATCAAATTCAGGGTTATTCTGAGCAGACCTTCCTGCAAGTGAATAAACAGTTTCCTAGGTTATTGATCCTCACCACTGCATTTACATTTAATCCACTCCCTCCTGGCAGCACGGCAGGTTGCAAGACAATGACCAAAAAAGTTTTTACCTTTGAGCAACAACTGGACGGACGTTTTAGTGTCTCCCTTGCGCTCAGCACGAGCCGCGCCACGCTCCGTGGTCGGGCACCCTCGCATCACTGAAAGCGACGCATGCACCCTCCTACCCCCACAAGCTACCGTGACGGTGTAACGAGCAACCTCGCAAGAAAGCGCTCCCACTGAGCAGCGTGGTGCTACCAGCATAGCTCTGTTTTCTTTCCCGAGGGCAAATATTCCTTTATTGTAATAGGGTTTGACAGCTTTCCGTTAATGTTCAACCACTGCGCTGGGAGAAGGCGGTTTCAGATCTGGGAAGAAACAGCTCCGGCACCTTGGGGTCAGGACGCTGGCAGCACCCAGGCGGCGGGCCCCGCGACAGGAGGCTGGGGCTGGAGAGAGCCCTGCCTCGGCTGGGCACGGGTCGCGCCGCAGAGAAGCAGCAAACCCAGACTGCTACAAACGGCATTCACTGAGGGACTGACTAGAATGCAGAAACGTAGGAGCGTTACGTTAGTCTCTTTGCCAAAGGAAAGCTCTCGGGGAGGTTGGTATTTAGACAGGTTACAATACGTGTATGTTAGATTATCAAGAGAACGAATCCACTAAAGCAGTCACCTCGCACCTTCACGTTTCGCTTGCACCAACACCGACCTTTAGAATGAGCAGCGCTGCCAGCAGCCCCGAAAGCAGCTCACCGGCAGGTTTGGAACGTCCGGGCCAAGGCAAGCCCCGCACCGGCCCCGCTCGCCCCAGCAGGGCGGGAGGAGGAGCAGCCGCGGCGGCTGGCTGCCCGCGGGGCCTGGGCGCCCCGGTTAACGGGGCTTCTCCCGCCCGGCCCCGCTCCGCTCTTCGGGCGGGGGGGATAAACACAGAAACTTGCTCTAACTCCTGCTTCTCTGACTCGGCTTTCTGAACCCACAACTCAGCGAGAGGAAGGAGCACCGGCCCCGTATTAATCAGTGCCTAAGGAGGGGTCTGGTCCGATTTTAGAAGGAACGGCGGAGGCGCATGATCCAATTAAACTCTAATTATGTAAGTGTATTTACACAGGCGCTGATTGCAGCTATTAAGAGTCCGGAGCCGCCGGCGGGAGAGGCTCCGCTCCCTCCCCGCCGCCCCGACCTCTCCCCCGAGGGGCTCCTCTCGGTTTTAGCCCCCCCCATCTCTCCTTACGAACAGCGGGAGACGCTGGCCGCAAAGCCCGGTGCCCCTCCGGGCGGGGAGCCGGGAAGGAACCCCCCTAACCCCCCCCCAGCCCGACCCCGCAGCAGCCGGCCCTTACCTCCGAACAGGTGCGGCGAGAGGTGGGCGGGCAGCGAGCCGATCACCAGCCGGGGCCCGCCGGAGGAGCCGCCGCCGCCCCCCGCGGTCCGCTCCCGGCCGCCCTCCTCCGGGGTGCTGCTGACCGAGTCCTGCGAGCCGTAGGGCCCGCTGCTGTGGGGGATGTTGAAGGCGGACTGCGCGGCCCGGGCCCCGGAGGCCGCGGCCCCCCCTAGGGATCTGCTCCT
>Ga0065711_1046941_pt1 | contig 12615 bp, 7 predicted proteins | sample Hoacrofraction12_FD_59098 | JGI IMG/M metagenome (GOLD analysis project Ga0065711, IMG submission 59098) | Hoatzin crop microbial communities from Cojedes, Venezuela - Epithelial fraction 12 v2 (version 2) | ecosystem: Host-associated > Birds > Digestive system > Esophagus > Crop | place...
TTTTCTTTTCTTTTCTTTTCTTTTCTTTTCTTTTCTTTTCTTTTCTTTTCTTTTCTTTTCTTTTCTTTTCTTTTCTTTTCTTTTCTTTTCTTTTCTTTTCTTTTCTTTTCTTTTCTTTTCTCTTTTCTCTTCTTTTCTCTTCTTTTCTCTTCTTTTCTCTTCTTTTCTCTTCTTTTCTCTTCTTTTCTTTTTGATATAAAAGAGAGAGGAAGGGCAGATTTAATATTTCAAATAAAAGGTAATGCTAGGCTTTCCTTACATGTCTTATCTCAAAGTGTAATTGCATGTGCCAGCCACTGTTCACATGCCCCTGCGGAGGTGACAAATAGGCCTGCAACAGTAGAACAAGTCTGAATTACTATTTAAAAGAAATTTTCCTTCTGCACCTTTAAACCTTTAACCTTTTCTATTTTCCCCTTCCCTCTTTCCCCTCAGACACACTAATATTTCTGTTCCTTTATTTTTTCTTTTTTGTCACTGGCCCTATTAGCAATGTAGCAGAACAAGACAGTGATGGGCATGTATAGAATAAAAGGATCTTGTCAGGCTGGTGTCAGGTCAGATTGGACTTTGAGGAAAGAATCAAATGGTCTCCTTTCAGAATGATTGATACCTTCTCCAACTTCAGCTTAATAATTTTGTGCATTCTTATCAACAAGTTTGTGTCTGCTGCACTGAAATTTCCAGCACTGCTCTTGTCATCCCTGCTGAAGTGAATTGTCAAGATTTTCATTTGGCTTAGACTAGTGCAGGGGACCAAGATTAAAACCCCTATAGTCAGCCCTTGCAAATTCCCCTCAGTGCTGCCAGTCTATGGGTGAAACACACTGTGAATGGGCAAAGGTAACATCACTCCTCTGAATTTAGCTCTGGGTAAAAATTAATATTCCTGCTTTTAAAATACAAGGATAAGACTCAAATCCACATTTAGTTAAGTGAATATCCTGATTTTCAATAGTGCAAAGAATTACAAGGTGTGCAGTACACTGAGGGAGAAAAGGAAAGAAAAAACAGGTACAGAGGTGCAGAATTAGGATCCAAATTTTTGCTGGCATGGTCAGGTCGAGGCTCTACCTCAGCTCTGGGACAGCCCTTAATATGAGCACCAGAAAAGTGACATCACACTCTAGGTTTTGATTCCACCACATTTGTTTTCAGACTCATTTGTCAACAACAAAAGAACAAAGTTCAAGCAAAATGCTAGGGTGTCATTTCTTACCAATAATGAACAAGACTAAAGACACCTCCTGCAGATTAATGACTGGTTGGAAGCAGTTAATCACCTCAAGCCATTAACCCTAACTGTTATTAAGCTCTAGGATCTAAACCAAGTCCTCAATCATTGTGGCTGTGATTCACCCCTCCTATTCACAAACCCATCCCTCAATCTCTCCCCTGACTCACACTCCAAAAAATCAGTTAAACATTCTATGTGGGAATTTGTATTACATGTGTGTAGAGAGATAGAAGCCAGCTACACAGATAATGAAGTGGTCCATTTCTCACCTATTTCAGAGAAATATTCATTTCGCATCACATATGTGTCAGCACAAGGTATTTGTGGGGATTGAAAACCTGAGACATTAGTTAATCAGGGCTCACTGATCTTTCCACAGGGTAATTTAGTTTATGACGCAGCAGGAAACAAGAGGAAAAGAACAGGGAGAAAGGAGCTGAGAGGAAGGGAGGCAGAAAAGGAGGAAAAAAACCTGATGGACATAAATCTGACCATTCAGCATTCTGAAGAGGAACCTATTCATAAAGATCATTCTTGATGTATTCTGATAGGCTTTTGTTTTGGTTTATTTTATAACCCTATTGTACAATAAGCAGCCTGTTGTTTGCTTTAATCATCTGTTTCCATGACCTTCACCTTTATTGATTCAGCTTCTTCCTATGTTTAATGCAGTCTCTGAGATTAAAGCCATTTTTCTCCAGGATGAGTTGGTTAACAGTAGGTTTACTTTAAAAAATAGAAATAATTTTGATTAGTAAAAAATTATTTTTAGCACAGAAGGTATGTTTTAAGTAAATAAAACCTCTTTACAGAGATAAGCAATGGAAGGGTGATTCTAGCTCATAAACAAAGTCAGCATTTTTAAAAAGTGTGAAAAATTGAGTGAAATAAACAAAAGCAGCATTCCTTATAGTATATTTATGAGTGCTATCAAGTACTGCAGATTTGAAGAATAAGGTACACTGGATTTTCTTCTCCCCTCCGAGATGTTATTTTAATCAGGCTTACAGTTTCAATAGGTAGGGAATCACACAATGGGCAGTAATTTTCTCCAACAGATATAGTAATATAACTCAGTATTTTGCAAGTGTAGCAGTTGAGATTATAAATCAAAGAAAGAATTTGCTGCAAGAATATAATAAGACCAATCCCATTTTCCTTAACAATTTATAGTTCTGATTTGATTATACAGCTTATTTGCTTGGCTTTATTGCTTCATTAAACTCCCTCCTCCTTGGTGATGCTTCGTTCTCTAATGTCTACTGTCAACCTTCAGTCACACGTTTTGATAAGAAAAGCACCCAGCTGCTTCTTGCATGTAGTGTATCAAACACTGCAGACTGCCTTTCCATAGTCACATGTACACGGATTTGATTCTGCAGCCCCTTTACTTCACTTGAAACCGTAATGAATTAGCAGAAATAAACAGACTGAACCAAACCCACTGCACTAAATGGAAAATCGTCTGCTGACCTCGCAGGGCTTTGAACTGTTCCTCCCCTGACAGCAGACATTCATTTCCTGTTCCCAGCCTCTGCCAGGGTAAGAATAAATGTATTACCCAACTCAGCTCTAGCACTTGGTAGCAAAATGAACCAGAGAGAACATGCAGTACAAACTAATACAGCTAATTTTTTCTGTACCCTACATAAAATCCAGAAGGAAAAAAAAAATTGTAGAATTATCCTTATCTGAAAAAAGAATTGAAAAAGACACTTCAGATGAATCTTCACTAACCATTTTTCAAAAATACTTTCTTGCCATTATTTTTCCATTACCACAATATAATTTCTGTCAAAAAAAAAAGACTCTCGTGAATTAATTATACATTTATCTTATAAATACTTGAACCACATACTGCTTTCTGTTAAAATGGTACAGATTTACTGGAAGAGAAACCAAACAGCAGCTACAGAACCACCGCTTCCTGTTGATAACAAAACCCGAGCTCCGCACGCTCACAAATTAGAATCTGTTGTCTGGAGTTTCCCCTATAATGCTTCAGCTGTGTTTTCCCTAGCTATTGTTTTGTTTTCATCCCTGGGAGTTTTCTAAAATTCCTCTGAAACTGAACAATTGGGGAGAAAAAATTATTGAATGTTACTATGGTAACCAAAAAAAAGAAATAAAGAAAAACACTTTAAGCAGACCGGTGACTCAGGGCACAGCTTCTCAACAGAGACCAAGGCACTGGTGCTTTGTCCGTGAATAGAGCAATCTGGGGGCCTATATAAAGCTGTCGAACTGGGGGAATATATTAATACTGTACTCTTTTATTTAGGCTAGAGTATTTTTCTCTACTGATCAGGTGTGTTGCATTATGTGTGGCATTAATTAGCACATATGTCTTTGTGTAATATATATCCTCCACAGAAACTATTTTAATATAACATTAAGGTCAAACCATTACATGCTCAAAAATTAAAGCCAAACTAAAAAACAACAGCCAAAAATCAGTTACAATTGCATGTAGGCTTTTTCACCCCCCTCATACACAAACTTAAAGGACTCTTTAATGACTGTCTCAAATACCATTTCTTGTACTCGACAACAGAAGGGACCTTCTAGGTTAATGAGACCAATCCTCAGCTATTTCAGGCAACCACACTGCATAAATCCAGTTGTGAAAATACCAGACTCCTTAAAACAGCTATGGCTTTGGCAATTATGACTCCTGTGAAGAAGCTGTCCCAGAGCTTTATTCCTGTGATGTCTCAAAACCATCCTCCCATTTTCATTCAAGTTTATCTGTTACCAGATCATATCTATTTTTTTTTTCCACAGCAAGCACTATCCTTTAGCTTAAACAATTTCTTTCCCTCTTTGGTGTCTAAAATACCCTCACATATTCCTACAGATCATTTTCCCTACCCAATCTTTGTTCCATGAATCTGAGCAATTTTATTTGTTCATCTTTATTTCTGAAATGTACTCCCGTTTATGGTCCTGTAGACTACGGTCCTGTAATCCTCTTCAGTTTTTCCCATGTAATTTTGTTCTCACTGAGTAGCAACAAATTCCAGATGTGGTTTTACCTGGACCTTGTTTGATGGGATTAGTGCTTCTTTACTGTCAATGGGAATCACTCCCCTGATACATTGTGGAAAACATTATCATACTGTCCTTCTCTTAGGCTGTGTATCAATTCATGTGTGTTTGAAAACAGCATGCTAAACTATGCTGAAAAAGAATAATACATTATTTAATCTTTTCAGGGAAATTAGGACTAAAAGAGACCTCTCAGTTATGTAGGTTTTGTCTCTTTCCTTTACAAGGGAGTATATTTCATCAAAATATCTCTACAAAGTCCAATGACTTTTGTGAAACCCAGTTTATCAGTCATCAAAAGTCCTTATTTAACCTAAAGTAAGGAATACAAAAGAGAAGCCATTTTTTTATTTAATGTGATAGTCACATTGTGGACCCCTTCAAAATGCAAAACAAATCTAAGAAAAAAATCAAAGAAAAATGTTTGATGCTAATTTTTAGATGCTTGCTTCACTGTATATTCCCTATGTGACACTCATGTCCAGAAGTGATGAATGAGATAGGTATTCACAAGCCCTCCAGTCCATAGGAAAATAACTGAGAAGTAAGGGGACTGAGGGAGCAAAAAAAAAGGGGATTTTCTTTTCGATGGGAAGAACTCAGTAGAAGGGATGGTGGCAGATTTGTTAATGGTTGAACTGTCTCACTCATCTTGCAAAGAAAGCAAGCAAAGAAAGCCTTGGGAATAACGGTCTATAAACAGCTTGCTTTAAAAGTAATTGACAACTTCAATTGCTATGATACTTCAATCTCCAGGGAAAGAAGCTGAAATACTTGCAGCATAATGTTGAAAGCCCTTTTTCCTTGTTGGCTGCAGGAAAGACTCAAAAGTATTTTATCCTGGTGTTGCACACAGATATATGTAAGAGTAAAGCAGAAGCAGAATAAAATAAAACAGTGGGTTTTAGAAACTGAGAGGAGATTTTATAGAGTTTTCACCACAAAAGCAAATTCTTTAAATAAAGTGTGCATTTACACCCCAGCAAACATAACCACTGGAGTTGATATGGAGTTAGTCTATGAAAATGGTCAACATTTTTGCTGATACATTTCTCTTTCAGTGCTGCAGATGCAGATTTGTGCAAAAGCTATGGGACAAAGTGTGGTCATTGACCACCCTTCAGTTTAAAAAGACAGATCAGTAGCTCAATGTCACCTTGAAATAACACAGGACTATGTGGGATAATGGGTCTGTGTATTTGCAGTTTAGAGTTCACGTAAGTGTGAAACTAATGGCATTAGCGAAAGCCAGGCAAAGCATCAGCAAGCAAGTTGTAAGCTTTCCTCACCTCAGTCAGGGTCTATTTCACCCCTATTACTGCAGGTCAGAGCAGAGACTGCCAGATGTGTCACTGCTGTGACAAGAGGTTCTGATGCTCAACAAAGGGCCAAAGATGAGAACAAACTCATTGCCTCTCTGAGACTGAACTACATTGCTGTTTCAAAAACTCAGGTTCTTCAATTTGCCACCCAAAACACACCTAAAGCTACAAATAATTTCAGGTTATTTGGGTAATTACTGCTTAGAATATGCAAAGTTATCAAATTTTTTCACATCTACCTAGGGAGACAATTAAAAGAAAACTAGCTTGATTATTTTGTTTTCTATTGTCATCTGTTAAGAAGCCTTGAACCAATTCCTGTCATATACAGAATAGTCCTGGGGCTGCATCAATATTACCCTGAAAATGAATGCAGTCTTGGTTACATTTGCCATATACTTGTTTGTATCACAATATTTAGCACAAGAATAGGATTTTAACGTCAACTCAGACCTGCTTAATCTGTGCCTAGCTTATCCATATGTCTGGCTAGCTGAGAGACTTAAGTGATAACTAATCTCAACAACATATGTACCACTGATTTACTCATCTAATTTTATGTTAATTCAACTGAAAAATGACCTTAGAAACTGTATCAGATGAAGCAGGTCTGATTAGTATTCTGTGAAAACTAGAAATAAGCTGTCTTAAATTAACTACTGATAGAATTTGTTGGTTCTTCTTGTTGTTTTATACTTAGACTCCATCCAGGGTAGAAGAAAAGTAGCATATGGACAAACAAAGCAGAGAGAGTTGAAAAAGCCTGGGTTTAAATATCTATGTATATACACACATACACACATATATATTATCCTGCTGGGAGATGCAAAAAGCACAAGTTACATAAGTGATACAATTCTACAACTTCATCATTTGTTTATAATAATGCAGAAGGCTTTACTGAACATGTAAAGAAACCCAAAGTCAATCATAGAAGTGTACTGGGCAAGGAAATGCTCTTGATCAGAGGAATGGCGCACACTGACACTGTTTCCTGCTGTAGCATGTGCAGCTAAGCACTAATCTATTCCCATGGAGATGAAAACTGAGGATGAAGGGCAAAGCCAATCCTGCCTAGATTTTGACCTGTGGCTCTAGGGAGATTAGTCGTTTTAAACAGGAAAAGCACCCAAACAGTACTACTATTCAGTATCTTTTTTATGTGTTTATATGTAGAACCTTTTCCCCCCCCCGAATAAAATACTTATTCACCACTTTACCCCTGAAATTTTCCTCCTTTCTCCACTCCTATTCATTGTACGTACTTCAGTTTCCTGGTCCACAGTCTTGTCCAGCCTTGGTATAAATCAGGTTTCTGAGGGTGATATGTCTAGTCTCCATGGGGAAACATTCTTGTCTTTCAAAATTCCAAGAGTATCTGGTCATGTAGGTGCAGTATTTGGAGTATGTACTTAAAATTGTATTTATATGTTTACACCCACAGCATGAGACAGTTAACTGTTATTCCTATTACTCAGTTTTCTTATACCTACCCTATGCTAAATCAATTCTATTGTTTAAGACCAAGGTGGGAACAGAGAGGAGGACTCAAGTGTTTGTTGCACCTTTCAGGTTATACAGAGCTATGTCCAACTTTTGCAAGCATAAATGCACATGTCCTCTCTACCACTTTACATACAGTCCTGTCCCTCCCCATCCAGTCTGTCTGGACAGAAAAATGGCTCCAGCAACTGTGCTAGGGAGAAATATGGGCCTGTTGCTTTAATAAGGAGTGAACTTACTTACATTCGATACGATGAACCTCAGTTTTCCTGGATGCAGAAACATATGCTGGAGTACTAGCCTTAAGTGTCACCTAAAACCCATCTCTGCCAAGGTCCTTCATCAGCAGAGGCAGAACCAGCCAAGTGTTCCCTCTGCTTCTTCTGGCTTGTTACCAAGTCTGGAGATACAGGTCATCTGGACGTACCACTTCCCTGCAAAATGTCATACAGGGCCAATGCTCCAGTTGGGGCTTGCTGGGGCCTATGCCCGAGCCACAGTGACGTTATTCGTCATTCTGAAGGCTCATGGGGATGTTTTGGGGAGCTTGTAGCTACTTGGTGGAAAGTACCCCAGTCATGACATGGTACAACCCTATCGCAATGAGAACCTCTGTTGCCCACAGTTCTGCTCCCCAAATTCTCATTGTCTGCCAAATATGCAAGCTGCTGCTAAGGACCAGGGCAGAGAATAAATGCAAAGCTGTTCCAGTCAAAGCCACAACAGATTACGGTGAGCTATGGAAGACTGTTTTCTAATGGAAATCGCTCATATTTTTAAACCTTTGTTCTTGCAAATGCCTTCTTCATTTTGCCTTAAGCTTTCTGGAAAAAAATAGGATCAGATCTGTGAAATTCAGACAGATTTTGTTGGTTAGCTGGAAGAGGAGGATGAGCCAAAATCAGGCATGAAATTGAAAACTGTTCTCTTGGTGATAAGAAAATAAGCTGTCAGAGGCCTTGGACAGAATGCATGACCTAGCAGCCTTTCCATCGTTAATTTCATTGATTAAAGTGATCATTAGCAATTTTCTTCATTATGCATAATATTTCTGGTTTTCTCAGGTCCTTGCTTTTCCCCCATCAAGTTCTTGCAGATCAGTTTATTGCTAGGTTTGAATGTAAGAGATTAAGGAGATAATTAACTTCATTGCTTGTCTGTAGAACACCAGTCTTCAAATTTGCATTCAATCCCCTTGAAACTGACTGCAATTTTTTTTATAGTATCTCCAACTTCACCTCCACCAATTATTTCACTCAATAACATAGTGTTGAAAAGACACATTAATATAAGTAACATTATTGGCAAATATAGAGGGTGAGTGGACTGATCCTGCTAGATTTTTCTGACCTCAGTATCTCAAAAGGATTTGACAGGTGTACAGCTCATAAATGTCCTTTCTACAGTCACTGGTCAGGGAAGACAAGGGCTGAACAACCATGTCAATCAAGACCAGGGAATAAGGTGTGGTGCAGAAATCCCCATGTCAGCACTGACCTGATCCCCTAGGCTCATGCACCATTGTCACTGATATTCAAAGCTGTTATTCTTCCTACAGACTACAAGCCTCAAGCTAATGCTACACTGCCTTAGTTGCAAGAGTCTCTCCAGGACCCTGCTTCTACAGTGCGATCTTGTAAAAAAGTGCAGGGACAGGTGAGACAGAGGGAGGGAAGGAAATGCAACTAAACTCAGCTAAATACTGGGAAAGAAGTCTTTCCTAGACAACACATAAAATAAATAAGATTCTTTTTAATAAATAAATAAATAAAAGTAATTAATTAATGAATAGGGTGGGGAGGTTTGCTATATTCAGCTTACAAATACCATGAGATTTAGCAGATTTTTGCACCAAGGCCATCATTTGTTAGCCTTTGTATGGGTCCTTTGTATTATGATCCACCTACTCAATTAAACTTAATTTTAGATGTGTTTTAGAACTGAATGCTTTTTAGTTCTCAAAATCCCCACAGGTAGTATATAGCAAGGATCCCATGTACCATACTTTGTTTACCTAGAACAGCTGGTCTGCTATATAAGGATATTTTCTCTAAGGTAGATGCTAATGATGAGCCACATTGTTTTTATAATTAAACAAGGTACAAATTAAATCACTGTGTGGCCATCTCCCCATGAGATAAAATCCATTAACAGCCTTCCACCCACAGTTTAGAAAACAGTGAACCAGTACCTAAAATTAATGCATATATCCTGGTAGAAAGATTGTTCTGCCACCTATATTTCTCCATCCTGCAAATTTACCTTTATTTTCAGGTGGAATTCCGCCTTAGTACATCTTAATTTTCTTAGTCCAGTGATGTGTCAGTTTTAAGATATGAGGATTTTCCACATACAAATCAAAAGCAACAGTAAAATCACTAGGGAATTTCAGGATCACTGCCACATTGCCAACTTTGAGGCTAAAATTCACCTTGGAGTAGGGATTTTTGGAAAATATAAATTTAGGAATAAATCTGATATTATGGCTCACACATAAAATGTGAATGATTTATACTGCATGCTAAAATGTGGTCAGCATTTGGATTTGCATGATCACAGAATCATAGAATGGCAGGGGTTGGAAGGGACCTCTGGAGATCACCTAGTCCAACTCCCCTGTCAAAGCAGGATCACCTAGAGCAGGTTGCACAGGACTGCGTCCAGGCAGGTTTTGAATATCTCCAGAGGAGGAGACTCCACAACCCCTCTGGGCAGCCTGTTCCAGTGCTCCGTCACCCTCAGAGTAAGGAAGTTCTTCCTCATGTTCAGATGGAACTTCCTATGCTTCAATTTGTGCCCATTTCCCCTTGTCCTGTCACTGGGCACCACTGAAAAGAGTCTGGCCTCATCCTCTTGACACTCACCCTTGAGATATTTATAAACATTTATAAGATCCCCTCTCAGTCTTCTCTTCTTCAGGCTAAACATGCACGTTCCCTCAGCCTTTTCTCATTCTCCAGTCCCCTCATCATCTTTGTAGCCCTCTGATGGACTCTCTCCAGTAGCTCCTCATCTTTTTTGAACTGGGGAGCCCAGAACTGGATGCAGTACTCCAGATGGGGCCTTACAAGGGCAGAGTAGAGGGGAAGGAGAACCTCCCTCGACCTGCTGGCCGCACTCTTCTTAATGGAGTCCAGGATCCCATTGGCCTTCTTGGCAACCAGGGCACACTGCTGGCTCATGGTCAACTTATTGTCCCAGGTCCCTCTCCACAGAGTTACTTTTTAGAAGATCAGCCCAGAGCCTGTACTGGTGCATTGGGTTATTCCTCCCTAGGTGCAGGACCGTGCACTTGCTTTTGTTGAATTCCATCACGTTCCTCCCCCCACAACTCTCCAGCCTGTCCAGGTTTCGCTGAATGGCAGCACAGCCTTCCGGTGTATGATGTCCAAGGCCAGGCCATTCCATAGTGAACCCTTCTTTCTCCACCCCCTTCTTTCCCAGACAAAAAAGTCTTTATGTTTCAGATTTGTTATCTCCCCAGCTGTCACCAAAATTTGGTCTTTTATGTAGCTGAGGCTCGATCCATTAATTGCTATGTAAGTTAGGACAAGAGCTGTAAACTGGCATAAACAGCTGACCTTGAGTTGCTGGAAGACTTCTCAAAAAATGTGTCATGTTCACACTGGGCCAAGCCATGGGATACATGGCATCAGCCTTCTGCCTAACATTTTTTGCTTAGCTTTGGTTGTTCCTTTGGGGAAGGTTATATTCATGGATGGATACAATGATGCCTTAAATGGATGTTTCCCAGACTTCCGTTCACTCTTACCTCAATAGTTACAGAACAACCTTAGCTGTTCATCCCAATTTCATCAGCAGATAAACACAAGTCCCTCATCTTCCCACCTCTTTGTCACATGTTGAAAAATAGGTATTTACCTCTAATGGGGAAGCTGAGATGATATACAACCAACTTTTTATTTCAGTTGACCGGCATCACTTCAGTTTTGCCCAGCTATTTTTCATCCTAAACTTGCATAATCATGTTCATCCTGCCATTTTCCTGATGTGAAGACATTGGTTTTAGCAAAACGCCTTCCCCATTCTCTCAGCAGCTAAGCCTATGGCATGCCATCAATTCCTCCACTCCTGGATCCCGAAGACTATATTTTATCCTATGACCTCCACATATGTCCTATGACATCGTCATATACTATGACCTCCTCATTTTTTGTTTGAACTTGTGGTTGATATTTTGAGCAATATTATTAAAATATTAAACACTACAATGAAGGATGTGACTTCCCTTTTCATGGTATTGCTTCCCTCTGAATACCGGAATACTGCTCCTCTACCTGCAGTGGGAAAGAATTGCTTGTCTTTGGACCACCTTAAGATAAATGTTAGTAAGCAAATTAATTACACGAAACTTAGTTTCAGTGTAAACATTTTACTTTTAAAAGGTGCCACATTGCACCAGCTGTCAGGAATTTCAAAATAATTTTTTAAGGAAGGATCTCGTAACCTTTCTGGTTCTTCACCGTCCATCTACCATAGTAAAAATGACACTGTGCTGTTCCACCAAAACATCAGGTTTAATTTTCCAGAACAAAACAGAAGTCTTCCTAGAAAAATCTACATTTTAAAAGTCTGTTTGCAGAGTGGCTTCACCCTGTAGAGCAGATGTGAAAATGAAAAAGATTTTGCTTAACGAAGATTCCTCTCCCTCCTTTTTTTGCAGCTGTAAGGCCTGTGAGGTTCATAACACATTAAGGACCCTCAACTGCAGAAATGTCTGCCTGTGCTGATGAATAAAGGTCCTAAACACTTCAAGATCAAGACTGGGATCTCAGAAGCAGACCTTCAGGGGAATCCCTTATTAACTTAGTATGTCAGTATTTTCTGCTTGATCTGCAGTTCTTTATACTTCCCCCACCCCCTCACCCTCTTTTTCTGTTGCTAGTAATGAAGAGAAATCTAGCTGATAATAAAGAGAATGGATGCTTGTACTATAATAAAGCCAAAACTAGAAATGCTGCAAGAATGGCAGCTATAGCAAGGGTTTCTTTAATATAATTGCTGTGCTATAATTACCTATTCACCTTTTTTTAACCTGATTTTTAAAAGTACTAAAAAATTCCATCCATTCCATCATAAAGCAGAAATATGAGAAAATAAATGAAAATTAAAAAGTAGCTTGCCACTCTTGAGTTGACCTCTCATAGAACTAAATAGGTGCATTCTCAGGTTCAACAAAGAGGAAAATAATGAGCAAGGGAAAATCTTTCTTTTTCATTGCGCTTCTTGGCATCAAAGCCTAAGTTTCTTGTCAAAGAAGAATAAAGATAGAGACTGCCTAAAGAGAAAAATGGCAAAGTCCCAGTATACTCAATATGCTTCTAAAATAAGGCACCTCCCTACAAGCCACTCTGCACTGGCACATCACTTCACTCACAAATAGCCTGGGAGACGTCAATCATGCAGAAGTCTAACACAGTGGAGGCAAAGTGTATGGCTTGCCTTGTCCTGGCCCACTGAATCCCAGATGAGGTAAATCCATGG
>Ga0065711_1046942_pt1 | contig 12615 bp, 7 predicted proteins | sample Hoacrofraction12_FD_59098 | JGI IMG/M metagenome (GOLD analysis project Ga0065711, IMG submission 59098) | Hoatzin crop microbial communities from Cojedes, Venezuela - Epithelial fraction 12 v2 (version 2) | ecosystem: Host-associated > Birds > Digestive system > Esophagus > Crop | place...
GGAGGTTGTGGAGTCTCCTTCTCTGGAGATATTCAAGACCCGCCTGGACAAGGTCCTGTGCAGCCTGCTCTGGGTGACCCTGCTTCAGCAGGAGGGTTGGACTAGATGACGCACAGAGGTCCCTTCCAACCCCTACTATTCTGTGATTCTGTGATTGACCTAGAATTAAACACAACAGCACTGCATTATGGATAAAGGAGGGATGTTCTTTTCTTCCTTCCTATTTGCACAGAACTTTAAAATAACTCAGACTTCACGCTGACTTTGGGGAAGGAAGGGTTAAAGAGAAGGCCCCCTCCTCCCCCTGCAAAGTCCTTTAGAACAGTAGATACCCATGTCAACATAAATGTAGTACATAAAATTCTGATTGTGCATACACTCAGTAATGCTTTTGTAGCTTTTACTTTTAAAGGAACATTGTGATAATTTAGCCTGATCTCCTTAAATGTCCCCTCAAATTTCAGCCACTGATTACTACAGCTATCACAGTCACTTTTAGATACCTCGATCTCAAGGCTATAAACAACACAAAAATTACCACATCCAATGACTGTCTTCTTAAGTAGTTCTGTTTCCACAATGCGATGAATGACAGCTTATTTTTCATCCAACATGAAGGATATGAGGGAACCACAGGACATGACTGGGTTCCAAATCATGTTGTTTACGAACTATGTGCAAACATACAAACGCTGGTAGCTGAGAGTCTATCCAAAGCCCTGTATCAGACCTCCAAAGCCCAAGAATTACACTGTTTCTACATTTGCACAACAATTTCATATTCAAAATAGAATATGCTGTCAATTAATTTGTCCATAATGCTCTTTAATCTTCAACATTATTGACTGCAAATGTGTTTCTGAAAACATGCTTCACGTTAGTTTGTTTTATAATATTCACTAACTCAGGCTAACCCTGGTGCCCTAAGCAGAAGCTAGAACTACTTGGTCTTCCTAGAACCAAAGCATTCAACAAGGTTAATGTCACATTTTCACAAGTTAAATTAGAATAAATTAAATAATGCAACTATCAATATATATATTTTTTTTTAAAGTGTTTCCACCATATTACTGTGTCCACCTTTTCAAGCAAAGACACATATGAGGTCTGGACTTGTCAACCTTCAGTGAGACTCAGAGTCAAGGAATGATTCCTCATTAGAGGAAGAAGTGAAAAGAAGCTCTTGCTTTTATCAACTTGTATTGCGTGTGATTGACAGGTAGTGGAATAAACAACTTTAAAATAGATGGACTGTCAATTACTCCATATTAATCCATGTTCGTTTTATCAGTTACATCATTTGCCTGCAGCAAAACCTAATTCTAACCTTTCCAAGGCTTCTGAGGCAAAGCAACACTATGAATGAGAAATAATACAGCTTACATACAAATTGATTTACACTTCTCTTTCTTATAATTATTTGGGAAGTCAGCAGGATTTTCTTTGCAAAGTCTCTACACCAGATTTACTCTAAAAAACAACAAAAAGCTGTTTTCATTAAGTACATTATAGCCAAGCAACAGAGACAGACAAGCAATTTCCTGAAGAGCTGAGCACAAATACAGCCTACTGGCATGGATGGGTTTCATCAGTCTAAATATTTTCAATGAAAGCTTCTCTATATGCAATTAAAAATAAAATCAGAATAAATCTTTTAACGTCAGACAACCTCTATTCCAAATAAAAAATTAAAAAATCATGTGTTCTTAAAAGTCAACCGGATGGCAACAGAAAACCACAAATTAAAACTCACTGAAATTCAGACAATTGGATTGTGTTTCTCGGCATACCTATTTTTTGTAACTAAAAACTATTAGTCTTGCACCTCTATTCCAAGGAGTAGTTCAACAGCTTTAAGTAATAATGACACTTTCTAAATCAAGGCACATTATAAACATGATCTAATTAATCCATGGGACACCTCTGGGAGCTGTGGAGTCTGAATTGCCACAGGAAGAGGCACCAGATCCAGAACACCACCTTCCCTGAAGAACTGCAGAGCAGCCACAGGCTAATCTCTTCCTCTTGAAGACTTGTATGGCGAGCAACAGGCAGGGCAGGGTAGAAGAAAGCATGACCATACTTCTTATAATTATGGAGCTTCTTAATTTTGGTGCAATTATGGGCAGCTAGTGGTAGACTACTAGTGCTAGCCCAAAAGCCAGTAGCTTTCCAGTCCAGCAGCACTAAAGAATCTAGCTAGTGTTATGACTCTGCCTTTGCAGAATGTCTCCCTTTCAGAAAGACAAGGTCAGAGTACTGAGAATTCTGAGTTATTGATAAAAAATGCATAATTATTGGACTTCTCTCCAGAAAACATAATAGGAACTTCTGCACCTGCAGTACGTTCTAGCTTATTACATAAGACATTCCCAAATGGATAAGGCAATCAACTCAGGATCCAACAGTGTGGCCCAAAATAGCAATTAGCTTGTTGTTTATTTCAGTAAGACTTCAACCCATGCTGTATCAAGGATCTGCTCAGTGGCATTTGATTAGACCACTGTGTCACAGGACATCGGTAACTCTTTACATTGCTTTTTCTCTTTAATGAAGCACAAGCTGGAACACTGTTGCACAACTGTGCATGCTAAAATCCCTTGCCTTTTATCTTGAAGTTCCTTAAACGTGTTTATTCTCCCCTCAGAAGCATATAAACTTGCCCACAAACTTTGTGCTCAACCACGCTATGATATAGTCTCTTCATTTTAAGCTATCCATGCGTATTCATAGGTCTTGACATACAACCCAACTTACTCATGCAAAGACAGAACGTTTAGTTTGAGATAAGGAACAGAAAGATGAAATCTCAAAAAACAACCAAAGAATTCACCAATGCTTCCATTCTTCCTTCATTAAACTATTTTCTTCTATGACTTTATCTCCAAGGGAGAAGTGCCTTAGATCTGTGTAAACGCAAGCAACTTTGCTTTCATGGATAAGTGTTATGATTGTTAGTTTCAGCCAGTGAAACAGATCTCCTAAACCAGCTTGAGAACTGATCCAACCTCAACAAATAAACCACCAGCAGACTCAGGAACACTGCAGCTCCAGTCTTTTTCTAGTCTGTGCAAAACTAAGCAATCACCACAGCAGTCAATGTAATACAGGTAGCAATATTATTATTCTACTACTCCCTTATCATGTTCCTCTTTGGCAAGAAGGAGGCAAAAAAAAGAAAGCTCTGCACGGCAGATAATAGTTGTCTCACCTGAAAAACTACACAAAAGCTCTCAGATGTTGTGTGGAAGAGAATAGTAGAAAAACACAAGCAGAATATAAAACTGGAGTGGAGGCTCTGCCTTTCATTCTGAAAACATTATTCAAGTGATATTTCTGCAAAGGATGGAGTCACAAACTGGGCCTGTTACCCTCTACCCCTTTTTACTTGTCTTCCCACTCGGTTCCTAAATTGGCCCTGAAGAGATGTAAATGAAACATGTTGAAATGACCACCAAGGAAAACCAGTTCTATTCGCAAACATTTGTAAAAGCCATTACCGATACATTTTCAAACTTCCAAGGCTCCAAGCCTGATTTCTTGGGAAACAAAGTGGTGACTGGGAGAGTTAGTAGAGTTACTGAGGAAGACTTCAGACAGGGACAACGCTGGCCTTGCATTCAGGAAAGGAAGCCCTTTGACACCAGAGACAGCTAGCACTGAAACACAACCGGCAGCAAAGCATTAACACCTCCAGCATACAACTTTAATGCATTAATGGTTACACTAACTCTTGCCAAACTTTGCACAACGTTCTAAGTGATACGTCAGGGTTAAGGAAGTGGACAAAAATGCTGTCAAAGAAGAGGTGAATAGCAAGCATTCTTACAGAAAAACTTCAATGCTTTCTACTAAGGAGTGATAAGTACTCAGAAACAAATCTTGTGCCATACCATATCTGCTAAGCACAAAGCTATAAAATCTGTAGCAAGACATGAAACAAAGGAGAGGCAAAATGAGCTTATTAGCACCCTTTTGAAGGTTTTGGCTTCCTCCCTTTTCTCTTATTTTCAAAACCTGAAAGTACATAAACATATTGTGAAAATCGGTTCTCTAAGGCATTCTTGCTCTATGAACACAAATGGCAATCCCACAAGCCCAGAGAGAGGTTTCAGAGATTTTTATTCCATAATTCATGGCCTAAACTGTGTTTTAGCTTGCTTGTAGGATTTACCACTGTGGTGAGAATGCGTTTTTTAAAGAAAAGGTAAACACTGCTATTTACATAGAAAACACATTTCCCTGCCTACTGAAACTCAAGCTCTTAAGAAAAGTGTTTATTGAAATTTGAGTATAATAAAGCAGTGGTTCAGTAGATTTCAGATATTCATGGCAGCACATTTTACTTCAGAGGTTCTTTGTTTTGCTTTATGTTTCTTGACATTTCATATAGCATGTTATGAGCTTTTGCAGAGGAACAGCACTTTTACCAGAGCAGCAAACTGCAGGGGTGAGAGAGGTTGATGCTAAACATTATTAAAAGATCTTCCTTTCCAAAATAAGAAATGAATGCAAAGGCATAAAATCATCTGGAAGCACAAATCCTTTAGAAAAACATCAGGAATAAATGAGGGATATTCTGATTTTTAATAAGAAAGTCACCTATGCACCTGTCTGTCAGCTCTTTTTACTATACAGGTCTTTAACGGTCAGCTGAAACACTGCACTGTGATTTAACAAGACAGTACATAGATGGTTTAGAAAACTTTCCAGATTTGTCATTTGTATGTCGAAAGACTCCAGCTGACATGGCTAGAGCACAGTTTTCCAAGATCAATTCCAAGGAGTTCTAAGCCCCCACAACAAAATCCAAATCAGATTTTATTTAAAATACAGAAATTAATATTCACTTTTGTAGCAACACTGAGATGAACGTTACTTTTAAATCCCGATAATGGCAGCTTCTGGAAATGATTTGTTGCTTAGCCTCTCCAGCCCATTTGGTGACTGCTTTGATATATAAATTGTTAGCAGATCCATATGCTCTGAAATTCTTCAGAGCAAAAGCCATGCTTCTTGTTTGACTTTGTAACTGTCAGAGGCATCTCCCAAATATCAATACATTTTAAACTAGATTTATGTTGGGGTAAATCTCCACAAATCTCCACAAGGTCTTTTTTGGTTTGTTTTTGTGCAGTTTTTTCTATCTATCTTTCTATTGGGTTCTCCTCATCTACTGTCACTTTTCGATTTCCACAACAGTGGTGTGCTGTATTTATTTGTAACTTCTTTCATGGATCATATTATCCATTTTAATGGCACGCATGCTTTCAAACTACCTTCCTTTGTTCAATTAACATACTTTATCTTATGTTCGATTTCTGCTGAAATCCCTAGGCTATTCAGACCTTCTTCACCCTGCATGTTTTGTTTGTATGTACTCCACATTTGTAGACAACAATGAAGCTAGTAGTTTCCTCAAAATTTCAAGTTATTAAATCCCTGGTAATTAGTTGACATATAGTGTCTATACTGAACCACTGGACTAGCACCACATAATTTAGTCTTCCAAAAAAACCCAGATCGTTTGGAAACTCATATTTACCTAAAGCTTCCTGTAAACGTGGCCTGATCCTCCTCCTGCTGAAATCAGTAACCGAATTGCCTCAGTAAGAACAAGATTCCAACACCACTAACCCAGGGCTTTATTATTTCTGATTGTTTCGGTACAAATCCCAGGCATTAAAAAAATGTGTCTCCACCTCAAAATTCAATCCTTTGGCTGTGCAGCAGTAGATAAAACCACTTTGCACTGAGATAGCACTTTCTGTTTCAATGCACTTTACAATTGATTATGCCTTTCAATCCCTTCACTAAGATAACCACATCATACTACAGACTGGAAAACCAGCTCAGAGTTGCAGTCATTTGCCCAGTGAAGCATGGGTGAAATTCCAACACCTGGCTCCAGCGGGTCCATGCCCCTCTGCTGCTGGGAAGAAGCTCACAAGTCTCTGTAACTAATCACCATTTATCTTTATGAGAACTGAGCTACAGCTCCATAACCCTTTGATAACATCTGCATCTGTGATCTGATTCCACAGAAGAAAAAGAGGTTATTGTTTCACTGTTCAAGACCCAATCCCAGTCTGTTGAACCTGCCTCACATACCAGGGTCCAAAAGCTGCAGGCCAGCTTGGTAGAGCTTAGGCAGTGTTTCTAAAACCACATTTCCAGACTCAAACCTTCTTTGAAACAAAGAGTTCCAACGCTTGGGGAAAGCACCTGTAATCAGCAACTGAAATTTCCCTGTTACAAACATGCTTTTCCTCAGAGCTTCCCCCGCCTTTTGGCTTGCCACTTATGTTGGCTACAGTCAGCAGAAAGAGCAGAACGTTTTTTCTTAATGCACAACTAGCAGCAGGTCCCTGAAAACCACTAAGTTATATCAAGCCTTTTCCCTAGAATTCACCACTCCTTTGCAAGATTGTCACTGTTTCCACTCTTCCTGCCCTTTTCCTCTAAAAAAAAAAATTTTTTTTAACCCATGCTCCAATGCTCACAATACATCTCTGTTACGTGCTTCATAGTAAAATTCTAGGCTGGTCCCTTTATCACATCAACCTTATCTATGAATACCTGTGTAGAAGAGACCCTGCTATAGTCTTCATGGGTCCTGACTGCCAAACAGAATGAAGAGTTGGTCTTGCTTTAAATTACCCAGCTTTCTCACCATCAGCAACAAATCTGCAGCATCTGAAAAGAGGGTGTGGTTCTGTCAGATTCCATTAGCGTTGAGCTCACACACCTGAATTTTGCTGCTCTCCTTACAATCTTGCAGCCACACCTGTCTTCACACCTGGCTTCAGTGTTAGCACTTAAAAAGGCATCCAGAAACTTGTTTAAGCAAGTAGCTATCTGTTAATACTACAGAATGGACATGTCCAGACTTCTATCAACACACAAAGTAAAATGGACTTCATAGTTTGACACAACCCATGTTGTGTCCTAGGCTTCCCACTAGTTTTTTTTTTTTTTGTCAGTCAGTAATACCACTGAACCTTCAGCTTTCTACTGCTCAAGCAAATTATTGATGGTTTTCTCATCCTACTCACTGTATGAAGTCCATAGACTTCAACAAAATTCTCTAAAGTTGGAGGTCATCTTCCTACAGTTGCTAGATAAAAATGATTTATTACATGCCTTCCTTTCCCCACTTAATTATAGTTACCAATGTCTGTCTTTCCTCAGATACCTAAGCTGAGTCACAGTGAGTGAGCTGGTTGGAAATGCCTCACTTGCTCTTGCGCGTTTACTCTCAACTCCTCTTTATTTCTTGCAAATGTGTAAAAAGAATCGGCCTGTCTGCATACTTGCTCTCCTACTATTGTGGTGTAGTTAAAACTTTAAATAATATGACAAAAATCTGACTTGAGTCTCTTTCTGACATATGGATGGAGTTCTGGAGGGCACATATTTGTGGTAAGAAGGGTTTGTTTTCCTTCACTGGATACACATGAGTTCTACATTACAGTAAGGCATATCATAGTTAGAATTGAATTTTTAAGACGTTCATACCCTCGGATGCATAGCAGAACTGGGGCTGCATCTGCCAAATACGTTAGGAGACGTTAATGAAGCACGCAGAGCTCTGCTGCTGTCTGGAGCAAAGCTGATCATAAACCAGCAGACACAGTCACATGGTTTTGTTATACAATTTTGGTCTTAACTAGAAGAGCCAAAATGCCTGGCTGTACTGAGAGAACCTCTGTGAAGGAGCTTGTGTTTAAAGTGGAGCTCCCAACCTAGGAACTACTGACAGTGGCAAGACACTCATTCAAATCCTTTGGCTTTGGAGTTGAGAAAAAACAGAAGAGGTCATAGACCTTGTCTGGTGATTAGGAAAGGAACGAGGCAGACTCTAATGTCACTTAAACCGAGTAAGCAAGACAAAGCTTTTGTCCCAAAAACTCCAAACTGCGTCGCCTCCAAGCTCTGTTTGCTGCCCAGTTTGCATTACAGTTGCCGGTAGCGCAGGAGAACTGGAGCTATGCTTAAGGACAACTCTGCCCTTGTGCTGGTGCAGCCCCTGCAGAAACCAGAGGTGAGGAGGGGGTGGAGGTGAATTGTGAAGGTTGTTATAGGCAAGAAAATATCAACATAAATAAGCTAAGGGTAGCTTTCTAACAGCCCCTTCCTACCACAGGCCTGAGGTAATCAGAGACTGGGCAACGGGCCACACAAGACTCAACCTCTGCAACCAAAGACTGCTGAAGTTGTTGAAGGACAATCTAAACGTGTTTTTGTCTCAGCCCTCTGAGACAGCCCCAGAACTCCACTCAGATTGTAGAAAGAGCCTCAAGAGTCCTAGACTTGTCTTATTATTTAAAGGATACATTGGAAGTCACATCATTTGAGGGTCTTAAACTCAGTTGGTCACTGTAGTAACACCTTGAGCAAATGCCTCAGTGCGTAGCTAGAGACTTTGGGCATTTATTTATTTATTTTTTTATATTAAGACACAGAGCGAAAACATTCTTCAGAGGCCATACTATACTATAAATTATTAAGAATTTGTTCTGATACTGACAGCTTAAAAATTGTACGGGCTGGGTTGTGGAAATTTAGAGCTGGAAGGAATCCAGCTCTTTCAAACACAGGAGCTGGAATGAATTCAGATAACAGAGACATAAACTAATTTAGTATACTGAACCAGTTGTTCTTTTTTCTTCCCCTTATCCCTTCTTCCATATAAAACTCCTGAAATTACTCTTACTACGCAATGTAGAACAGAAACTATTTAAGAGAGACAATGGATGTGAAAGTGAATAAATCTAAATATTTTATAATATAATAGTGTACTAATAATTCACAAAATTTTCTACACAAATAGAGAAATCACAGTGCTAATAGCAGCTTCCCATACTGATATTATCATCACAAAAAGTCTTAAAGTTGTGATCCTTGTATTTAGATGAAATAACACTGCATTTAAAGGGAAGGTTCAAGAGAAAAGATACTTCAATTGAAGCAAAGTATAAAAGTTAAGAAATGAAAAATTCTAATTACCAAAGAAACAGTTTCACTATGAGGAAGAAATAAACATACTCAACAACCTTTAGGCTATGGGAAATTCTCCCAAAGAGTATGCTAAAAATTATTTGAGGCACTTGATGTTCATCTGAATTTAATACTTGTAAGTGTACAATGAAGAAAACACTTGCATTTGAAGTGGGGAGAATATTATAAATAACTTTTCCACATCTAGTTACTACTGACAATAGGATCTACAGGGGCATGAAATGAACAGATCCTAGCCTAAACTTACCATAAAACAAAAGAAAAGGAGTCACAATATTTTAAACAGATCAGTATATATAGATACATCAGTTATCTGACAGCAAGCTGCTTTTTATGACACTTTGCAGCAACGTACTGATCACTTAATAGAGGCTGGATAAAGATGACTAGGAATTTATCGCCCTCTTGTGAATAGGAAAAAAGTTGCAATGTTTCAGAAAATGAACATGCAGTTGTTGCTACTACTAAAGAATCCTATAGTAAAGAGATATCTGTAAAATTAATAAACATAAATTTGGATTACTAAAGGTTGAACCACTGGTTACTGTAATAATCTATCAGAATTTTATCACAAAAGGATAAATAGCAAAATAAAAAAAAATTCCCATTCAAATCAGACCAAAAAAGGTATTTTTCCATTTAAGCAGGAAGACAGCAATCTAAATTCCAAAAAAACACTGCCTACAGCACTGATGTCAAATGGCACACACTAGCTCAAAGGTGTGCTAACCCTCCCTGATTGCAGTCCCAAAATAGCCTTCAATTTCAAAGAGAGCATGAAAAGGGAGGATGAAAACATCTGGGTTTGCCATGCAGGAGAAGAGGTGGCCTTTAGCCACAATGAATAGTCATGAATCTACGTTCAGCTTTGTTTGCAGACCCAAGTGAAGTTCCCACAGTCAGGACTAGGTGTGTCTTGGTCCAGCACACCAGAGCAGCTCCAGAAGAAAACAGGCTAACTCAACAGTGGGAAGCCATCAGACTTCTACTGAGTTATTTTTAAGGATCTTCCTCTTTCTTCCCTGCTGCTCCACACCCACTCAGGGCATTGCTGCTCCTCCTTTCCTTCTCTCTCTCCCTCCACTGTCCCTCTCCTTTCCCAAGAGAGCATTGAAATCATGGCCAAAGCCATAAAATGTTTGGGCAAAGCCACCATCACTCATCACAGAAAACTCCAAAGATGAGAGAAAGCAAAGGTCAGCACCAGCTGTTAGACACCAGGGTTTACATTTCATGCCTTGCCCTAAGTCTCAGGCCAGCTACGTCATCCCTTCCCTCTGCTTTCCCTTCTTCATGAACCCTTTAATAACGTTTGGGGGGGCTGGACTACATGATCTTAAGAGAACCCTTCCAACCTAAACAATTCTGTAATTGCTTACTCCCACCCACTTCTCTATGTCCCCTCACAAGGTGAAGTGGCCGCTATCTGCTGCCAGTTTCCTCTTAGACTCAACATATTGCATAACTGTCAGCTTTTCCAGGCAGCCATAGGCCCTTCCTGGGTGCATGCACAGCACATCCACTGTGTTAACACAAATCAATTCTGTTCTTCTATCACCACATCTAGTAACAAGATGGCTTTCTCCTGTACCTCTTCAACAAAGAAACCTTACCAAAACTGTCTCCTGAGATTATTATCAAGCCGTAATATCAAGAAGCCAAGTGCCATTTGATCACAAATAACAGAGGACTCTCATTACGAGAAGCAAAAATAACACTGTCTTACAGTAATCCAAGAGCTTTTATCTTGGTTATGCTGCCTTCCCTAATTTATAATAAACAAAGCATAAACCCTATCCAAATGAAGGCATCACCAAGTCCTACTAGCACAACATAATCACCATTTCCAGGAAAAGCCATGTCTTAATATCACTTAGCATAATAATATTTAAAATGATACTACAGTAAAGAATACAAATTCACCTATGTCTTTCCTGTTCTTAGTAGTGACACTTAATAAACGCAGCTTTATAGCTACTATATTTAAATGCAATTAGTTCCATATATTTCCAGCTTAATAAGAAATAATACATATTCATTTCTGCTCATTAACAGTCAGTATATAACTCTTAGCTAATGAACATTCAATTATGTTCCCTGAATACATTGTGGGATAAATTCTCTTTTTGTTGCTCATATCAGTTCACTTCAATTCAGTTGCTTCTAATTAAAATTCTTTTGCCTCATGTAGACAAAACTGGGTTTTTTGGAGTCCCTGGAGACTTCTTTAAGAGTTCTGTTTTATCTTTATGTACAGTCAGCTCCCTAATTAATGCTTTAAATAGGGTAAACTTTACTGAGGCTCCTGGGTTCAGTTCAAAGGGAAAAAAAAACCAGTTAATTTTATATCTCATTCTTACACAATTCACTGGAGTCTCTCTTTTTCTTGTAAATTTACTTTTTTCTTTTATTTTCAAGTGAATTCAATAATCAGGGAAGGTACCAGTTTGAGAGCACTGGGAGTTGGAGATCCCCCATCATCAGCCTAGAGCTTTCCCTAACCAGAGAAAGAGAACAGAAATTCTTGTCAAGTTGTCCAATTCCGCAGCCAGTTCAGGTGAGGAAGGAGGATTCTCCAAGGGGACATACCCAATGGATTCCCTGACATAACACTACCTTTATTTTCACTCAGCATCAGCAAGACCCAATGCTATTTTTTCCTGTTTTGCTAACCAAGCTACCTCAGCAATCTATCTGCCTGTCTAGGACCAAAAATCTAACACAAGTCCTACTTACTCCACTGGGACTAACAAGATGCAAGCTAAGCATTTCCTTAAGTGCCTCCCTTTGCGGAGGTCATTATCAAGTACAACTTGCCTACTGAAGTGACTAGGTTCTTGCCTCTGATTTTACTTGTCCTCTGTCCATTAAGCAGGGCAAAGAGAAAGGAATTCTGCAGGAGTTTCAGGGAACTCTTAGCATGGACTTTCCCTCTTTGGTGCGGCATCCCAGGACATATTCTTAGACTACTTTACCTATACCTATGGGCTGGATTGTCATAGTTAACAAACTGGGGACAGCAACTTACCTCTAATAAAAACAGCCAGAAAAAACTCTCAAATGGACCAAATCATTTGGAAACTCACCAGGCAAACACTGTGTGAACCCTACATGCACCAATATAAGGGATATAACACTTGCACAGAAAGTCTAACACTTAAGGAAGAGAGGAAAGACGCAGAGAAAGGAATTTCTGGTAGAGAAAACATCTAGGAAAACTCAGGAGAAAGCTTAGATTTAGGTGTGTTTCAGTTCTGTCTTACATTTAATGACAACTCCAAGATACACATATGACTGCAATTATCTTAGAAGAAAAGAGAAAGTGTGTCTGGGTTTGTGTATACGTGCATGTGCATGTGTGTGCCTGCTTGGATGGATACATGTATGCAAGTCCACACATCCTCCAGTCCACGAGTACTTGAGCACTGTGAAATGAACCGTCCAAAACTGCTTTTCTTGTTTGAAGTCACACTAAAACAGAATCACAGAATCACAGAATCACAGAATAGTAGGGGTTGGAAGGGACCTCTGTGGGTCATCTAGTCCAACCCCCCCGCCGAAGCAGGGTCACCTACAGCAGGCTGCACAGGACCT
>Ga0065711_1046943_pt1 | contig 12615 bp, 5 predicted proteins | sample Hoacrofraction12_FD_59098 | JGI IMG/M metagenome (GOLD analysis project Ga0065711, IMG submission 59098) | Hoatzin crop microbial communities from Cojedes, Venezuela - Epithelial fraction 12 v2 (version 2) | ecosystem: Host-associated > Birds > Digestive system > Esophagus > Crop | place...
TGCTGTAGGTGACCCTGCTTTGGCAGGGGGGTTGGACTAGATGACCCACAGAGGTCCCTTCCAACCCCTACTATTCTGTGATTCTGTGATTCTGTGATTTGGAAGTCTGCAGTAACATCAGCTCTCATTGCGTGTACCAGTTGTATTCCGTGCTTAAGATGAAACTGCTCTGAAGCCCCACATGTGCACGATGTCAGTGCTTCTTTCTGCTTGACCTCATTTCTTGGTGCTGCCCACGGCATGTGTTGACACATATATGAGCAGCTGAGAGCCCGATGTCTTGAAAATGCATGCATGGACAGCAGTGGTGTTTGTTTCTCCCTACACCGGTTGAGTGGTACTCTGCAGTCTATGCTGCTTCTGCTATGTGCAGCGTTAGTTTGGGATGGGGAGATGGTTGTTCTGTGGGTGCATGTGTGGTATAGAGGGATTTCTTATCTCGAGCATCACTCAGACTCTCTAATAGATCTGTTAGATGGCAGCTCATGATTCTCCTGGCCATGTCTGCAAATGAAAGCTTGGTCATCTGAGGTCCTGGCCTGCCACCTGTACTTCCAAGCAGCTCTCTGACCCCCTTTTCTAGTTTTAGTGTCAATTCAGTGTTCTTTGCTTTTAATGGATCTGGAGTTCTTTATTTTTCAGGTAAGATAAAGTAGGAAATTAATGGCGTATACTTCTGTTTCTTCTCAATATGGTTTGAGTATCAGGAGTGCTAACAAGCTGGGTGGCAAATTTAGTTCATGCTACAAATGTTTCAGGTTTTAGTCAGATATTACTTCACGTGGAGTAGGCAGCAGAAAGTATTCCTTCTCTATTATCTTTACTCTCTCATCCTGTATCACAGGGTCAATAGCCCATCAAATGCAAACATCTGCCTGAGACGTCTTTCTCACATGCCTGATGCTGCTAAAACAGTCTTGATGATAGTCACTGGATTTCACAGGTGTCCTCGCTCTTGCCATTGAATAACCCACCAGCAGATGAGCCTTGACTACACTGGCCATTTGCATACTGGCAGAGCTGCTTTACAGCCACTGAAGTTTTGCTCATTTACAGCAGTTGAGGATCTGACCCACAGTTACATGCAAGAGTCAAACATCCAGTACGACTGAAATCAAAATGCATTGCTAATTTCCCAATTGTCCCAACATTCTTTTGTGCCAACAGGATTGGGAGGCTTGTATGTGCAGTCTAACTGAAAGCAGCTCCTTGCTATTTTAGCTGTCAGATTCAACTGTAGAAGAAGAAACTCTAAATACTAAAGTTCGGGTCCGGACGACTGGAATTGCTTTCCGTACACCTTTTTCGAATGTTTATTTGTGCCTTTTCAGCATCAACATGCATTGTGTTAAAGATGTTAGATCTTTAAGTAGCTTTATTTAATGACTACTTCCTGTTGCATTTAGCACACTGAGTGTATGAAGAGACTGCTTAAATCCTGATATGTTGTGCATACTCTCCTCTAATGCTGTAGTGTCTTAAAGGATTCAATATTTCACTGACTGATGCAATGATGCTTTTGCGACAAAACCTCTGAGTCCTCTTTTGCTAGGTAGGCACCACAATGTGGCCCAGACAACTTGCAGTACTCATTGGTAACAGATAAAATGATATGTGCATGTGGTAAGAGATAAAATGGTGTGTGAAAGCAATACAATGTACAAGCAGACTGATGTCTAGCACGGATCATGTTACTTCTGTGGGTTTGTTTACGGTGACAAGTTCAGTGTGTGTTCACAGCCCATCCAGGTCTCGGAAAAGCTGCTGATGTCTTGCTGTATAAGATGTGCAGACTGGCTGTCTAGGTCAACTACAGTATGATATCTTACAATGCCTACTGCACAGATGCACCACAGAATACATTTCTGGGGGTTTTTATATACTTAATTGCAATTACAGACTGGAATGTCCACATCTGGATCTCCAAGTTATTGTCATTGTTCTAGTATCATCATAGGCTGGTTTTAAATAAAGTAGAACCTTAACTAAAATATTTGTTGCTGGTTCGTAGCCTCCACTTTCAAGTGTGAACTCTAGACCCAGAAGAACACTTGCTGCAGGGAGAGTAGAACGGTTTCTGGCAGCTGGAATCCCTCTGAAGCAGCAGTGATGGTGCAGCTGATCAAGGGCTGTGTAAAGTAGCCAAAGAGATTAGAGTGGAGCTCTAAGTGCAGCATCTGCAGGAGTGTTAGGGAAGGGGTTCCTGCAGTGGCCTGCTACCCACTGTGTCCTTGGATAGCTGCAGACGACATGGGGTAGAGCTTTGCAGCCTGTAGCCTGTATGCCCGAGTGCTCAAAAGCTCCTTTGGAGCTTCTGTGATGTAGATAATGACACACTTTTCAGATACTGTCTGAAATAGTACTTCTGCTTGGCAGTACCTCAGAGATTTAGAGAGAATCAATGTGCAAAGGTGAAAGTGTTTTAAAATAGTTATTCTTTGATGTTCAGTCCGTCATGCATGACATGAAATGTCCTGATAGTAATCTGAGCAGTAGTTAAGAAATGGATATGTCCCTACAAAACAGAATCTTCTTTCTCTGGCAGGATTGCTAGGTCTATGAAACTTGGCTCTTGAGTACCGACAAATCATCTTTGGGTATGGATGGCCTGCCTGCCATGGTCTGTGCCAGGTATTTTAAAGGTGGCAGCTTCCCTTGTTCTTTTTTTTTCCATGTTTTGAAGGCAAGTTTGTGACTGTCAGAAGCTACTGGGTTAATATTTTATGCATTTACAGAGGATCTGGTGTTGACTCAAGATGCAATGCTTCAGTGTGACTTGATGGTTTGAAACCACACTGTCAAGATACACTATAAATATCACATCATCTTATTGCAGAGAAGCATTTGGCAGCAGAAGTCTGAAAGTAATGATCTCTGTGTCAGCTGGGATGATTCTTCACAGCTGTATTCATGTGTTCAGTCCTTGTGCCCTGCCACCACCTCCTCCTGGTATTAAGCAGGTTGAGAGTGAGCAATAGTCAGGCTGAGCAAAGAGCTGAAGTTTCTCTTTATATTATGGTGTGGGATGTTTCCCCTCAAGTGAGTAGAAAATGTTTGGTGAGTGCTGTTTACCACAGCTGCTGGAATCTGATAGAAGAATTGCTTATTCATTCAGAGTTCTGGAGAATTGCTGGCAACATCTGCACATCTGTCCTGCTTAATGTGTTTTGTGAGGATCATACGAGTATCTCTGATAGCTTTGCATTGCCGCTGCTAAGACTCCATTTGCTGGGCAAGAGTGGTTTAGGAGTGGATGGTGCTGGCACCATGTGTGGATTGGAGAGAAGATTTACAGTAATTCAAAGAGTCTGTATAGGTTAGTACCTGTTTGCTTTAATCACCTTCTCCAGGTGTGACATGGAGGCTTATTTCCTTGAAGGATGAGTCATGTCAAGCTTGATCTGCTCAGTGCAGTCTAGTGCAGGAATGGATGAACTCTAAAGATAGCTATAGTTCAGTGACACTGCAGCATAGCGCAAGGAGACACAACATAGCTGGAGATATCGCCATTATCTTGTATTCCAGTAGGGACTAAAAGACCCTTCTCTCTTATACTGAATGTGTAGGTGCAGAAGACAAATAATGAGCTCTTGAGCAGGGACTAAAAGAGGTGAGAATTTAGAACCATGATCAATTGTTACATCTCAACCAGCATGGATTTTTTTAAACTGCTAAGCCTGTGACCTGCCTAAGTTTGACCTTGATTTATGGCCAATTTGTATAAATTCTCACAGCAGCTTCTGGCAATGACAGTTTGTCCTTCAAACTAGGCATTGCTTTGTAAGCCAGCCTTTTTGATTTTGGGATGATTCACTGAGCAGTAAGTGTGTGATGTGACACTAGGTTGCTGTGTTTTGCTCTTTAAGGTGTTAGACACCCGAGATGTCTGCTTTCTTGCCTTCCTGTTTCAGTGTATCTGCCTTTTTCCGCAATGGGCTATGGCAAATGTGTCCAACCAGCTAGCAATGGTTCCTGGATAAGGTGTCACTTCTGTAGCTATTTGTAGGTGCCAATGCGTTGTGCTGTTTGTGACTTGAACTGCTCCACCACCGAGTTTCTTCTTTCTGGTTAGCAGAGGAGAATGCTATAGCAGAATAGCTCGAATGGGGTATTGTTTCTTCAGACTGGAGATCGGGCACGTTGGTAGTTTCCTGAGTGAGCTTTGTACAGCTGCAGTGTATGTTCTGGTTTAGTAGGTTTGCTGTGTCACTCATTTGTGCCTGTATTGTAATAAACAGCTGCTGCTTCCTGAATTGTTTCTTTCACCAAAATCTGAAGAAAGGCAAATTATTGGCTGTAGTCCAGGGAGAGAGAACACTTGGTCAATGTTTGCAGCCTGGGTACTGTGGTCCAGTGGACTTCTCACTAGCAAATCTTTTTCTTCTTTCCAGCAGAAGTGTGTTTTCTCAGGGCCCAAAAACTTTTTCTGCTACTCTGCAGATGCTTGCACCTCCTTAAAACAAACGTCCCTTTTCCCTGACTTCAGTACCTATCTGCATGCCATATATCCACTTGATCCCTCGCTGCTCCCACAAGTATTTTATTTTGCACTACTATGGCTAGTGAAAAGCACGTATCTGTTCTAGTGATTACAAAGCAAATGGATTGTTGTATCTGAATATGTATGCAGACCCTGTGGTTCCCTTCAGCAGTTAGACTAAGTGATAGGAGGGATTGCAAGATGAAATGATTACTTTTTCCTAGAAGGCTGTAATCTGAAAACACCTGAATCTGGAGAGAGATATTTATGTATTATTAGAACTGCTCAAAACCTAGTCCAAATGCATCCACTTCCTACTTAAGAGAATGAGGGGTCTTATCTTGCTTCTCATTATCTTTTTTTCAAAGGGAGTATGATCTGGACATCTTTAGCTCAAAACCTGATATTATATGTGCTCCTCATTTCCTGTTCATCTGAACATACATGTACATTTTCTTCCTTTATCCTGGCAAACTGCACATAGCTGGAACATGACCTTGAGGAATCTCATCAATTAATACAGAGTTTGATCACGAAAGTTTGAAGTTTTAGCTCTTAGTGAAAGCGTGAAATCTTATCCTTTTACCATATTCATATAATATGGACTATAACAGTTTCTGTCTACACCAGGTGAATAACAGTTTGGTTCCTTCATGTGTTCTACACAATAAGATTTTCCCCAATAGCTGAGCCTTCACACTGTTGAAGATCCCTCTCAAATTCTTGGCTTCATACAGGAGTCAGTCCATAGTTTTTTCTATTGCTGTGCTCTTGCTCGAATCTGAAACAGCAGATCTCTGTGATGCCATCACTAAGGAATCCCTACCAGTGTTAAAAGAACAAACAAAAAACCCCAAAAAACACAACCAACCAAACTCTAAAGACATGATGGCCATGTAGCCACTTCACTGTGTCACTTGTCAAGTAGAAGATGAATGTTTTCCTGCCAACCGCTGTGCCAAAATAGCTCGGTATGTTTTTGCGTGATTTCGTGGACAGCAGTGTTTAGCACGTGAGCTCTGTATATTTACTTTGCTAAAGGATCTGCATGCTCATAGGGAGAATCCAAACCAGTTTGCTATCTCTTGGTGAGAAGCTTGAAGAGTCACGTCTCGTAGGTGACTGCTGTGGTGAGAAAGCTGGAAGTTCTGCCCTGGGCATTGGTTTGCAGCCCCAATACTGAGAGAATAGTGTTCCCTCTAGGATATTAAAGTTTGAAACTAGATCATCTAACAAAAGCAGCCTCTTGTTGGAGCACACTGGAACCACTCAGGACCCAGCAGACACTGGGCTGGAAGAAACTGCCAGAAGCTGCCTTGTGTGCAGGAGAGTTTGGTTTTTGAGGTGTTTTGTTTTGTGCAGTAATTCAGTGCTTGGATGTCCCTGTTGTTTTGGATTCCTAAGGTCTCTGTTGTATAATTGATTTCAAGGTCACTTGCTAGAAAAGGATGGTGAAAGCTGCAGAGGAGAAACAGGAGTAGCTGTTACAAAACCTCCTGCCCTCTGGCCATGTTCTCTGGATTGTACAGGAAACGGGAGCCATACAGCTATTGTCAGGCTACAGGAGATTGAGCTGGAGGGGGGAGCAGGAACATACTTGCACTGTATGTGTAACACCTTGGTACTAGGAAGATGAAGGACTCGGAGAGGACCTCTGCACTCAGAAGGGGAAGGGGTTAAGCAGGTGAAACAGAGGGCTTGTAGAAGAGGGCAATTTCCCCTTTTCTCTGTGGTTGTGAGGCTTTAGAATGTCATTTTTTTTGTTTTTGACACTTGTATTCTTATATAACTTGTTCTTGTTTGGCATCTGGCTTACCTTTAGGGCAATCTCTTCTCACAGATGCATTTCTTTGTACTGGTTATTGTGTATTTGACCAATAATTTAGGACATTTAAGTGTGGCTTCTTTACATTGTCCTCAAAGACTCTCTTCTGACAAGTATTTTTGTCTATCACTGTGTTGGTCCCATAATCTGTTTTGCCGGCGTAGTAATCTCCCAGGAGATTGCAGGGCAAAACCTTGGTCAAAGCACTCTACTGATTTCAGTCAGCCAGTTCACTATTAATTAATCGTTGCTCAGTGTGATTAATCATTTGTCAGCTCCTGTAGCACTAAGGGATATTGGGCTGGGATGCCGCGGTCACTCCGTAAGCAATTTGAAATAGCTTTGTCTGTGCTGCTGCTGATCTGGGTTTATGTGATAAGGCTGGAGAGCCCCAATCTCCAGCACCCCATGTCGTGGCAGACCCAGTGGCTGCTTGGCCATGTCTGTGGCTGCAGCACACTTGCTGAGGCACTTTTGGATAGCGGGCCAGACTGTGCCAGTGGCACGTTCACACACACACATGCACTGCAGCCTTGCACAAATTTCCTTTATCTTCCCTTCAGTGAGAAAGGAAGATCTGACACTACTGAAACCTTGAGTATCTGTCGTGACTTTCCTGTGTGCTTTAAATTTTTTTAGCCTGAAATTGCTTCACTTGTAAATTTTTAAAATTTATTTTCTACTTTAAAAATTTTTTTAATTCCAACAGGCTGTCATCTGTATCTACATTTTTTTTACACTTTAGATGCACCCAAAACTAATTGGTTATACTTCCAAGCATCTTGGAGAGTTCACCTTGTGCTCTGGAGAATCATAGAGCAGGAGAAAATAACTGGTTCAGGGAATGGCTTGGAGAAAAAAACGAGACATTTGTCTTTGATTTTGCTTGGTTTCTCTGTTAGAGCAAAAAGGTACTGTTGTGTATAGATACTGATTTTGTTAAGAGGGTGCAGGGTACAAAAGGTGGATTGCTCTCCTGATAACCCAGTCTCTTCAGTGGTGAAAGATCAAACATGTTAACAGTACAACTTTTTTGCGACTGCAGCGTGGTGCTTCAGCTGTCCTTAATACGATCTCAGGCATCTTCAGCTGCTGTATTTTTAGAGTTGTTGTGCAAAGAAGATTAGCAAAGGACTTAGAATCCCTCTCACACATTGATATTTACTCAAATATGGAAATGTTCCACCTATTCAGGTGATGGATTTGGGCTGTTACCTTAGTTGTATCACCAGAGCTGTCCACAGACACATGTCTCTGCCCTGACCCTCCTTATTCTCCAGATGTTGTTTAGCTGTCCCAAATAGTGAATGCACTCTGTTAATAGGTGTTCTGGTCTTGGTTTTGCTAGATTTAATGACAGTTTATAAGGAAGCCTGTTTCCAGCTGGGTCAAGTGCGTAGTTAGAGGAGGAAGAAAACAGCTGTGTGTTGAGATCCAGTGGCTTGATCTTCAAATTGGAGCTGGAGGTACCTGGGTTCAGTGGTGGTGTGAAGGGCTTCAGATTGGCCATTATAGTCTTTCAGTGGTGAGGAGGCACTTACAGCTCAGTACTCCTGGTAAAGCTGTTGAAGTGAGGCCTTTGGAAGGTATCTGTGCTTTGATCATTTGCTGTCTTAGTGGAAGAACAGCTCTTGTTCATCTGCAAACTCCCTCAAATATTCATGGCACAGCTGCTTTGCACCTCTTAAATTTGTGGGAAAACACAAGTGCTTGGGGCAAGAAATCCTTGGCCAGCCCTAATCCTGGCCCAGAGAAGTCGATGGTGTTGGCTCAGCCTTTGCTTCCTGTGGCTTGTCCTTGCTCATTGAACGTGGAGCCCTGGAAGGTGCGGTGCTACCTGCTCGCCTGGAGCTGTGAGCCAAGGTGGTGGAGAGCGTGCTGGAGTTCAGGCAGCGTGAGGCTGAGGAGGGCCTGGCACTCCTTGCAGGAACAGAGGTGTAGGTTTTTGGGGGTATTTAAGCAGACTTGTGATATGCTGTCAAGCCTATGGACAATCCTAGTACCATCCTCATGTGATCTTCCGGCACTCAAGGTGTTGTCTAGCCTCTGCACTAGCTGTTGTTTTCTAAAGTCATGGGATGAACTAGGACAGCCTCCTTTTAGGACAGGGTTTTCAGTTACACTTCTTGCAAGTGTGATAAGGGCATGTGGAAGTAGTGGCATGAGGCAAACAGCTGATAAATAGTTGCTAAATGTTCTCTTATTCCAGTGGCCTACAAAGGGGTTCACGCTTTCACTGCCTTAATGCTGAGACTCCAATGAGCATGGGTGGTTTGGGTAGCTGGAGGAGACTCTTGGCAACTGCAGACATCAGAGAGTGGGTAGTAAGGGATGCACTCCTTATGCTCTGTGACTCTTGAGGGAAGTGCAGTATACCAGGGGCGGATAGCTGGAAGCATCCTGCGGCAGTGCCTGACAGCCATCTGTGAATTTCCATCATAACAAATTAAGCTTCTTAAAGCAGTGAGTTTGCTGTTGTTGTATGGCCCTGGGTGGACTGGTGTTGAAACAGTCACTTACCATGGGAAGTTTTATATTTGTCTAAAATGTTTTAGTTTTTTTTTGTAATCAGGAGGAAAAAGCACAAGTAGAGACCTCTCAGATATGGGGAAAGTTCTCCAAGAAATGTGCAAAGCAAGCAGAATGTTACCCAGTGGCTTGGAAGGGATGACTTGAAGATCTGTGCACTTTGTTCATGGCCAGAACTCCAGCTGATAGTCTGCTTGCACTTTCCTCCTGATACTGGAGCAACACGATAATCTGAAATAACTTCTATTCCGTTCAGAGGTCTAGGAGCAGGAGATATGGAATGTGTCCTTAGGTGCCTGAGCTATTTTAAGAGCAGGTATTATTCACAGCACCAGGGTACATGAACATATACAGAGGCAACCAGCCTTTGAACTGCTGTAGTAGTAGAGAATGCAGCCACCCCTGAGGGTTCCCATGGCACTGTGTGTGTGCTGATAACTGAGCTGATCTCGATCATTATCGCATTAGTGTGTTCTTCTGTGGTAGATAAAAAATATAAATACTCATGAGAGAATTATGTGGTGTATAAAATGATTGTGTCTTACGGAAGACAGGAAGATGCAGCAGTTCATAGAGGTTATGCTCGTCTGTGGAATGATAGCAAAAAAATGTCATGACCAAAATGGTGTAGTTCTCTGAGAGTGCAGTGGGAAGAGCACAGGTTCTCCTTCTGTCACAGCTATACTTGAATCCTGGGCTTCCTGTGCAGCTTATGCTAGTTTGGATGGTGAGGGGGTTTCCTGAGCTTAACTTTGCTGTAAGTCCCATGGAAGGATGGATTTTTGTTAGAGCTGATAAAGAAGCTTTGGATAAAAGGTTTTTCAGAGGGATGTGAGTTAATTAAAACAAGGAAGGCTTCAGAACCAGGACAGACATGTTTTAGAAATGGATAAATCAAGACAGAGGGAGTAGCCAAGAATTGGTTGTCTTACCCTCAATATTCTAGGACAACTAGAACTGTTTGACACATCACATTTTTAAGGCACAGTAGTGTTGAGTATTTTTAAATAGATTCTTCATACAGGCAACATGTCTGACTTGAATTTTATTATCACTGGGTCAAGTCTTTAGCTAGCAGAAATCAGCAGAGCTGGGCTTGCTTTTACTAGCTGAAGGTTAGGTTCCTGATGTTCAAGTTATTAGGAGTCCCTTCCCTGTACTCTGACAACAGGCTTTTGTTTCTGCTTCATGTGTGAATGAAAAGTTATGTTGAGACATGCTTAGCTTGGTGACTGACATGAGTGGATGCCGGCTCTGTTCATAATTATTTTGATTTAACTTCAACCCCTGTGTTGGCTCCCCTTTACTCAGAGGTAAAGGGCATCTGTTTTGTTGGACTCTTGCTGGAAGGGAAATAATTAATTCAGAAAGAGTTAAAGTTGATGTAGTGAGAAGCTAAAATTTCTCTTGTTTTCACTTCCAGGCATATGAAAAGCGCTTTCCTACATGTCCAGAGATCCCGGTCTTCCTGGGGAGTGAAATCTTGCATGAATCCAGGAGTGATGATGGAGCTATACATATCATCGAACGGAGCTGCAAACTGAATGTGGATGCTCCTAGGCTACTAAAGAAGGCAAGTGGAACCTAGAGGGCAGAGAGTCCTTGATTTTGTTGGCTGGCTCAGATAAAGGCTCCTAAAGTTACTCTTTCTCTCTCTCTCTCTTTTTTTTGCCCCCTCCTTTTGGTTCTTCATCCTTCTCAGATTGCAGGGGTAGAATATGTTTTCTTCATCCAGAAAAACACAGTGAACTGGAAAGAGCGAACTCTCCGCATTGAAGCCCACAATGAGACTTTTGCCAACCGTGTTGTTGTCCTTGAGACATGTAGCTACTCAGTAAGTGTCTTGTTTCTCCTTCTCTGTGAAGGAAGTGTTGGAAGTCATGTGCTAACATACAGGGTGAAGTTACTTGAATGAATTTGAACACTGGACTGTCATGTTATGTGATTAGATACTCTCAGACTGGAAGGCCATTGGGTCTTAAGATGTGGGCTTTCTCCAGTACTTTTGTAGGGCCTGAGTAACTTTTTTAGGTTGATTCTGATTCTCTGATTGGAGTGTTAGGCCCTAAGGTGAGAGTAGAAAACATGGTTGGTGCTGCAGAACCAACTACGTTCCCTGAGTTTCTTTGGGGTTGAAATTCAAGTTAATAAAAGCATCTGGAGCTTGGGCATGTATTTAGATCTGGATATTTAGAAGGAAATCCTTAATACCTATTATTATGAGGGTCAGCAGAAAGTCTGGCAATTAGTTTTGCCCTCAAACAAGTGAAAATTTTAGCATCTGGTCATGATCTTCAGGCTTTAAATATTTGGAGAAAGATTTTGAGCCTTATTTGTGGCATGGGATGTCTGATTTTGTGGCTGTGTCTTCAGCGACAGTGTGCCATTTCATTGTATTTGTGCTATTAGGGCTCAGCCACCATTAAACAGCTTCATCTGTTTCTGGAAGCAATCAGATACTGCTTTTTGTTCCCTAAACAAAAGTCCAGATCCTGTTACTTACCTGCCCTTTTGGCACGTGGACAACAGCTCAGCTTCTTGGGAGTAAGCAAACTGTAAGTAGCTTCTGTTTCAAGCAAGACAAAGAGTTGAAAAGCCATTAACGTTTTGGATGGTGAGGGGGTTTCCTGAGCCAGAGATCACTTGGTAGCTACGTGGGGCTTCCTGAAAACTGCAGTAGATCAAACTTCCATCACTGTGAAAGGTGCTGACACATCTGAAATGCTCCCAGGTCAACTCTGGAATTGTTCAGACATTGCTGCACTTTCAGATTTTTGGCTGTGTTGCCTCCAGCTCGTGTCCTTCGGAAGGAAACATCAGCAGCTGGGCTATGAGGGGAGCGCTTTTCCTGGAACAGGGCGGGAGCTAGCTGTCTGCATCCTTAAGATGGTTCCCTGCTCTATTTTTACCAGTTCCCTTTTCCCTGCCAGAGTGCACCGGAAACAGGTTTATTCTCATCTTTCCTTTTCTGAAGTGTTCTCTGAAGCAGCTTGGAGAAATATGATCCTGCTCTTGTGGTTACTTAATATCTCCCCTGGGGGAATTTGTGTCCTTCATAGAGCTTGTACCTTTGTGTGTGGGCTGGAATTTTTTTCTTGCATGTCAGTCTGTGAACAGCAGCACCTGCAGAGAAAAGGCAGAGCCCTCTCAGAAGGGGGTTAAGTTTAAAAGAGGAAAAGATTATGTGGATTTTTATCATATATAAAGTAACTGAGAGGAAATGGCTAGAAAGGAAATGTGGATATTGAATCAACAGTGGGAAAACTCCATGCTCTACAATGTCTCCTGTGTTTTTTTGGGGGAAGACTGACATTAGTGGCTGAGTTTCCTATCCAAAACTAGGAAAAAAAAACTATTTTGCACTTTTCTTCCTTTGTAGGTGTGTGGATTTTTAACTTGTGTGTTCTGAGAGGCCATCGCGGACTTTCCATAAGGAGATCTTGATGTGATGGTTTCAAGTGGGCGGTCTCACTACAGTTTTAGTGTAACTTCTGCTGCAAATGTTACTGTTTAGGTCTGCTGGGGCAGAGATGGGTTTTTATCTTGATTTGCTTGTGCATATGAATCACAGAATCACAGAATAGTAGGGGTTGGAAGGGACCTCTGTGGGTCATCCAGTCCAACCCTCCTGCTGAAGCAGGGTCACCTACAGCAGGCTGTAGAGGACCTTGTCCAGGCGGGTCTTGAATATCTCCAGAGTAGGAGACTCCACAACCTCCCTGGGCAGCCTGTTCCAGTGCTCCGTCACCCTCAGAGGGAAGAAGTTCTTCCTCATGTTCAG
>Ga0065711_1046944_pt1 | contig 12615 bp, 9 predicted proteins | sample Hoacrofraction12_FD_59098 | JGI IMG/M metagenome (GOLD analysis project Ga0065711, IMG submission 59098) | Hoatzin crop microbial communities from Cojedes, Venezuela - Epithelial fraction 12 v2 (version 2) | ecosystem: Host-associated > Birds > Digestive system > Esophagus > Crop | place...
TTTGCTGAGAAGATCTTCTGGCACGACTCTCCTTCAGGTTCTCTCCAGCCACTCAGCCCCAGTAAGGAGGAACGCAGGGTTTGCCTGCAACAGCTCTGTGCCAGGATCGTGAAGCCTCATGGCTTCAATGAGCTCTGCTTCAGGGAGCTGTTGTGCCAGTGCAGAGAGCTACTGGTTTCAGCCATGCCCGCACAGCTATGTGCAGGAGAACGCGGTACGTCCTCCTCTCTCAAAAACCAACACTTTAACTTCGCGGGGCTGGGTATTTTGCCCATCAGCCTTCCGATTCCTGCAACGGCTGCCATGGCATCGCAGCAACACCTCCCCAGCTGCCCCTGCCGCCTGCCACTGTGCTGCCGTGCCTCTGCTAGTGCCCGGCTCAGCCAGCCCATTCCCATCGCCAGCCTGCACCCATGGCTGTCCCACCTTCACCCAGGGATGGTGACGAGGAAAATGCAGCCATGCAGAAGAGGGTAGCGAGAATGGTCCTAGTGAGCGAGGGCAGCTGGACCCTGAGCGTCCTCGAGATGGTGAGCAGATACTTCAGGCCAGCAATTGGCTCTAGACACACTGCATCTCCTCCAGCTGACAGCCCCAGAAAACTTGCTTCTGCCCTCCCAGACTCCAGTGTATTTCGGTGGCATCTGGCATTTTACCATCACTCAAGTCTTAAGCACAGTTTTCAATGATTATAGCTCAAAATGAATATAGAAATAGGTAGAAACATCCATTTTTTCAGGTGGAAAGTGAGGAAAACCACTTGTCCGATATCAGCCAGCACACCAAGGGCACAGATCACTGATACTCCTGTCCCGTGGCCTGTGTGGTAGCATTCCTCCATCTGTTCACGGTTAATAAATCTGCACCCTAATGAACAGTGCTGTTATTTCAACATATTGAGAAGAGAATTTTTAGCAGAAGAATCATTATATTTAAAATATTTCCCTTAAACACAGTCCTATTTGATTGAAATATTAAATAACATTTGGACACCTAACAACAAAGGTTAAGAACATTTCTGGGTGCACTGCTACTGGAAGTGATGTCTGAACTTGTCTCAAACTTTAAGAATTTATTAGAAATAAATAAGGAGGGTGGAGAAGAGGTGTGCAGAGGCTTTTGTCTAAGTGTTTATTTGTTTTTATTTCTTAGTATTTGTTTTTATTTCTTAATAACAAAATAATTAAATATTTATGTTAATTTATAATAAATTGAATTGATTTAAATTCCCCAACTAAAAACTCATTTATTTGTTGCCCAGACCAATGTGTATATTACTACATACGAGCTACTGACAGTTTCTTGTCTTCAGATGTGTTTCTTTGCAACTTCAAGAGCCTTCTAGTTTTGATGGTAGCAGTGAAGACAGAAAGATGTGGTAGGGAAAGCACTGTGTGTAAAAGTCGATCATTTGTGATGATAATGGATGCCCTCTGTATTTCAAATTAGTTGTGTGGTTTTTTCTCCCAAGAACTTGGACTCTATCCAAGCTATCTGGAAAAAACCCTTTTCTCATTTGCAGAGTATGACTTATGGAAGTGGCTGCAGAGCCTCTGTGTATCACCTTCTGCAGGGCTTGGAAACTTTCATAGTTTATAAAAGGGCCTTATTCTGAAGAATCCTTTTTTATACTGAAGTTCACAGGTAAACATTGCTGGAAAAAGAAATTCAATGCCAAACAGCACATACCGCAGGGATGTCATGTGATCTCGCCTCATAAATTTAGCCAAAACCCAGTCTCTGTGGCTTCCTAGATGAGACTTGCATGACTTACAATCTCAGATGAAATGCAGAAATCGTTTCCCAGAAAAGCGTCGGTGTTGCTGTTGCAGAATTACCGTGTGTCAGGTAGGAGGGCAGCTGAGAATGCTGAACAGGTTTCACAGGAGTGCCAGAACAGGGGGAAGAGCAGGGCGAAGGAGGGAAAGTTTGCGCAGTCCCTTTCCCTTGGACCTCTGTGGGTCATCTAGTCCAACCCTCCTGCCGAAGCAGGGTCACCTACAGCAGGCTGCACAGGACCTTGTACAGGCAGGTCTTGAACATCTCCAGAGAAGGAGACTCCACAACCTCCCTGGGCAGCCTGTTCCAGTGCTCCGTCACCCTCAGAGTGAAGAAGTTCTTCCTCATGTTCAGGTGGAACTTCCTCTGCTCCAGGATGAGCATGTGTCCCACCGGCAGCATCATGAGCACACGGGTAGGCATCCCACTGCCTTCCCCTCGGAGTCCTTAGGATAGGTGGGGTGGTGGCTGTGCCGTGGGGTGGGTGCTGTGGGACCTGGTGATGCTGAGTATTAGGGATATTTGATCCTGGCATCATGAATGTTCGTATCATGCCATTCCTGGAGTTTCCACTGTAAACAGACGTGGGTGAAAAACGTGCCAGTCTGCTGTGCAGGACGAGACCTACAACAGGTGCTGTAATGGAGGAATTACTGTGGGTATTTGCATTCTGCAGAGGATTTTTACATGAGGGCAGAAATGTGTTGCTTTTAATCTGTTTCTCTGTTCACAGCTTTTGAGGCCCGTAAAAATGAAGTGACTAAACAAACTGTGACTGTTCTGTTACTACGAACAACTTGAGAAAAAAACTACAGGTTCTCTGGGTGACAGCCTCAGTTAACAAATGAAGAAAACAGCCCTAAGACCTCTGTAAAACACAGACCCTATCTGCACGCTGCTGGCAGTAATGAACAGGACCAGTGGCTCGTCGTACTGTGAAGGACATGTAAGCCCATGCCGCACGTGCCCAAGGGCTCTGCTCCCATGTCTCCCCTTGCACATCTCCAGCCCAGTTCCAGCTCCTCTGCTTGCCCATTTCCCCGCATTCTGACAAGACTTGCTAACAGGCGTCAGTAACTTTTTCTACTCCTGGCAAGGTTCAGAGGTGGGACTGGATGGGATAAGAAGGTTTGCAGCAACAGCAAGATCTGTATCTGTGCCTTGCAGCCTCTCGCCTCCCTTCCCTTGCCTCTGGTACAAAGTCCCTGTTCCGAGCAGGAGTGAGGGTGTGCTTCTCGGTGAAAGAGCACCAGGACTTCTCGTACTTGTTTGTGCCACCGAAGTAATCGGTGAGACTGTAGTGCTTTCTTGATATGAGACTTGGTTTAGAATAACATTAGCCTGAATGCTTAAAACTTGGACAAAAATTTAAACCACTGAATATAATAGTGTTGCTTCACCTTAGTTCTGTGTAGCATTCTATCCTAGAACAAGATGTTGCTTTATATAGCAAAGTTAAGCAAGAACTAACTAAATATAACTAACTCAAGCAATAATACAAAGAATCAGTGTTTTTTACTGGGGTGTAGCTGTTCCTCTGTAGCTCTGCTTCCCGCCATTCCCACTGGGGGCTGATGCTGAAGAAAGGGGAGGGGACCTTGCCAGCTGTATGGGGACAGTATTGTCGCACCTCTGGAGACAGGTTTATCTGCACAGAGATTGATCAGTGGGGTCCGCACATCAACTTCAAGTTTCCACAGGGGAAAAGGAACAGAAAGAGAAGGAAGGGGGAAACTGCCCAGTGTCCAGCCAAGAACTGAAGCAATGGAGCCCCCAGAAGACGTCCTTCCCAGTGCCAGCAAGCGGTGAGGATGAGGAAGGTGGCTATAACTGTTCTGGTCAGGCTTTCTCCTCTGTTAACTCTGTGCTCGGCACTAGGACCCAGCCAAGCTCCCTCTTGGTTGTTCCTGTATATGGTGCTGCCAGTGCTGACAGGATCACATTTAGTCAGCCGCAGGTGGTGCACACCGGTCACTCCACTTTGTGCCTGTTTATGGCTGGCAATGCTTATGGGGTATTTACATGACTATTACCTAATTTTCTATTTGCTAACTCTTGTTTTTCCCCTAATGTAAATGAAAGTTACAAAACGGGTAGAAAACGCAGGGGGAAGAAAGAGGGGATTCTCAGACTGCTAGCAATCGCTTTCCATGAGAACATATTATAATACTGAGATCTGCAGGTGGAAGGCCATGAGAATAACAGCACAAAGGCGACAGCTAGGAAGCAGAAGGGACAAAGACTGGTGCGGGAGCTCAGGTGAAAGGCTGCAGGGCTGCAGGTGAAAGGCGGGCTGCAGAAGGGCGCACAGAACGCCCTTGGCATTGGAAAGGTGAAGGCACTTGTGCACGTATGTGTGCCGCAGTTGACGTGTCTGGCGTTTGCTGTTCAGTGCTAAAATAGGATTTACACAATGAAATTCTGATTACAGGATTGGACCTGGGGGCCCACACGTTAGAATTTCACAACCAAGGAGGCAGGAAAGTGCTCGCACCGTTTCTGCACTGCATGGCTAAGCTCAAGCTCTGCGGTTAAGCTCAGTCTCTATGCCAGAAAGAAAAAGTGGGTTCTGTTAAATTTCTTAAATGTGAACTGTAACTTTAAGCTTGTTTCCCTGTTCTTACTTTCTCCCATTGCTGGGAACCGCATGGCATGAGCGTCAACTCTTAGAACATACCTGTTCATCAGTGGTTAAAGTTTTAGCAGGCTGCGGCATGACTAGCATATCGTTATCGTCAGTTGCAATCTTTGTCCTAATGGTTGTGAGTATGTGTGAGATATGGTATTGGGAGAATAAACAGCATAAAGTCAGCGTACAGAATTCTGGATTTTTTTCCTAGAAATACAATTCATACTCCATAAAAAATACTGGGTCCAGAGAGATGTTGTCAGCTATTTCTTTATAAGCTAAGAAGTTTTTCTGCTAAACAATTAAACGTGACACAGGGCAATTTTGTGATCCAGACTTTAACATAAAAACAGAGTGACTGAGGTCACATCTATTCATTGAAACCCAGATCTCTCAAATTTCTAAGTTTACCAGGCCAAAATGGAGAGAATAAAAGAATAAAGTGGTGGTCTTACCCAAAGCTGGGAGGAAACAAGCCCACCTGGCTCACTTGGTTAGTTTGTCAGAGGAATAAATGCTCCTGTGATGCTGACAGCTGAACATATCCGAAGTAAATAATGCCCCATCTTCATGTTTACCACCTTGGCTGCTGTCATCTTCTTTTCTTTAAAGAAAAGGAGAGCCCCCAAAGACATGACACACACGACACTGTTGTCAGCCTGTTACCGGTGGGCAGTTGCATCAAAGGCTGGAAATGGCCCCAGGATTTCCGTGGTGGAACTGAGAACCAGACCCCGCACCCATCCAGCTCTGTCATCGCAAAGCTCTTCCCCACCCTCCACCCTTTTGTCGTTGCGCTGTGAGCTCTGTAAGGCACCCTGTCAAAAAGCAGGTCTGCCCTCGCAGCCTGGCGTTAAGAGGGGAACAAGAATGGACGCGCTGTGGGTCTGCTACAGTCTTCATATGTTGATTTGTAGAAAGCCACCCCTTCTCTGAACCCAGGAACTCACAGCTAGCAATGGAAGGGGTGAAGAGCATGACCCAGTTACGTTTTAAAGCCACTCTTTGTGTTGTAAAGCACATTAGGGAATAACTTCAGGCCAAAGGCTGGAGACCAAGGTTTCATGGTTTCTTAGACATAGAAAACAGCCCATTGTCCTTATCCTGTATACAGAAATTACATGCTGTACATTCTCACTAATGTCAGCCAAATCTCCATCCTATAATTAGCACATACTTACACTGCCAAGTCCCCTGCTTGCTTTCAAGTGGGTTTCTTGTTGAGCTGTTATTATACATTTTTACCATACTCATTATTCAGGCTTTTGTTTAAATTGCTCTGCTTTACCTGTGTATTTCTCTCATGCAACAGCTGACACTCACCTGCTGTTGCTACAGGTATGTCCCATTCCACCAAAATCCCTGGTGTCTCTGCTGCCATTATGGGTCTTCCCAAAACAAACAGGAAGCTGCTATCAAGTTAAAGAGGAAAGGGAGAACTCCAGTCCCGTCTTCTTCTGCCTCAACTCTTTCTTGCAGACTGCTGCTCCAGGGAAACTGTACAATGTATGCAGTTCATCAAGGCTTTCTCTGACTCCGTTTTTTATTTTCCAGGTTAGTCTTTTTTTGCCTGTAAGACATATATGTCAGCCACCAAAAGCAGAAGTAATTTTCAGTTCTGAAAGAAGCTCATTCTCTACATTTTTAAAATATTGTTGTAAGAGCTCTGTCTTCCAAACAAACAGCAAAGAAATGGGAAGCTTTTCTGTATTGCAGCAGTTCATGTTCTGTCTGATTTACACACAGAAAGCATTGTCAGCCTCATTTGTCCTTCCACAGGAAGAAGCATCTGAAACTGCTTCCTTTGTGTAGTAAAAGTGTACTGAGAGATGAAAATGAGACTTCTTGGACTCTCTGAAGCCAAATCAGACAAAAGGAGCCTGGAAAGTAAACTAAATTAAAATCCACAGGAATTTCATACAAAGCAGAGTTGTGTGGCAAGAGCTCTGCAAAGGCACAGACTGGATCCTCAAGGGTTATTTTGGGCCTCTGGTGAAGTAGCATAGGACTTTCAAAGGCAGCTTGGGGGCTGATCTTCCTGTGCCTTTTTCTGTGTTACTACTGTTAGTTGCAGTCTAGTAAGAAATCTAACGAAGGACCAGCAGGGTTAGTTCTGCTCTGACAGGCTCGGGTGTGAGTGTGAAGCAGCCTCGTGATGCCCACAATGACGGGGCTTGTCTGCAGTGCTTCCTACAGCATCATGCACATGTGAAGCAAAGCTCATTGCTGAACACAACAGTTTGAGGTCTCGGCCAGGAGAAAACAAACAGGTACCTCTGTCAGGTTGTTAGCTGCCCCATATGGGGCAACAAGAAAATTCAGTGCCGACCAAAAGGCTGGGTGTTTCTCCTGGGCACTACCATCTCTCTGTACACTTTTGTAAGCTGTTATCTGTTTCGCATTTCATTTCTTACTCACTTTGATCTTAACTCTGACTTCAAGCTATGTGTTTTGCCTTTTTTTTAAAGTTGATGGCTCACTGCAGTGCTAACAGACCCAGTCACTGAGTTGGATGGTCCTTAGCACTGGTACTTATTCCCCCATGTTCCTTTGGGGTGTCCAAAGGAACATGCGAGTGCCCCTGTGTGTGCCATAGGCTGGGCTGTGAACCTCCAAAGGGACTCTACGAAGGGCAGGAGTCTTCCCTTAATCAGTGACTGCTGGCAAAAGACAAAACCTTTGCAAGTGCATTGTCACGGCTGAATCTCTGCTCCTCAGATTGTCCCACGCTGCCTTCTACTCAGGAAAGTTCAGGACACTCCTTGCCTGACCATCCCTTTTAATTCAGCCTGGTGTTTTCTACAGGACCAGACAGACGCCTGCTTGAACACTTGCGTAAGCCTGCCTGCCCCAGTCAGGCAGAGCAGTGTTTGCAGCACCCGCCATAGCAGTCCACTGCAGGCGCCTGGAGCAGAAGACCACTCTCCTCAAGATTCCCTGTTCGAATCGGGCTCCTTATGGGCTTCTGTCCCCTGTTACTGACCCAGAGGGAGCACGCCTTCCTCTCGTGTAGATGTCTTTAGCTCTCTGTGCCCTGGTTTCTCACCTGTGGAGCAGGGATTTAGGGTCAGCATTAAAAGCAGCATTACAAATGCTGAACTGCTGTCAAGCAGGGTGCAACCAGATGCTGTGGTAAAGCACCGGTAGAGCAGAAGGACCACGGTCTACCAAAGGTGAATTTGTTATGAAATAATCTCCAGAAGTGACAGAAGTGTTACGGCAACACGCAGTGTCCCCACAAGTAATTTCCGGACTGGCAGGTAAGCAAAGGGCAAATTAACTGGCAGTGACTTGCTTTGAAATATTGTGTGTATTTAATTACAGATGTTCCAGGAATACAGATATGATACTTCACAGACTCTCCTTTTAAAAACTTTCCTTACATAAAGAGAAGGTGTGGGAGTGTGAGGGAGAAGATGTCTGGTTGCTCTTCCTCTTTAAGGATTGCTCTTAATCGAATGGATCATGTTGTGATGCTGCTTTGCCATGCCTTGGTAAATGAATTGATCTTTCAAACATTAAATTTCCAATGTTTTCTGCAGGAAAACTAGAAAAACCCCAACAGACAAACATCTGTTTCACTGCTACATTCTGTTCTCTTTATCAGCAATTTTCCAAGGAACTTCCCAACAGCAGCATCCCTGTCCTGTCCCGTGTGCCGCTCCCTGACAGTGCCGGACAGCTGGTGTCCACAGAGGTGCTCTCAGCCCGCTTGATGGTTTTTATTCTGGTCCTGGCCACACCAGTGTAGCTCTGCTACACTACTGCACACGCAGGGATACAAAGCCCTCCACACAGACCATGGGAGCAGGGCTCTGCCTGCTCGTTCGCTGACCCCCAGCATGGCAGGAGAGTGTTATAACCCCCCACCTCCGCTCATCACACCAGTTGTCTGCAAGTCAGACCGCTTGCCTTCCTGTGGTTAGGGAGCAAATTGCCGCCCACCTCGCTGCCCTTGACTTCTGTTCCCCGTGGCTGGGTCTCTGGAAGCCGCACCTGCCCCGCAGACCCCCCCCTCTTGCTCTGCCTTTCTGGAGCACTGATGTCCCCCCAGGGAACCCACCCCTTGCCCAGCCTGTTAATGCTGACCTGCAGGCACCTGTCTCTCACCAAGCCCTTCCATCCAGAGAGGTGCGTGGGTCTACCTCGTGTTTAGTCCTCTGAGAGGGGACTGCAGGAGCGCTCCAGACCAACACATGGATGTTTGGGGTGGGAAGCTGGCTCCCCAGATTTTCTGCGCTCGTGTCTTTGACCCAGCTGGAGGCAGTCTTTGTGAAGATCCAGCTGTGCCTGCATGCTGGAAGGCTGCCTGCAACAGGCCTCCCTTGCAGCGGTTCTGCCAGGCATTGCAGCTCTTCTGGGACCTCCCAGATGTGACTCTCTCCATGCTCCAGCTGACTGATGGGGTCAAATCTTGCTGGGGTCACAGCAAATGAAGTCTAAAAAGGAAGACTTCTCATAGAATCATAGAATGTTTTGGGTTGGAAGGGACCTTTAGAGATCATCTAGCCCAACGCCCCTGCAGTGAGCAGGGACATCTTCAACTAGAATGTCTTCTTTTAACTCACACTGCTGTCTCCAGGTGCTGCCTTTTTCAGCAAGCTACTGGCTGTGCAAGGAATTTTTCCTGATTCAAAAGTGGTTCTAGCTTAACTTCATGCACTGCAGGAGCTAGTTTGGTCGGGCACATGTTCCCCTTTGAAAAGTAGAGCAGAGCATTCCTGCTGTGATGAGACACTGGTTCATGATCTGCATTTGGCTGGTGCTGGCCTCGGAGGAGACACGCCAGTGGGAACCCACGGTGAAGGGATGCAAAAGCCTGGTGTGGCAGTGGCCTGATCCTGCCCCTTTCCCTGTGGTGCAGCCAGTCCTGGTTAAAACATACGTGTGGTCAAAGGCATCATTCTTGGCCTTTGTCTTCTTTCACTCTCATCCCAGCTGCCATTGTGGTAGGTCCTTAGCATATGGCCAACCTTCTGCAAGACCAGAAGTTCCCAACCTGTTCAGCACCTCCCAGAGCAGCTTCCCTCCCGCTGGGAGAGCTGGGGGATTTCAGAGGGGTGCTGTTTTGCCTTTGTGTCTCAGCTGGCAAAGCTTCTGGCACAGGGTCAGGCTCATGACCACTGAGAACGTATGTGCGCGCTGCACTCCCTGCTCAGCTGGGCAGGAGTGAGCAAGCACAGGCGGGCCACAGACTCCAGGGATGTGGCTCATTCATTGCCTCCTTGCTGCCTGGGTCAAATGCGGGGCAGAGCTGAGCGGCAGAAACAAAGCTCTCGGCGTGAACCCCAGCTCAGCTGCCCGTCCCGCACAGATGGCAAACAGGCCTGTGCCTGTGCCACTGAGCTCGGCTGGTACCTGTCCCCTCTCACAGAGGACGTCCTGGGACAAGCCAAGCTCCACTCTGTTACTGCTCGAAGGGTGTGGTGCTGGAAGGATACTGGGGAAGCCGAGTGGGTTTGTAACGAAGCCACACGGTCACCGGGCATCCATGTGTTCTCTGTGAGGTGGTGGCAGCTGTCACTCGCCGTGACCGCTGGACCACTCGTCAAGCAGACAGGCAGGCGCTTCCCAACAGGAGGGCAGTGATTCCTTTCCCTCTGGTTTGGCAACTTGTACGTCCTATTTCACAGCCTGCTGGCCCAGCTGGTCCTTCCCTGCGGCAGACTCAGTTCTTGCAGGGTCTGGGACGCTTTTGCCTTTGCCCACTGTTTTTGGCCTACTGGTGGCACTGGTGCTAATGGGATGGCAGGTAACCCAGCCGGCTGCCCAGTAGTTTGGGAGGGAAGAGCACAAGCTCTCCGCTGAGCACCACGAGCAGTAGCTTCCCTGGCACAGGGGCCCGGAGCGAGCAAATTCCTCCTGGTCACACAGCCTGATAGGGCTGATAAATGGTCATAGCACAGATAGGTAAACAGAGGTTATGGAGTTGCCCAAGGTCACAGAAGAAAGTCTGTGTTAGGTCTGGGATGAGGATGTGATACGCCTTCTTCCTCAGCCCACTGTGCTGGCGGCAGGACCCTGCTGCCTCACCCCAGCATGTGGACCATCTATGAAGAGATGCTTAGCACCTCTGGCAGGTGTCCGTGCCAACAGTCAGACCTCTGCCTCCATGTATTTGATGCCAAGTGAGGAACAGGAGGAGAAACCACCAGCAACAACACCACCTCATGGCAGCCGTCCCTCGGCTGCGCAGAGGCAGGGCGGTCTGTCTGTCCATCCGTCCGCCCATCCTGCAGTGGCCAGCACTGTCCTGTCGAGTCAACACCAGCAGCTTTCCTTCCCGGAGAACGCCTTGCTTTCGCAGGAACACCAATGCACACTGGTCGCTGCCCTTCCAGTGCAGCTACTAATACAGACAGTGAGCTAAAATGAGTTCATCTAAAATTGCAGTTCTGTGCTGAAGTGCGGGTGACATTGCTGGGCTAGCCGAGCTCTTCAGCAGGGCATATGATAGGAACCAGAAACCTCTGATGCAATTACAGCCCTGTGTATAACACTGTGATGGTAATAGGACACAACAGCCAGGCAACTACGTCAGAGGTTTGAGAAGTATTTTCAAATCCTCTTTTTAATTAATGGGTGCAGACACAGCATTGATCTGGTGCTGCTCCTACCAATGAAGAAGTGAAGAAGGAGTAGAAAGAGGCAAGGGGATAAGGTGAGAGGAGGGCAGGTTTGGAGGCTACTCTGTCCTGCTGCCACAGAAGAGCATGAGAGAAAAAAGAGAAAAGCAAAGAAAAAGCACAAAGGAGTTGGGAGAAAGGAAGGAGAGATCAGAAACGAGAATGCAGAAGCCATATAAGTGAGACAGGTAATGGCGTTCAGGCTGTGGCTTGCAGACTGCTTCCAAGCGCTCTGCAAAGTCGACTGCAAAAATCAAATTTGTGTGCAAGTCAGTGGCCTACAGAGATGTTATGGCCAGCAGTCGGGTCCTCTGCTGCAGAAAGGAGCCAAACCAGAAGACTGAAGACTATCAGCGAAGAGCAAGCCCCTTTTGTTGCCTGGCCGCACATGATGTGCCTGGTGTTACAGCCTCCAGAGACGCAGAGTGTTTGTTTAGCAGGCAGTTCTCATCCTCAGGAATTCCTCATTGATATAATTTGTGAAAACGTCGCTATCTGATCTTGAAAAGACAGCTCAGCAACCCCACCTCGGAGGCAAACAGCGTGCTGGTTCGAGCCACTCGACCCGCGCAGCCTCTGCCTGGGAGGTGCGTGCAGCGGCGGGGGGGGGTGCTGGGGGTTAATACCCCTGGAGAGCAGCCCATCCCCGCCCCCAGCACCAGCCTGCGGACACTGCGGAGCCCGGGAAGGCCGTGGTCTCATCCTCAATGCTGCCAGCACTTTGGCGTCAGCTCCCCACACGAAAAGGGAGAAGGTGTGGGAGCAGGGCGTCACGTGTTTGATCACTGCGGATGGGGGCAGACGCTCCCTTCGCTCCCCCGAGTAATCACTTCTTCCGTTTAGGCTTCTCCATCTTTGGGGGTCTAACAGTGAACCCTGACAGCATTCAAGGCCCCCGCGGAGTTGCAGTGACATCTCACCAAAAGCGACACGAGCAGAAGGGATGGCGACCTTCCCCAGGCGAGGTTAACACTGCTGCCAAACTCCTCTGCTGCTTCGCAGGCGGACCCGGGAAGAGCAGTGTTTTTGGCACGAACACCCTTCCAGATTGCCTCCATTACACTCCCGCGTGAGCGTCGCTGCCATCGCAGCTCGCAGCACGCATTAGCCCATTCCAGTTTCGCAGACGTTGGCACGGGGAAGAGGAGGAAAGGAAGCCCCCGGGGCGCGAGGCAGCCGGCCTGGCAGGCTGACGTCCCCCCGCAGCCGCCAGGCCTGTCTCCTCCTGGGGCGAGGCGACGCGGCGGGGGAAACCCCAACGGGGGAGGCGAGGAGGGTTCGCCTCGCGCGCTGCGGGAGAACCGGCACCCGGAGCACGCGCCACGAGCACAGGGCGAGCCTTCCCGCGGAAAAACCCCCGGCATGAGCCAAGGCGGAGACCTGCGGTGGCCGGCAAACCAAGGAAAGCCGCAGTTTTCCGCGAGGGGCACACCGCAGTTTTCGTCGCCCCGTACGCAGCGTGCGTGGGGATGCACGTGCCCCACGGGAGACCTACGGCTGCGTGTGGCACAGGCGCGGCGGCAGCGCACCGCGCCGCTGTGCCCGCGCACGACCCGCGAGCCGGCAGAGCCCCTCGGCACC
>Ga0065711_1046945_pt1 | contig 12615 bp, 6 predicted proteins | sample Hoacrofraction12_FD_59098 | JGI IMG/M metagenome (GOLD analysis project Ga0065711, IMG submission 59098) | Hoatzin crop microbial communities from Cojedes, Venezuela - Epithelial fraction 12 v2 (version 2) | ecosystem: Host-associated > Birds > Digestive system > Esophagus > Crop | place...
GGAGGGCCATGAAGATGATCAGAGGGCTGGAGCACCTCTCCTATGAGGACAGGCTGAGGGAGTTGGGGCTGTTCAGCCTGGAGAAGAGAAGGCTCGGGGGTGACCTTAGAGCAGCCTTCTAGTACCTGAAGGGGCTACAGGAAGGATGGAGAGGGGCTTTTCACAAGGGTGTGTAGTGATAGGACAAGGGGGAATGGCTCTAAACTGAAAGAGGGCAGATTTAGATTAGATATTAGGAAGAAATTCTTCACCATGAGGGCGGTGAAACACGGGAACAGGTTGCCCAGAGAAGCTGTGGCTGCCCCCTCCCTGGCAGTGTTCAAGGCCAGGCTGGATGGAGCTCTGAGCAGCCTGGTCTAGGGCAAGATGTCCCTGCTCATGGCAGGGGGGTTGGCACCAGATGATCTTTAAGGTCTCTTCCAACCCTTACCATTCTATGATTCTATACGTGGCACAATGCATAACAAGTAGCAAGAAATACAACAGTTTATGACATCTTGGTGGCTCACACAGATGTTCAAAACCGTTAAGATAAAAATACTTCTTTTAGACTGTTAACTTCCTTTAGCACAATTCTAGAAGTCCTGCACAGCCTCGGTGCCAGCAGCTGTGACTGAAGTGTTTCCCCTCCCGGGCAAAGGGCTCTCCTGGATGCTCACCGTTAGCGCCGAGGACGGCGATTCCCAGCCCCACTCCCCCGGGATGCACCCTGACCTCCCTGCTCTGTGTGCTGCTGGTTCCAGCTGTGAGCCCAGCAGAGGCGAAGCTTCCAACCTGCAATGTGCCTCTTCCTTACAGAAACTTGCCACTGCCAATTAATTAATGTCACTTTCGGTACATTCTGTTTTGCAAAACACCCAAAGAGACATTTGGAGCAACAGTTATTTTTCCAGTGGCTTGTACCCTGGACTGCCTCCAGCAGCATCACACAGGTTGGCTGTGCAGGAAAGGGAGGTGAAGTCAGTCCTAGACTCAGAAGCCCCTCTGCTAGGCAAGAGTTAAAAGAAGAGACGAGTGTAGCTTGACACCCGCTTTCGAAAAGCTTGTATTTACAAGATTAACTATTTGGCTTAAGTGGCGACTCTTATACCGTGCAAAACTGTGTGACATAAGAGAAATTGTGTCAAGACTTTTACAGTGAGATCTAACTCTGTAAGATGAAAAAGACCTAACGAATAAATTTAAACGTTCTGTGTCTTGGTAGTTTGTGGAAGTGAGTTTAATTCATTCTCTACTAAACTTGGCTTTTCATTAATTATTGTAATGATTCTCCTAGATTTTTTCACAGTGGGACTCTCCAAAAGTGTTTTTCATTTTTTTATTGTAAACACCATTTTTCAGTCTAAGAGCAAAACCCTAATTCAAATCTCTCTCCAATACATTTCCATCAATTCTACCTTATCAAGCATTTTCTCTCAGCCATGACTAATAGCTGTCCAAGCTATAGAACTGTAAATTAGTAATTATTCAAAGGCAACCAAGTAGTTTTCACCTACCTTGAAACATTACGTACAATAAAATTAATACCATATTCCCCCTCAGATTTTCCTTGGGGGTTTTGTTTATCCAAGCCATTTATAACTGAATGTACACTGTTGTCTTTCCTGCCCTAGAAAAAAGCAAGTTCTTTTGACAAGTTGGTCACAGAGCCATATTCTCTGAATTAAGGCTTGTAGTTTCACGGTCATATTGATCAATGTCAGTATTGCTTAACAGGAATTCCTGCTAAGAAAAAGTTAAATTCTGAATTTCAGCAAAGGTTCTTTATTATCCCAGGTCATTGGCCTCGTCACAGAACGCTGCATTAGAATGACGGGACACTAGTTGCTGTGCAGCGGCACCAGCGCATCTCCTGAAGCAACGTGACGCAGTGGCGTTCGCACAGACGGCAAGATGCTTTCAACAACCTGTATCGACACGAAGGCATGGCAGGGTCATGGGGCAGGAAAGACTTTCTTGATCAAATTTCCAAGCTACTCAGTAAAACTAATGCAGGTAAAGCACACAAAAAACCCAGTCAGACTATTCGCTCCTATGTCAGTTCCGTGAGGAACGAAGGTTATCTCACTGGACTGGCTCTTCCCTTTGACTGAATGGAGAAGACGGCCGCCACCCTTCACAACGCAGGTTCCAGACAAGGCCAGCCAGCCGCTCTGCGCTCAACAGGCACTGGAAAGCCTCAGGGCAGCAGCGAAGAGCTGCTCTAGCCCGCCCTTTGGCTTCGAGCCTTCTTGCTCATGGGAGCCAAGCGTGCACAAAGTCGGGGGAGGACAAGGACCCCACGTAACAACTCACCGTCCGCATACTCACCGGCGCAGAAAAACACTGCAAAAGCTGGAAAAATCTTCGATTCCTTCTTCACTCTACGAGAGCCGACCTTCCCTTCGGGTAGGCCTTACATATCATATGCTAGAACCTACACGCCTTGAAAGGCAGAACAGATTCTCCTCTGAGTAGTTACTAAATATGGCGGCAGCAAATGTCACCCCTTGTAATGTTTAACCCCAGTATACAACACTTCAGCTTGGAGTTTCACGTGAACACGGCAACCAAGTGTCCGCTTTAACCTCCCACCCAGTTACAATTCAATTCTAACAACCCATTGTATTTAGATTTTTGTCAATTTCAAGAAAAGCAAACGCCGAAGCTAACTTCAAAACCGTATGTTTTAGGTTAACTATAATGGTTTGAAAACTCTGACAAACTAGTCATCCTGTAGCTTCAGGCTGCACATACAGCTAACAGAAATAAACACTGGAGCACTGCGGTCAAAACTAACCAGGTAATATTAAAATAAGTGTTTAAATACTCTAATTAAAAAAAAATCTATAATAATTGAAAATTGTTTTATTGTGCTATAAGCTTTGAATCTAGCCCCAAAAGAAATTAAAAAAAATCGTACAGACAGCGAAGTATCTGTAGAGATACAAGCTACAGCAACCAGCAGAGTAAGGCAAGCCCCGTGTTTTAAGGCACTGAGAAAAAGCTAAATGCGTAACAAAAAAATTTGAATCTATGGGTTTTCCTTATTTTAGCCTTCTGTCCTTAAATTAGGCATGTAATTTCCATGTTTTCTACACAAAACAATTCCAGAACACATTATTAAAAACCCTTGTAAATCTCCCACATATCTCGAGCAGCAAAGTAAAATGGAAGTAAGAAAGATTTTACGTAGAAGCTACTAGAAGAAAGTTGCTGAATACCGATACTTGAATATATTCCATAGCTCTTTACTCCAGGGAACTCTTTTACAAAAACCAGCTCCCAAGGCATCTTTGTCCTGCTCCTAACTTCCTTTTCAAAGCACCTCTGCTTCTACTCCATTTATTTGCATCCTTCATTTCTCTCTCTTTTTACGCTCAGCCCAGTATCGGTGTCCATGGAATTTCTTTGCTGTTCTTTAAGATACTGAAAATCCAAGTAATCTGAAGAAATACCTTCCTAATTCAAGCTGTCAAAATTTGATGACTATGCTAATTATTTTTTCACATTTAGCCTTAATAGAACTCTGATTATATTTTTTTAAAAAACCTAAACCTACAGAGCAGCTATTTTGTCGTCGTGCTAACAGGCTTTAACCCTTTAACGTTCCTAAGTGATTAACATTTGACTAGCTATTATAGCTAGACCTTTTATAACATTTATCAAAAAGTTACAATAAGGGTTACAGTATACCTTTAAAATGTTAGCAAGCTTTAACATGAAGTATGTATGCTATTTGCTCGCATATTATTTGGACAATGTGTCTGCTCTCGGTTTCGGTGTCGGAGGTATTATTTGTGACCTGCTCCCAGGCTTTTCTCGGACAGTCTACACGCTATACTCACATCCAAAATCAGCTCCTTACTAGGGTTTAGTTTTGTAACAGTTCTAAGTAAAATTTGCTCAATCTCTTTCCCAGACAGGGCTTTGTCGAGCTGCAGGCCAAGTTCTGCAGCCTGGAAGCTGGATCCAGCTCGTCCAGATAGTCTCTCTCACATGACTTAGGTCAAGGTTAGGTAACAAAACATCTGCTCAAGCAAGTCAGCAGAACATGGTTTGCGACATGAACTGACCAAGCTATTTCAGGCAAGACATAGCAGCTCACAGGCAAACACGCCCCCGCCCCCTGAACAGTCCAGCAAACCCTCCCTGTGAGCGCAGCCGGGAGCCAGGACCAGGCTGCCGGAACCGACAGTCCGTAGCTCTCCTGAAAAATCCCCATGTGCGTGAACTACGTGAAGCACTGAACTCTTCACAACGGCACAAAGAGGCAAAATAAAACCTTTCCGTGCTGAATCCTTTATGAATTCCTAAGAACCAAATTCTAATTTATTACACAAAATAGCAGTTAGCATATTTTAATTTTATAATTAATGAACTTAAATTTATACAAACAATAGATTTTACTTCCTCTCCAATTAAAATATATTCTTACTAATACTCAGGTTAAATTAGTAACAGTTGAGTTACAAAACAAAAAAAGCAATAGAAAGCAACCTTCCATTATGATTTTTCTTTTTTGCATGTGAGAATCAAATATGCTGATCAAGGAACAACTGGGTTGCGCTTTATTTTAAATATCCATAACATTCCACCAGCATAGAATCACAGCACGTATTTAAAAAAATAGAAAAACTAGACATTAAATTTCTGTTTATTGCATTTAAAACTTTTATCATGTGAAAAACTATATTCTGTATATTCTAAATCTATTAGTGTGTAGCCTCAAAGATAAAAATATATACACAGAACATATTAGTAGCTCCACAAAATAAGGAAGTCACATAATTAAGTAGAATGATCGTAAACCAGCTGTACTTAAATACAAAGCTCTGATTCTTTTTTTTAATTCGAGAATTGAGGATCGGTCCAGTAAGAAATAGTTTATTAAGTGTTTTAAAGTGACTGTCACTAGACTACTTATTAACTTTTTGATTTGATTTGAATGCTGCAAACTTACAAGAACAAAAAGGAAGTATTTCTAACACTACTGGTAAATGATGAAAAAAACTACAAAAATAAAGCATTTTCATGTAGATACAGTTTAATCTTGTTACGAAAAACGAAACAAACAGAAGCACTGCAAAGTATTAGCAGATAAATTAATCAGGATAATGCTAAATGTTAAAAAACGTAAGAAAAAAATCAAACCATGAACAAATTTTTGTGCAGGGGTACAATTTCAAAATGAGACTTGTTTCATGAAGGGCATAAGGTATGTAAAAGTCTCCTTCAATTTTGCTGAGTTCTCTTTTAAGGAATGAAATTAATGTACATTTAATGTACAGAGGGATTTTTGTGAAAAACAGATGACTAAAACCAGTTTACTGAAGCTGACTTATACATCTTAACCAGAAAAAAATAAATAGGGAGACAGAAATTAGGTATCAAAACAGACCAACTTACAAGTAGTCATAGCAAACATAAGGTGAAATCTTCCAGCAGCAGGTTTACACATATTCTCTGAATTATGTCACTATGAAAGTTACAGAAACAACATTTTCAATTTTACATGTTTTTGAGAAGCTGAAATCTCAGATACAATATAGACGTATATAATAATTTTTAAAATTCTCTTACTTATTTACAAACTTTATATAGGACTGGACTCTTTATACAACTGTATTTGCATAACCTTCAGTCATACAGAGTCCCACCAATAAATAAAACTTTGCATTACTTAGGCTTTTGCAAATCAGGTCTATGAATTTAAGTTACAGAATATATATATTTGCCTCTCAGTACTGATTTTGACATACAAAAAATTCACCTAAGGAAAATAATTTTTAAAGTGTTAAAATGTATGTAGCGTTTGGCAGCAAAAAAATCCAAATACTGCCATTATGATTACATCCTGGAATTAACTCTATTTTTCACATTACATTACACATATTTAAAGCAATAAAGCAGGAAATGTTTGCATCCAGTGCTGTGTATTTCACTAATACATAAAAATTTCCTGTCTTTTCATAATATTTACACGACACAGAGGGCATTCATTAAGTGCTTCAGCACATTCCTTACAGGCAACCAGGTGACCACAGGGAATGAGGACGACTGATATGTCTTTAGCCATACAGATTTTACAAAGCTTTTCTTCCTGCAAGCGTCTTAACTTCTCTTCAGTACTGAGATCTAAGAAAAATAAACACATAAAAAGAAGTTAACACAGTACTGTTGAAGCTCTAGCTTTTTTTTTTTTTTTGACATGTAAGGACAAAGTTTTCTTCATATGAATTAAATGTCACACCTTTAAAAAAAAAAAAAGATACGAAACCAAGCTGCAGCATGGAATCTTTTTATTTTTTTTTTCTCTTCTTCACTCTCACCTCATTACATCTCCCAGTCCAATGCAAGCAGGGAATTCAGCTATCTGTATTTGCAAGAGCTTGAAATGTCTATAGAGTTTAGGATATGCATATTTCATTCAGGAACCATTCTTTTCACAGACTTCCCATTGACAACTGTCCCAAAACTTGAAGGAAGCGAAGAGAAGGCTTGTTGATAGTGGGTAAGTAATTTTAATTTATTTTTTTTTCCAGAGAGTTTCCCCAATGAAGAGAGTGAGGATGTGATTTCCTTCCCTGCCCCTGTTTTCAAAATGCCCATACTTCACAAGATTTAAAATTTATCAGACAGAAAGAATCAATTCTGCATTGTACATTAGCTCTTTATCATTCCACTATGCCCCATTTGAAAATGCAGACTTTAAACACCTTCTTCTGCCACTTGGGGAAAGCTCTGCACAGCCAACCACAAAGTCCATCATCATGACAAGTTCTTTTCCCCTATAATGTCCACTAAAAATCTCATTAATAAGAGTGGGCTGTTAAGATCTCTGCCTATCATGCCAACTAGATGGTCTTTTCCCTCTCTATGATTTCACCCATCTGCTTGCTTAAGCTACAAGTCTCCCGAGTGAGAATCCTTAGTTTGGGTCTATTTGCAGAGTGTACCACAAAGGCTTTCTGAGCATAACTTGCACGTCGCAACATAGCTGAACACAAATAATTGAAAAGAAATACCATCTAGAAGAAGTACACTTTTTCTTATTGACCAAGAAAGAACATGTTTCTGTGCAATGCAAAATTTTAAATTGAAAAATAAATAATCCTCTACTAAGATATTTTTTCATTTTGAGTATACTGAATATTTGACAGTATGCTGCTGGATCTATTTTGTTTTGTTGCCAGAGTCCCCACATCTATAGTTATTCTTGCTTTCGTTTTTAAATGTCATTGTCACAATAGCTTTGGCTTTTTAGTTAGCATGTATAACATTTTCCAGAAGCATGCTAGACTATTATTTCAATATTATACACTTTTGAGCTATTAATACTACATATTTTATAGATTATATTTATAAATGCCACTACGCTCAAATACTGTCACACACTCTTTATTCAGCTTTTTTTTTTTAATGTCCAAAAATGAAACTATTGAATTTTAAGTTACAATATTGTAACTTCACCTTAGGTAAGATTTCGATCAGAGGGCAGAATAAACAGATAACAGTAAGATATATTTCACAGACTAAAGAGCTGATACGAAAGTACACACAGAGGTTTTGTAATTGAATAAGCTCATCCTGCTGAACTGGGGTTTCATTTGATTCTTCTTCCCTTGTATTTTCTTTATGAGCACTTAAGTCTGCTACCAGATCCTCAACAGATGTGTGACTTTCTCCAGACATCTGCAATCTCTTTTCCATGGTGTTCCTAATCTCAGACAAACTGAATCCCATGTCTATGGCACTTTGTACCAAAGGATTCTGCAAGAGATCATCTAAAACAAGAAATTAAAAAACAACAACAACAACAACTTAACAAGGATGAATCTGATTATTGGCCACTATTCACTACAATACTCTAAGACACCTTTGCAAATATCTAGCCAAAGAAACCATATTTCTGATTTGAGAATTTTGCTAGTTGTGAAAACTGCATTGTCAAAACACCCAAAATTGCAGATTTGAGATGTCTTCTGTCCTGGCTTTCCCCATCTCAGCTGATATATTTCTAATACAGAAATCCTCCTAGATCTGCTGTTCAAATCAACTACTTCAGCTTCTTAAATAAAATTTCTTATATAATTGACATCACAAATTCTGTAACTGAATGTTAACTGAAATTCATCCAAAATTCCAAGGCACAACAGATACTTAAGTATTCGGTAACATTACATTAATTTCAATTCAGTTTAGGGAAGAAAAAAAAAATCACGCATATGTTGAGAGAAACCAATAAATAACCGGAATTTACAAAACCAAAACACAGCACAATCAGTAAGCCTATCCCCGACAAGACACAACACTACTTTGGGAAACCATTTTTCTGTCTGTTGGACCTCCCCTTCCTCTTTTCATTTTTTTTTTTCTTTTAATAGATCTGTCAGCAGTGTCTCTTATTTCCAGTTCTTCTATTACATGTAAATGACTAATTTCTTAACAAGATTGTTCAAAGAACAAAATTTTTTAACCTAATTTTCACTCTCACGAATGAGCAGTGTGCAAGAGATTTCTAAATCACGTTTTGTGTCACCACTCTTACTAGCAACAGCTATCATTCCCTGTGATGAAGCTGCGTGACTGTCTTCCTACTACCCCTTTAACTGTCTCATCTTTTTATTGCTTGGTATTTATGAAAAACATTGCAGGAATGCGTAATACTGGAACACATAACAAGCTATTTAAGCCTTCTCAGCTTACTGTTCCTTGCAACTTAACAGACCAACTCTTCCAGCCTCATGAAAAGCAATGACGATTGTTTCAATTCAGTATTCTTTTACTATCATCTGACAGCACTACTAATTCAATACTTGAGCATACTCACTAGCTATAAAAATAAGACTGCATCCTATACATACTTCCTTCATGCTTTACAATCTTTACTTTACAATATTTATCCAAGCATGATTAGATTTCCCCTAAGAGAAATAAAATTCATTTTGCAGTTGTTTAGAAGCGATGAAGCAATGGAAGAGTATTATCCAACAATTTGCCTATCATGCTTTATTTAAAAATGTATTAGGGTTTTTAAAAAATTAACCATTTCCTTTACTACACATGCATATATGGATATTCCAAAATAGCAGGGGTTGTTCGCTGAGTTTTTTTTTCTCTAAGCAGATACCTTTAGGAAGCATTGTCTCTTCAGCAGCTTCTGTCTAAAAGTGAAACACAAACAGACAAAATTACAATTCTGTTGAAGGAAACCTGTACAGTTAACAAGACAGAAAATAGCTATTTGATTTCAGTTATTTTATTGACTAAAACTATTAAATCTGCTCTGAACAACTGCAAAGGGATCAGTGTTTTGTTACATCTTTCGTGTTGTTTTAAATTTTGTTTTCAAGCCATCTTTGCTATAATCATATATACACGATTCTTAGTCTATCAAAGAATTCTAAAATAACACCGGTTTTACTTTTTAGTGACTGCATACCAGTTTAACAATGCTCTACCAACAAGAAAAGTTATCTACTATACTTAAATAAGGAAAGTATTCATCTTAGGTTCATTCACCTTAGGTTCCCAGCCTACAGAAAAAACAGCACTTGTTCAGTGCCAAATATACAACATATACAATGCACCCTGCCTGTGAGCCACACCCCAGCTAAGGACAACTGTGAGATCTATAAACCCTGAATGACAGAACCAACACATACTTTGATGCCTTTCACTTTCTGGCAATGAAAGAAGCAGCAGGAGGACTAAATGATATGCAGATACTTAGAAGAATAACTTGATATGAAAATTACGTTAATATTGTTTTCTATTTTAACAAAATGATATTTGATTAATAAGCAAAACACTTACTGTTGAATCCCTACATCCATCTCTTAAGTGAACATTATTTATAAATTCTAGCCCCTTTTCCTTTCTCACAAATCTGCACCTATAAATGAAAATATTTAGTTATAATAAAACTACATAAGCAGCAAACAAAAATTGACTACATAACTTCGGAATGCTTCAATACATTTCCTACTTAATACAGAATGCTTGCTTTTGAAATCTCTGCATGTTTAGTCAACATCAATAATGTCATTTAAACATTTATGAAAACTTCTTAATCACTTCAGCAGTACTTATCTTGCTCACATTTTTGGTGAAATGGAAGGCTTGGAAGTTGTTGGCCATGACAGCTAATGCCACAGGTTTATAAAAGTAAAGATTCCAATGAAAAACAAACAACATGTTAAAATGTTGGTTCTTTTAGTCTTTTGCAATAAAAGAAAAGCAGCCACTGGTCAGACAGGTGCCTTACGTGCTTTCTTTCACTATTTTCCAACCAGTCCTAGCCACAGGGCACAGCTTTTCCCAACCAGAAGACTTAGGGAATGCCGTAACTCCTCGACAATAGTTCTCTAGCTTCAGCAGCTACTTCACCTTCACGATTTCCTGTTCATGGACACAGGCAGCATGCTGTGAGACTGACACCCTGCCGCTGAAGTTGATGTGGAAAGAAAAACCCCATATAAGACAGTTAATGATCTGAGAGGAAGTAATCAAATCTGACATAATTTATGCAACCTAAAACGAAATCAAACCCATATAAGGTGAAGTGAAACGCAGCAAGAAAATGCTTCTTAACCATTCACTGCACCAAGCCAAAAACTTCAAATGTCTCTTCCAAGTGGCAGAGACTAATAATTACAAGCTGCCTGTCCCACTACTGAGAAAAGGATCAGCTGATGCGTACTAACTTCCAGCTTCCAGAGAGCCTTTCACCACAGAAGACAAATTTGGCAGCTAATGCAGAGAAGACACTGATTTTATCAATGTTATACAAGTAACTAAGTCTTTGTACTTGGACAGACTTTATCCACCTGTAAGAAAGAATGAGTCATATACTATTCCTCCTTTCCGCAAGACAGATTTTAGACAGAATTGGCAATCTTTCTAAAAACTACTTCTGGGTCTGGAATCCTCAGTCCTTTAAAATTATGCAGAAGTATGTTTTGAATTCAGTACCACTACTGACTACTTCAGGTTGGTTTGCACCGTGACAGAAATTTAGTCATTTTGTATCCTGACATAAGTTACAAACTTTAGCATGTATGAAGCTGTTAAAATAACAATAGAATGCAGTGCTTGTATAATGGGGGGGTGGGGGGGAGGATCAGATATGCATTCACAAAACTTGATGATTCTGCTAGCTGAGACATCAGTTAAGTCCAGACACAGAAATCTTCTCTTCCCTTTAAAAATTCCCACAAACAAGCTGACATACAAACAACACTGACTTAAAAGTTATTCAGAAGGTACAATTTCAGGGCACCTTTTCATACTGATCACCTCTAATGAGTTAGTTGTGCCTTCAACCTCTTGAGATTTAGTTCTCTCTCCCACCCACTTCAGAGGAACTCCCTCCTATCTCTCAAAGACGACATTAGCTTAATGTCCTCTTTTGAGGTCTCCAATATAACATTAAAGCATATGTTGACGATTATACATATAATAGCAGGACTACAAAAGGCACAACAGCTGGAACAAAAAAAATAAGGACCCCATGCAAAAAATTCCTTAAAACCTTTTATACTTATTGAAAAGGAAAAATAGAAACCATGGAAGATAACTGATATTCCTTTGGTGCCTACGTGACAAAAATGAAGGAGGAGGTGGTGGAGGAGAACAATGAGAAAAAAAGTAAGTTTTTTCATAAATCTAAACAATGTTGAGCCATAGTCAACCTTCTGAAACCTCTAGTAATATGCTCTGTCATTAAAACATAATATACTGTAAATAAGACTCAGATATGCAACAAGAAAACAGTAAAAAATACTTTACCCAGGAAACCATTTGGCATGTTGATCCCACGGGTCTTCATTTTCCTTCCATTCTTGCAATCCTCCACCGCAGTGGAAACACACAACATGATCACCATTACCTGAGGAAACACATCAGAAAAAAGTTACATATTTCTAGTAGGCATAACAATAATTTTCAATTAAAATGTTACGTTATTAAGAAAAAAACCCTTACTTTATTGATTAACAATTGTAACTAAAAGGAACTCCATTTTAAAAGAGGATATAATACGTATGTTTTGAAAGAAATGTTCAGGACAGACATGAGCTTAAAAAATACAAAGTATTTGTATTTTATATCACATGAAATATTACTGAATTTTACTTTAGCAAGTAATCATACAAATAAAAAAGCAAAAGCTAAAAATAATCTATTATCAAATAGCTCAATCCACTGGTAAACAAGTCATGAAGTAGTCTACCACAAAGCATTAAGGACATTTATGTGCCTTTTTGGTCCTCCATTTCACCATTAACGGGCTCTATACAGCAGCAGCATGACCAGCTGAGGAGTTATTAAGCGACACTGCATTCTCTCTATTCTTGCACTGTGCCTACTGTAATCAAAGACTGCGCCAGAAACTGCTTAGACAGCATTTACTGAAATGAAATGAGGCACAGACAGATTTTTCCTAAGGAGCTAAATCATTCTCAGGCCACAGTAAACAGAGTTTTCACACCAGTCCCTTGAACAGCCATTGGCTCTGGTAAGCTGCAGCCAATTTAATGCACCTCCACAATACAGATCTCACTTGCCTGTGAAAAGCTAGGTACTTTCAGGAATTTAAAAAAAAAAAAAAAAAAAAAAAAAAAAAAAAAAAAA
>Ga0065711_1046946_pt1 | contig 12614 bp, 7 predicted proteins | sample Hoacrofraction12_FD_59098 | JGI IMG/M metagenome (GOLD analysis project Ga0065711, IMG submission 59098) | Hoatzin crop microbial communities from Cojedes, Venezuela - Epithelial fraction 12 v2 (version 2) | ecosystem: Host-associated > Birds > Digestive system > Esophagus > Crop | place...
CCGCCTGGACAAGGTCCTGTGCAGCTTGCTGTAGGTGACCCTGCTTCAGCAGGAGGGTTGGACTAGATGACCCACAGAGGTCCCTTCCAACCCCTACTATTCTGTGATTCTGTGATTCTATGGAAATCCCTTTTCATATGCAGATGAGTACTTCATATGAATCCATATATTTTTGTTTCTGTAAATCAAAAAACTCATTTTGTAATATATGTTTTGCATCACTTATTTGTGGAAGTGATGGTGTGAAAAACTAGACCTGCGAATGACTATGTCTGTATTCAAATTGAATAGTACATGTGTCCTACAAGATCATTGAAGTTTTTGGTTGATCAGGGGATACTTCACACATTCTGTGACCAGCCCAGACCACATTATAGCATTCTTTTAACTTATATGCTAAGATTTCTTCCTTATAAGTACCAAGGTGCAAGCAGGGAAGAAAGATGATCTGGAAATGAGAAGAGCTTTGGTGCCCTGCAACTCTCTGACTGTGACTACAGCAGCAAACAGTTTGGCCAAGCGGAAGTAGATTTGTAGCACAAATGCTGATTCTGAGAAACTGATGTCCATGTTGTAGCTGTCTGCTGTGGAGTGCAAAACCTGATGCTGAATGTCTGACATGCATGCTATACGCATTTCAGATTCTTTCTTTGTTTATTTTTTCAAGCTTCCGACCCATTTTAGACTGGTTCCATTAGGTGGCATGAAATGCACTCCTCAAACACTTTCTGGCTTAAAGCTATCCCTAGAGTGAACCAAAGCCTAGTAAATGGGAAATATCAGAAGCTTTGATTCAGAAATGGTCATGATTTGAACTGCTGTGTTCATGTAGATACATTTGCAGTGAGTTAGTAATACACAACTGGAAATTAGATTAACATCCCATGAAGAAAAATTACTTTAAAAATAGGCAATACAGTTGCAAGGAGACAATAGAGCTCCTCTTATTGATTTTCAAGTGTATAAAAGTTCAGTATCTAGTTTACATTAATTGTTTAGCTTCCAATACAGGGAACAGGAACAAAGATAAGTATAGTGAATAAAAAAGGGTGGATGTATCATCATTGTCGTAGAATGAGTGAAGTTGTCTTTTGGATGTAACAAATTTCTTTCACTGATGTTAGAGAAGTCTAGAGCAATGACAAGATGCCTAATTTTTAGGCAGCTGAAAGATGATGGTGTGAGCCAAATTCTACTAACATTTACGAAACAGCATGAGCTTTAGGTTCTCACTGTGTTTCAGTGATTTTATACTGAAGTCTATATGTATATAAAAAAAAAGTCCATGATTTGCAAACAGTGTTGGCAATTTCTGATATTCAGAAGAAATCAAGTTTGAACTCTGAGGAAAATGGGTGAAGCCAGCCACTGAACCAGTTGCTCAGCTGGTGTGCTAGAGATGTTTGAGTGTATTACCGTAGTTTCACAAATAACCGAGAACTGCTTTGGCAGGGGGGTTGGACTAGATGATCCCCAGAGGTCCCTTCCAACCCGTACCATTCTGTGAACTGAACTGGGCTTGTGGCTGAAGTGCTACTATTAAAGGCTCACACATAGAAGTGTTTCAGGACTTGAGATGGGATGGAGGGCCAACTGTGTCAGGTTTCAGACAAAGTTAATGAAAATCAATAATTAAAAAAAAAAAAAGTATAAAGAAAGTCCTTGTGGAAGGAGACTTCCTGGGGCACAGTTTTCCACTTACAATAATGTATAGAAGATTCTGATGCAGTAGTTCAATTCCTGTTGAGCAGAGTTTTTCATTTCAGATGACTGTTAATCAGTCATAGAGGGAACACAATGCTAGATCTCCGTAGGACTCCTCTAACCAGGTTTTTGCACCCGTGCTTAAGAATGCAATGATTAATCTTTTCTGCTTCCTTCTGACAAAAACTTGATCAAAACTGATGTGTCAGAATGTTGCAGCTTCAGTGAAACAGCATTTTTTCCTGTCTGACCGGCTGTATTTATCATGTTCATGTCAATGTTAAATTTGCTGATGAAAAATCCAATTTGAACTAGCAGGAAGTTTTCTGAAAAGGCCTATCTGGAATTGATAAGAGAAACTTTGCTACATGTAAACCTTCCCATTAGCAAGCAAAACTTGTTTCAGGGATTGGGGAGATTCCAACGCTACTCATGGGACTATCCACTTACATATTCAGTGGGAATCTATAGTGAGACATTCCCGACTGTACTGCAAGATCTAAAGCATGCAAAGAATTTGCAAAAAACAGAAGTAATTCCAAAGGAGCAGGACTGCACCACAATGGAAGACTAAGAAATATCCTGTATTAGGAGCTACCTTTTGGATGTGTACAGAACTTGCAGGAGGATGCTTGTGAGGTTCTTTTTGGGAATGCTTGCACTTCACTGTAATTTAGGTGTTTTGCTAAGCAACAGCTCTTTCACCTGGCATAAAGAGTTCAGAGCAAGCATAAGAATCCCATGCTTGCTTTTTATATTATTTTCTAGACTAGACTCTTTTGATTGTATTAAAGTCAATAATAGAGCTTCTAGTTTTTCAGCAGGATCAAGATCTGAGTATTTTACTTTCCTGTGAATTTTGCTTGAATATAGAATTCAGTAAAGGACCCTGCATTTTTTATATTAGAAGCCATAAGAAAAATTGTTTGCCCAATTAGAAAGAACAGAGAGAAAATGTTCCTTTTCATAAATATGCTGTATGTTACTTGATGAAACAACTTTTTTCACTACCATAATAATGTATTTTATACAAGTTTGTTTATCATAAGCCTAATAATTTAAGGGGGACAAAAGCCATTTTCTTCAGCATGGATCCCACGTGGTCTCACGCTAACAAAAAATACGATTATATGTCTCAGATGAGGATTTGATAATAACTGTGACAGACGGACAATGGCCTGGTAATAAATTACTATTTCATAACCAAAGTGCATAAGGGAAATTTCTTTTATCTTCAGGAAAAAAAAATCCTCCCAGCCAGATGGTTTAACTTCAGGAGCAATGACTGTGCAGGCCCACAACGAACGAATGCTTTGTAAGTTAGTTTCCCTGAGAGCAACCGAGCTGCTCGACAATCTTTCCTAAGATGCTGAGATATAATAATCAGGCTGACTAGTTGTGGAGGGTGTTTGAATCTGTTCTTTTGCCTTCATCTGTCTTCCTCATGCTCCAAAAGAGTAGTAAAAGAAGTTGGGTCTATATCTTTGTTAAAATGTCACTACAGCTCTGTAGCTGATCTACAACCCTGTTGCCTAACTTACTTTGGTTTATGGACGCTGTAGGTCTAATTAGTTTAAGCAAACTTTTTGTGTGAAATTCTTCCTTCCTTCCCAATCTTAAAAAATATACTTTTGAACAGCTGTATCAAACAGTTCATCCCGAACGAGAAAAGTTTGCCGGAGAAAAGGCCAAGAGATTTAATGGGAAACTACTCTGTTATCTTTGGGATATGGTTCCCTCAGGGGAGAGTTCAGGTCCTTTGAGTCTTTTGAGTTACAGCATTACCTGTACTGCAATGCTATTAAACCTTTTTGACAAGGCATCTGAGGGCTATCATAACACTGCTGTTGAGGGCAAGAGTCTCTTTTTCTGCCCTGACTAATACCCATCTTGCAGTAGATAAGGGGGCAGAGCCTCTGCTTGTGTCAAACATTGTTCCCTGGCAGAGGCTATAGCAAGACGAGCGCTGAGCATGCTTGGACTTCATTGTGATCTCAAGTGCTACTGCCTTCAGACAACCTTCTCTTTGTCTGTTACTCTCCTGAGATCCACAGGAGCTCTGTTCTGGCATTTTTATGAGAGGCAGAAGCACCACAGGCTCTGTGGGGCTAACATGCAGTCTGCTTCCAACAGTATCGGTATTACCGCTGCTGTTTTGGACACAGGTTATGGATACTGGAGCATGACAAAGCAAACTGGAGATGAGAAGGACTAAGCTGAAATGTACTGGGCTCTGCAGAGCAAGGCACAGCACTAGTATTGCTAGAGGATGCAGCAATGTGGTAATATCAGCACCTAATAATTGGTGTCACAAGCATCTAGATTGACATTGGTATAATGGCGTAGGTATATTAGCTGTTATCAGTGCCATGATGAGCTATAGCTTTGAAACTGTTAATCTCTTGGTCTTATGTTTTGTTTGCTCTAGTTCAATTATTTGCTCTTTTAATAGTTAGATCTGCAGCTGCACTACTTGCAATTAGCTCACAGAATTCTGTCTTTCTGGCAATTAGAGTGTACAATTTTGGGTGCTTACACTGACAGACAATAAATTTACAAGAAGTACAGGCAGATTAATGAGTATATCACTACTATATCCCTGTCAGAGCTACATTTTACTCCCTATCCTTGCATGCAACAAGATATTTGAGCTAGTAACTAGATACCCCTTTTGGGACACAGTGCACCCTTGTAATCTTGAAATTGTGCCCCGTTCTATGTGCAGTTCCATTCAATCTAAGGTGAGCTGTGCAAGAAATTTTACCACTAGCCCTCTAAAAAGCTGTACAAAATTGCCCTTGAAATCTTATATGGCTAGACATAGCAGGGCTGGCCCTCTGGGCAACTGCCTCTTAACTTTTGAAAATCCATTTCTTTTGTTGTACAGTTGGTAATCAACAATAGCAAAACAACAAAACAGCCTTCTCCTCACAAAAGCCAACCCTCCACTAGCTGAGTAAAGGCCAATATTCTGAGAAGTAAACTTTTTGCATGTTTATTTTTTTTTATTTTTTTCTAATCTGTTGCAGGATTTTAATTTTGTTGCTGTAATTGGACACATAGATAATTATAGCTCTTGGTAGCTAATTAACAGCTCTGCCTTTAAATCAAAACATCTAAACAATGAGTTGGTCTAATTTGAATTCCCTGTTGACTGTCAACAATTGCTTTTCTTCCCTCTCTTAATGAATGATTCTGTTCTTTAATTGGGAAATTAGTTCCTGGGCTGGTCCAAGAGGTAGATCTTTCATGATTTCATGTACTTATGTATTTTTCTTTAGATTTGTCATAAATGATTATTTTATGGTATCTTAATTTTTTATTTCACCTGAAGTTTTGTGGAACTAAAATTTCTATCTGTACTTCTTTATTTCCATGGATGTGTGTTCTACATGTTTACTGTAAAATTTATTCCAAATAGAGATAGAGAGGCCTGTAACCACCTTCTAAAACTGTATCCGAGGTGAAAAATAATGGATGGTTTGCTACATATAGGAGTCACAGCAATGATTAATTATCTTTATTTCAACTGATACCTAAACTGTATTTTCACAGCACTGAATTTTTTAATCTCCTTTCTGAAATCTCTCAAGACCTCTTTCTCTTTGTGCATTATGAACACATCCTTTGATGCTTATTAGTGAGGTGAGCGAAGAGATGGAGCAATGAATCAGCAGCCCTTCATGTTTGGATGTTTCAGAATGTCATATTTAGAGTTTACCTGTTCTTGCTGAAGCTGCCAGAAATACAGCCCATGCTCCAGTAAATCTTGCTGCAAGAGTTAGAGATGTTATGGTTCCCTGTTGTCTGGCCTGTGTCACTTCTGAAAATGATTACTTTTGTCACAGAAGGGGCAAAAGGTTGTGCTTGAGCCATTTCAAGTTGTCTTTTCAGTGTCTAAACTTAAGCCATAGATGACTGAGTTTGAACTAAGACAGTAAGCTTGGCAGTGGCTACGATACAATTACCCTTCTGCTTCCTTTGCTAGGAGAGCTGCCACCAGTGGTGCGCGGGCAAGCTGTGGCAGGTAGTGTTGGTGCCTCTCTGCCACCGCCAGCAGAACTGATCTCTGTTGGTAAGTTCTGCCAAGATGGCAAAGCTGCGGGGAAAGAAAGCACGTGCTCTACTTAATGCAGCTATGCCTTCAAAACTCTTAGTGGCAGTGCAGCTTTATTGAAGGCAGAGAGCTTCTGTCGGTTTAATTTTTTTGTGCTGTTTCAGGAAAATAATATAGCTAAGCTGGCAGGACAACTGGAAGCACGTATTTTCTCTCCACTAGGAGGAACTCTGCTTATAGTCTTATAGTCTCTGGTGTAGTCATGTATACTTTCAAGAGGCTGTGGTATGTTCATTCATTTATTAATGTTGTATTCACATCTGTGACTCCAACATTAGAAGATGTTTACAATCTTGCTCAGCCTTACTTTGCACATCTCATTTGTTCTGTCCCAGCTATTCCAGAGGTTTGATAATCACTACTATTCCCCCTATTATATCTCGAACTATTGAGGCAGAAGTCTTGGTAGCTGTGCTTGCTGAAAGCAAGCTGAAATGGGAATATGAAGATGAAAGGGGGAATAGTTGGTACGTGAAAAGGCAGGCTTCAGTAGGCCTACTTGTCCAAATACTAACAACATACAGAGGCCAAGACCTTTCTCTGAGGTAATGGAGGGTAGGATTGCTACTTGCCCATCAGGTACTTGCATTGTGATTGAACTCTGCAAACCTGACCTGAGGATTTACCCACACAACATTCATTAATTTTAGTAGGAGTTAACTCCCATAAGCTCATCCTGTCTCTTTGGGGTTACATTTTGTCTTCAGTTAATATTCAGTTAATGTAGTGTCATTGTCAAGTTCCTAAAGTACTGTCAAGAAGATAGAATTGTGTATCCAAGGGCAGGTTTTTGTTTAAAGACTGACTCTGACAATGGTCCTTAGCTGCAAGTGAACTGGTAGGGTACTGTGTAATATCTTCAATTTACTGGCAGAGGTAAATTCGCCTAGTTGAAAACAGAGACACAAGTTAAAGCATTTATATGTAGTTACTGTTTAAGACAAGAAAATATATATTAACATACTTTGTTCTTTTTGTCTCAACAAAAGCTGAGGAATCATTTCCCAAAGTGAAAAAAAAAAAAAGTATAAACCTTTCTATGCCATCACGGTAATGACACTGCTGTGGCTTGGATTGAATTCAGACACTTTCTAGAGACCTTGCAGAACTTCATTTATCTGAAATGGTTACTTTTTCCTAGATGCTTAAGGAAAACAAATTAATGTATGAAAGGATACCATCAAGAAGGAGAGTCTTGATTTGAATTCAATTAAATGTCAGCTTGTCATATATTAAGTAGCACTGTGGGAGGACTGCTTTGTTGTGTAATGAAAATGGCTTGTTGTTAAGAAGAAATATTTACAGATACTGAAATATTAGCTGGGATTTAAGCATGTTTATAAACTGGTCTCTTGGTACCTTCTCCAAGTTATTTCCTCCAGCAACTGTATTCATTCCTACACATTTAATTCAGATTGCCAAAATCATTATTTTCACAGAAACATGGATCACCCTGGCCTAATAAAAATGTGTGTGTTTACTTCAGCTTCAAAATTGGATATTCATATGGGATTTTGTCTATAGTATCAATAACAAAACATTTTTTTCAAAACTTTGGGATACTGGAAACCAATAAGAATCTGTGGAATCTTCTGAAGTGTTGCCCCCAAATCTAGCTGTAACTAAAGCATGTCTAAGTAGGAAGATAAATGGAAGAAACTCCTAAATCTGTCTGCCACATAAAGCAATACTTACTTGCTCAGTTTCTGTGAGCAGATGCAGACTTCTAGACATAGGAAAAATAGATGTGGCAAAAAGCAAAACAGACCAGAATGTGTCAGGGCTACTTTGGGTTGTAGACAAGATTGCAGGGAGGTCCTGGATGGAGCTTCTGCATATCGCAGGAAAAACTTTGATATCAAAAGTCATGATGAGTGTCATAAGCATGGATAAATGTATCTAATACATGGATAGGAAATACAGACTTTACAATATCTAACAAAACCAGGAAACTTGTTCCACTAGTTTTTTTGTTGGCAAGCCACCATTACTTCCATTTTCTCAGTCTGTATTCTGTGATCTTATCCATACCTTAACATCTGACTCTACTTGTTCTTGCAGAAAAAACTCCCTTCACTTAGACGTGAACATGACCACATTAGCTTTGCGGAAAATAACTGTTGCAGTATTTCTTCTGGCACTGAATGCTGAATGGGATACTTGGCGCACTGTGGAAGTGCAGCAATGCTGGAGACCGTATTACTCTTAGACATTACCAAAGGAATTAGGAAATATGTGTAATTAATTTTCAGCTTCTTAAATGCCCTGGTTCATCAGAAAAGACATGTAAGCTTTGCACCTTGATTTGTGCTATGTTGCTTAGAGATATTGTAAAACCTGTCAGGAAAGAAAAGTCCTTGAATTTCTTCTGCTTCAGTTGCAAGTCTATTAATAGAATGGGCAGAGAATTGTAATGCTTCATTGCTTTTGGCTGATGGAGGGGAATACAAGGACCTTCCTGCTTTCAAAGTGGCTTTGAAATAGTATTACCAGCAACAAGGCATCAGAGGATTTCAGCACTGTAAAGTACAAATGATGTTTAAAAAAAATAGAAAAATGCAATTTTCTCCTTACTTTTACTTTATCAGCAGGAAGCTCAGATAACTGGCTCTGTCCTTTCCCTCTTCATCTTCTGCAGCTTTAAATGAATGGGGTCATAATTGTATACTAATAAACATAAAATTTAATAGTAAAAGCTTTCTGGTAATCATCTGATTAAAGTGGACACTGCATGACCCTGCAGAATAATCATGATCAGTTACTAGCGTAGTGACTAGGAATAAACAGATGATTATATGATTACAGAAAGCTTCCAAAATTTCATAGCAGCTGAATCCCCAGTCTATCTGAAACATTTGGCCTGACCTTGTGTGAGATATTATACAGTGCCATTCCTGTGGGCTGCTAAGGTCCTGCGGTTTTCCATTAAGCTAAATGAGAAAGTCTTGACCATCAAAATTCACACCATCGGATCCATTATCTTTTGCCCTACAGGTGATTTGCTGTGTGCTTTATTACAAAAGACAGAATAGTTGAGAGGGTATTGTCCTGCGGACAGCAATGTCAAAGCTTATACATTTATGGGTACAATGATACTTCCAGTTTATACAGTAGAGAGTGTTGTATTAGTCTCATTAATTTTTCTAGGAAGTATGTAATTTAATATTAAAAAAATACTCTGAAAAGGAGTTAGAATGATTTTATTGATGAAACAAAGCATAAAAATGCATACAGACATTTTCGGTTGCTTTAACACGATGTGTTTGACCATAAAAGAAGAAAGCAGGTCTGTTGTAACTAGGCACATAGCTGAAATACACTGGCATGTGCTAGCAGACTAAAATGTTCATAGAAGTGCAGCCAATCTATTAAAATGGCTGCAACTGTACAGAATTCCTCAGAGCGGATCTAAACAACACTTCAACCAGCATACTTATTTCTTTTCTTCTGACAGGTACTAAGCATCTCAGTATTCACTGATGAACTGTTACCCTGTGAAAAATGTTGACACATGACTAGCCTCATGTAGCTCTCTGTCTTAATTCTGTGCGTTTGTGCAGCAGCGGCAGGGCTGGTACCAGGCAAGGTGAGGAATATCTGTTAGCTGATCTCCCCAACAGCCAGCAGGGGAAGCTGCTGCATTGGTTTTCAGTGTGACTCACAAAAATGATTTTTAAATCCACAGATGAAAAGGTGGAGTTTTCTTACAATGAAAGCCAGAATATGTACGTTTGCATGAAGGAGTTTTTGTCAGACTACGCTTGGGATGACAAAGTTACTCACAAGTGAGAAAACAGGGAACGAGTGGTGCACGATGGAACAAACAGGTACTACTTAGTGTCTAATTTTAGTATGTCCTATATATTTCCTAGACTACTAAATACAAAAGACTTCAAAAGCTGTCTTAATATAAATTCAGTGGTTTAAGCAATTATTAGATGACTGTAGTCCTTGCTCCATGTGCACAAGAAAAGTGTTTCTGTAGAAAAGATGCTGGGCTGTAGCAAGCCCAGGTTCTGTTCTCAGGCTCATCACAAGTGTCAGGAAGTCATCTGTGCTCCATTCAAAATATTTCTCTTAAGCATATGCTTATGGACTTCACAGAGTTTGACTTTTAATCTGTCTGATGTTCAGTCTTCCATCTTTAAACAACACTACAATACTTTGTCCTTCACATCTTTTTCCTGATATCAAAAAGAGGTCTATTTCACTGGCCAAAAAGCTATAGTCCTCCACTGGTCTGAAAAAAACAAAGTTACAGTGCATACTTCTGCTTTATCCTTAAAACAATATTGAGACCTCATGAGACTTCGAAGTTACAGGGACAAATAACATGAAGCTGATTATTAAGTAGAGTTGGAGACCAAGAAATATTTGCCAAATTTGTCAGCTGAATTTGAACTATGTATATGATTCTAAAACGAACACTTGAACTATTAGTACATCTTTTGTTCTCAGTTTATACCAGGACAGGATTTGTGTGACTGTAATCAAACTAGTAAACTGGCAATATTCCCTTCATGCCTTATTAATAATAGATGTGTCAGTGTGGTAGACAAGAGGCTTTAACTGGGCACATACAGAAGTTCTGCGATTAGAAAGGCCATTGTCAATTTTAGTATGAACCTCACGTTGAGGTTATATTAATGACCTGTGAAGAAAGTTTTCCCATGAAAACTAATACTCGTGGTTCTGTCCTAACTAACAATACAGTCCTGATTCTGATTTAATCCTAATCCTAACTTTACTATTGCCATAAATGTCCCTTAGTAGGAACCTGCAAGATTGCTAGACATCTGAATGAAAATTATTATTTCGTCTGTAGGAAATCTACTAGTTTAGGACCAACTATTTTCTGTCTTTAGTTTCAAATAAATCAATTTTGTTCTCCAAATGGAAGTTTGTTTTGAAGGTGCTTATAGATTTATAGTGGGGATTTACTTGTGGTTCTGTCCAAACTAATGCATTTAACAAAAATACTGTGTACTCAGAGGTTGTGATGCTAATGACCGTACAGGCTTGGGGAAGAGTGGCTGGAAAGCCGCCCGGTGGAAAAGGACCTGGGGGTGCTGGTCGACAGCCAGCTGACATGAGCCAGCAGTGTGTCCAGGTGGCCAAGCAGGCCAACGGCATCCTGGCTTGTATCAGGAAGAGTGTGGCCAGCAGGAGCAGGGAGGTGATCGTGCCCCTGTACTCGGCACTGGTGAGGCCACATCTGGAGTACTGTGTTCAGTTTTGGGCCCCTCATTACAAGGACATTGAGTTGCTGGAGCGTGTCCAGAGAAGGGCAACAAGGCTGGTGAGGGGCCTAGAGCACAAGTCTTACTAGGAGCAGTTGAGGGAACTGGGGCTGTTTAGGCTGGAGGAGCCTGAGCGGAGACCTTATCACTCTCTACAACTGCCTGAAAGGAGGTTGTAGTGAGGTGGGTGTCGGTCTCTCTTCTCAAGTAACTAGTGTTAGGGCGAGAGGCCTCAAGTTGTGTCAAGGGAGGTTTAGATTGGATATTAGGAACAATTTCTTTACTGAAAGAGTGGTCAGACATTGGAACAGGCTGCCCAGAGAGGTGGTTGAGTCACCATCCCTGCAGGTATATAGAAGACATGTAGATGTGGCACTTAGGGACATGGTTTAGTGGTGGACTTCGCAGTGGTAGGTTTATGATTGGACTCAATGATCTTAAAGGCCTTTTCCAACCTTAATGGTTCTACGATTCTATGTCTTGACTACAGCCCATAAGCACCTCTGATGGAGGAAAGATTTTTGACAGCTTATGTCTCTTGAAATTTAGTAAGTGACACAAAAGAACTAAACCTGCCATACAAAGCTTGATAAATTCAGGGTGAAAACAGGGGGGATAATATCTTAAACTCTGCATGCACCCACAAGATAGCACAGTTCCCAGCTCCAAGTTGTGCTGTGAACTTCTCACAATTTTTCTCCCAGTCATTTTTGTTTTTGACAGTGGTGTTATAGATTGGTAGAGCTTAATCTATTTTATACAGAAAATCAGAGAAGTATAGTAATTCATTCTTTCTGTTCTTAGGAGTCTCTGAACATTACAGTATGACTAGCAAAAGTATTAGCATTAGCCAAAGTATGTTTAGAAACAATCCTGTCATTAATTCCTTACAAATATTCTTATTTCCCCATTCTGCAAGAACTGGTATTCCTTTTCTATATGCCACATAACAAAGCTTCTAGCTTCCAGTCCCTTCCAGTATTCATTGACTTTCTATCACCTTTCTAATGAAGTATCTGTCCAGCACTTCCAACACACATGTGGATGTGGTAGCTCATTATCTATGATGGTTTCAGAAAAGCAACCAGAAATCTTGCTTTGAATTCACTTTTTTAACTTCCCTATTATACCATATTTTATTTATAACTACTGTTTGCACTCCAAAGCCAACTACTTACATCCATCTCATATTGCTTACAGAAATACATTAGCCTTCCTTATTTCACCCCAGCATTCGTTTCCTCCATGTGCTCCTTGCTACATCTTGTATAACACACAAAAAGTAAAATATCTCTAGCATATAAAAATGTCGAAGTACTCACGTACCCATTATACTTAGGAAAAAAAATGGTTTTCACATACCCTTACATAATTCTTATCCTTTTGAATTAATTTTTTTACATTCTACTTTTTTCCCCTAAGTAGTTGAAGCCACTGCCTGTTATAGAGGAATACTGAAGGTGGTTTCTAAAACATCATATATGTAGTCAATTTAGGTTAAATATGCATCCTTTCTTCACAGTCTTCAGCAGTTCTCTTCCTACCTTCTGACT
>Ga0065711_1046947_pt1 | contig 12614 bp, 7 predicted proteins | sample Hoacrofraction12_FD_59098 | JGI IMG/M metagenome (GOLD analysis project Ga0065711, IMG submission 59098) | Hoatzin crop microbial communities from Cojedes, Venezuela - Epithelial fraction 12 v2 (version 2) | ecosystem: Host-associated > Birds > Digestive system > Esophagus > Crop | place...
AACCTCCCTGGGCAGCCTGTTCCAGTGCTCCGTCACCCTCAGAGGGAAGAAGTTCTTCCTCATGTTCAGACGGAACTTCCTCTGCTTCAGTTTGTGCCCATTGCCCCTTGTCCTATCACTGGGCACCACTGAAAAGAGCTTGGTCCCGTCCTCCTGACACCCACCCTTCAGATATTTGTAAGTATATTAGGTCCCCTCGCAGCCTTTTTACCATAGCTTAAAAGCACTGGCACAGCTATATCCAGTGGTGGCTGGAAAACTACAGGAAAATTGTGTTCCAGAGAAACAGTCCCTTGAAAGGACACTATTATGGAGCTGTGCCTTTGAATTTTTTAATACATTTCTGTCTTTAAACTAATAGGTTGATTTCACTGCTCGTGACTCAGTTCTCCTTTTTTCTCCATATAAATCACCATCCTTGCCAGAAATGACTTCTTTTCAGCTCATAAAAAATACATTAAAACCTGCTTCTTATTTTAACTCTCTGAATTTATCACTTGCGCTGTCATAATTTTTTGGGAAACGAAGGAGAAACATATCTTACAGGTTAAATTTGACCTCACACCAGATTTGGGCTTTGTACCTTCGTAAGTCCACTAATGAACGACTTGTGATGTCCAAGGGCACAACTTCAGGTCTTCATCCATCTCATTCCCATTTGCACGAATTATGGACACATTATGCAGCCGAACATTGTTTGAACACGGTACTTACTACATTATTTCAGGGACAAAGTAAATAAAATGTATCAAATGTATCAGACTGATCAAATAAATTTTTTGTGCATGTGTGGGGACATAACTTAGTTTTAAACTCAGGTTTTTACAATCCCAAAGACTGCTGAAAATCACCTGATATAAATAGACCTGCATATTTGTTCATGCTGTGCTGGCACTTACAAAGCACTAGGAATGACACCTGCAGATAAATTAATATTTAACGTGGTTTTGCTGTTCTTCCCAGTAATGAGAAAACATTTTAAAAAAACCGTGAGACAAATTACTGCATTTCCCTGCCCTTCTTGCTGCTCACTTTTAGCACATGATTGTATTAATTTATCACCAACCGTGGGGAAAGCCGCTTTTCTCAAGACACTGTGATGCCTCAGGGTCCTTGTAAAGGTGATGGAAGTCTTTGGTACCACGCCTACATGTGTAGTGAAGGTGCAGTAAATCCAGTGACACTGGATAATGTCCTGCACTATTCTTCAGGCGTGGTGTGTGGGCCCAGAGCATCTGAGTGGCATGCACAGGGAGGCTGTCACTGCCAACCACGCTTAACACATATGCCGTGCCTATGGTAGCCCATTCAAGGTTGTGCGAGAAACGGTGACAGAAAAGACGCTTCTGTAGCCAGCAACCATGACCTATCTATCACGCACTGCCTGCCTCCATGTTTCAGCTCCTCTCTGCTCCTGCATGGGTGATCTCAGGTAACCCTTCACAGAATGGCGTGATGGCTTCCGGCATCTTCCGCGTAGCTGAGACCAGTGCCTGCAGCTGTATTGCCCAGCTGTTGCAGGGCATGCAGGACTGACTCAGGCCAGAAGAGAAGCTGTTGCAAAGGATATTTTCATGATCTTCACCCATTTAGTTTGTATTTCATAAATACAGACATCAATTGCCTCAGCAGAAAAAAATATTTTCCCCCAAACAATACTGCAATCCATTTTCTCCAACGGTGGCTAAGGCATGGCAGAAGTTGCTTTGTAGTTCACATTGCTCAATATTAATGAACCGAGGCAGTGTGCTAAACAACTCTCCCCAGTGAATTACCAGAACAGTTACTGTATTGTTGCAGACCATCAGGAATGATCAGTAAGGTCTATTTGAGATAGGCTGTGGATGTATTAGGAGCCTCTGAAAAAGAGGACAACTGCATGCAATTACTCTTCCTAGCTTATGCTAAGGAGGAAAAAAAAGTCATAAACAAATATTCCTTCCAGCTTCCCTCCTTCAGCTGAAATTACCCACATTTATTGTGGCTGAAGCTGACAAACTGTTTGTTACGTGGGCGAGATACAAATCTCTCATTTCCTGAAACTGGTGCAAAGAAAGGACGAAAGTCAAGAAGAATAAAAAGCCAAATACAAAGATCTTTAACAACAACAGACTTTTGAGAGTAAGAGTATTCTAACAAAGTTTACAAAGTTTTCACACTACTAAGCAACTCTGAGAGGAAAGAAAGATCATTCATCGAGATGCTCCCCCATGGAAAACAACATATCATCTACCACGACATATCATCTACCACCTTCTTTCTGATTTTAATGAAAGCAAATCCATGTTTACAGTGCATCGTACTGAATACCAGGGAAGGCTTTAACTCAGTAAGTGAAATGCGCTCTCCATGTTTTGTTTTTTGTACTAACAACCTCATGTTGGTGGGGTTCGTTGTTAAGGACTATCACATGATGATAGGTTTTCCTGTGATAACAAAAGAACAGTGTTTTATCTTCCTTTATTAAATTTGAGCATTTTCCTCTCCCACAGCCTGTGCAAAATGCGACCACTAGAAAAAGAAAATCTAGGAAAAAAACTCAAACAAAACCCAGCAATGACTAAAGCCATCTTCACCTCTCTCCAATGATCCTAGACATTTAAAACAGTCTGATAATGCTGTAGCTGTGCTCTTTGTGGCAGCAGTGACAAAATTTATATCAGCAATTAAACCGTGCTCACCAAAAGCATTTTTGCAATGCCAAAGACTTATAAACTAACAGGCCCCCTAAGAGGGCAATGATTTCTCACCCTGCACATCTTAGTGGCTGTGGCAGTCTATGCCAGCTGTCCCTAGGCATGTCCAGAGCAGAAATCCGAAGTTAAAAAAGTCATCAAAATCACAGAGCTTCTTTTCAGGGGTGATGGAAATCCACATAGCTGATAAAAATGAGGCAGGAATGCCACTATTTAAATCAAGTCAAATTTCAGATTAGGCCTAAAGAAAGGTGGGGAATATAAATGAAGGTGTCTACTGACACAGAGACTACAGCACTAGGGTGGGAGACGGCAGAGCTGCTGTGGTCCAGCAATGTGCAGTCCCAACAAAACTGTGCAACTTTTTGATACAGTTTATTGCATAAATAACGGTAACCTCCCCAATTTGATGCAACAAGATATTCAATCCTGGGAGAGGTGTTTGGAATGCTTTCAAAACATCCCAATGTTTTGAATCTTTATTCTCAATCTGAGATATGAATAAATCTAAATTCTACTTCAGATTATATACTACAGTCTTAAAATAACTGTCCATGCCTTTCTTCAACTTTTTTATATTATTACACTTAGGTACAAAAAATAATTTAATTAGATTTGTGCATTTTGTCTTTGCTTAAAACCAGATCTCTCCCAAATAAAACAGAATGGAGTTCCATCCAGGGACAACAATCTTTGGCATCTCACTACACCACCTTCTTCTCACCCCTCTCCTCTCCACGGGAAGCTGAAGCTAATGGGCTTTGCACTATATTCCACAAATTGACAAATACAAATTATATTTAATAGCCCTGTAGTTTTGACTTTGAAAACAACCTGGTCATACACGTTACTAGAGATTCCCAGGGTATGTGAGAGAAGTGTCTGTGCAGGCAAAAAAGAATTTAGAAACGGTTGCTAAGAAGCTCTGTAAGGAGCTGCTCAAGATAGTTGATTTCTTGCTAATCAACACTTGACATAACCACCTTGGTGCAAGACAAGGAAGCAACAAGTGGAAATAATATCCTTCCTGAGCAGAACATACTGGCAACATAGCCTTGCATCCCTAATTTCAGTTTAGATTATTAGCTAAAGCCAGGAGCTGCTGCCATTTCTCTTTTTCTGTGCTTATTTGGAATGGCTCAGTAGAGTATTGAAATATACTTGGTAAAATAGTAGTCTCACCACATGAAATGGCATATCTGACAGCTTTATTTTTTATTCTTTTTGAAACATTATTGCCTTAAACCTGCTATTTCACCTGGATAGAAGACTTTACAGCCCATTTAGCAAGCATGCTAAAGAGCTGCGCCAGTCAATTCGTAATGACATATCACTTCAAATGTTGCTGTTATACCTTAAGGCTCCTGACAGAAGGTGAAAGAGAAGGTCAGGCTCATTTCAAAAGTGTCACTTCCAATCAAAAATCAGATTTTGGGCTAGATTCTGGGTTGACAAGAATGATCACAGATGGTGAACTCAAGAGGAGCATGAAGCCAAGAAGTCAGCCTGTTTCTTCTTAGCAGAGAAAGGAAAAGAAATGAAATAGGGCAACATGTGCACATAATAGGCTGCATAACAAGAAATAAAATAAGGATTAATGACATCTCCCTGGCTCTTTTACTGAAATTGGACAATACATCTTATTTTCTCTAACTGCTTTTTGTCGTAATCCTCATTTGTCATACAGTTCAAAGAATAAACCTGTTGGCAGCAATGAGCATACCAACGGCAGCGACAAAATTTTCAGTGGTGGAAAAATTAGTTTCCATCTGAAGAGTGACATGATACAAGGCAGAGAGGTCGATGTCTATAACGTCCTAGTTGGAGATGAAGGCCTCTACAGCTGGAGAGGCTTGTGAGGTGAGGGCTCAGTAACAGCTGATCACAGGTAAGCAGCAGAGAGAATATAACAAACAACGGTGACGACAGTTAATTACAGTCCTTGGAGTCTGAGACAGAAATGAACTCAGGTGAGTCTCACTTATTTCTCCCAAAGCCTTTACAGAAGCTTTACTTTCTTTTTTCCATAGAAAATACCAATGCTATACCTGGCTTTTATCACAAATCTTTAGAAGGTTTGGGTCTCTTCCGGCATTAAACTTGCATGACAAAGCACAGGAACCTGTCTGAGCTCCTTTAAGGAGGTAGGACTGTGGGCTCTTTCAACGCCACCCACCTTTATTCTGAAATGAGCACAATGCTTGTTTCCTGTGATCCTAGGAGAAATCCTTAATTAAAGTCATTTGAAAGGTGACATTAGACTTAACTATGAGCGGAACAAAGAAACACCTCTTATTTGATTTCAAGATGTAGAGAAGTTGCCATTGGTATAGGCAACTGATGTCATTAATGAACAGTATATTCCAATTTGTTCTTGAAAGGCCAGTCAAATAAAACCACATTTGGTATTACCACTCAGTTCTGTTGTTCTCATCAAGTAACTTACCTGCGACTACAGCTGAAATACAACCTAGAGAAATAGACATAATTGTTTCCTAAGTCATAAAACAAAGAAGTTAACTTCTACTTTCTTTACAGAGAAAACTGATGAGAAAGTGGCTTTAATGTCACAGAAGATTCCTCCTGTTTTCTGGTTTAAGAAACAAACTCCATAGCTGCGTATGGGATTTTTTTTTTTCAAGCATAGAAAACTGCAACTTCATCCACATCCACTGTCTAAAATGAGACATCTGGTATTATTGCCCAATTGCTACTAATAGCTTTTAGATAAGTTGAATAGTTTTATTCAAAAATTAAAGACCATCCCATAAATGGCTTTGAGAAACTAAGCGAAGGACTGAAGAAGCATACTGTAAAAGCAAAACATCACAATTGCATTCACTAATATCTGAGTATTTTTTACCACACTGTTTTGTAAACTTTATCTTCTGAAAAAGACTGAGACAGTTAATTTTATTATATGCGAACCTCATGTACTGCCAAAAAAAGAACAATACCTATACCCACAACACATATTTTCTGGGGACATAAAATGTAGCAGGCTGCAGAACTGGAAACTACTCCCCTCAACTGAGGTGTCACAACTCTTAGAGATGTGTCTGTGCCCTGCGCTTTGCCTGACAGGAAAGGCAAAACTCTCAAGTATGAAAGGAATCACACAGGTAAATGACTGGAGTTTTGATACTGGGCTGAACTCCACTTTGTGTATCTGTAAGTCAGAATAGTAACGAGCCCAAAGAAAGATTTGTTTTTATGTTTATGAAGGACTTTTCCTTCAAGGTTTGTATTATCTAGCATGAATGACCTATTAAAAGCAGCCTGAAGGTCAATGCCATCTCTTCACTGGGCACTTGAGTATAGATATTTTATATCTTTCTCGTCTTCCGTTTCTTTGAGGTTTCCTTCCACAGGTTCCAAATCCACAGTGCTGTGCAGTGGTTTCAATGTTTCAGATGTTGTAAATCGTACCTGTAAATCTTATGAAGATTCCATAAGTATGCTTTAGTTATTTACATGTAAAACACTGTCCATCATGAGCGTGATCTTCAGAACTATATTATAACATATTTCAGAGCATAAAAGCTTCCCTGCTGAGGCACTTAAAGGAATGAGCACTGTAAAAATAGCATCCTGAGGAGAGCACGAGATCTGTTCTGAGGGACAGAATGAGCAGCAGCTAACAGTTTAAGCACTGCAACTGAAAAGAGATTATGAAAGGCATTGCCTGGAAAAATGTAAAAGTCCTGCAGAAAAATGATGAGATTACTGTGAAAGAATATGTACACGTGCAGTACACAGGGCAGCAGCCAGCACACAGGGAGACAATGCATGATGAAAGGACACGTGACAACTTTCTCCTGTAAGCTGCAGAAAGTGTTGACAAGCTTAGTTGAGACGGGGTGAACTCTGACTAACCTGAGGAACATAAGATGATCCCGTTGCTAGAGATTCTTGACTGGAAGAAATCCACCCCAGCAAAACACCCAAGAATAGTGATTTCTCTTGACGAACACAGAAACAGTAAACAGAATATTCCTGATTGTGACACAGTCCAGAAGAAGAAAATGATCTGCGTTTCCAGTTAGTCCAACTTTTCAGTAGGAATGAATGTACCGGGGTCCTGAAAAACTTCAAGACAATGACAGAGCCAAAGAAGCAGAAAGAACATCTTTTCTATTTTCATGATTGGACGGGGTGGTTCCCAGAAAGGAGGCCAACTGAATACAGCTGTGGGCTCATTTTTGCAAAATAAATGAAAAAAATTGCCTTCACCCTTATCCCAGTTTGAGTTGGGGGTCAAGCTCTGTGCCATTAATATAAAGGCACAGTTGCATGAAAAGCATTCTTCTGTTTTTCTGTTCTGAGAGTAACTTGGGAGAGCTGTTTCTGGCATGGTGATGCTGCCGATAGACCTCAGACACATTTGTTTTTAGTAGCATCCAAGTTAACTTGATAACATATTTTAAAATGTTTGCTACGGTCAACAACAGCCAAGGATTATGTAGTGAGAATAACGCGCTCTGCAGAAGGCTCACAAAGCTCCCTCCCTTAAACTCACGAATTGAATAATAGCCACAGGTGAGCACTGGTGTAATGCAAGATGGGGTAGGTTGTCCAGATTTAAACGGAAAGAGATGAAAGAAGAAAAATCATTAGAAAAATATTTTTAATGGTTGTAAGGCAAAATGGTCCTCTGCACCATAAAATTAGTTCTAGAAAGAGTAGATTTATTTCCTTGGAACAGAAAAGCCTAGTGAAAACAAACCTGAAAGTATGTGCATAGTTTTATTTTTCTTTGGATTTTGAGAAATATATTAACCCCTTCTGCTAGACAAACACAAGCAAATCTGAAGAGACCTTTACCATACTGCATGCCGATAATGAATGCTCATAAAAACAGACAAAAGCTATCCAAGAGCCGGCAGCAGCACATACATTGTAAAGGAAATGAGCCAAAAGAGATTAGTTCTTTGGCCTGGAGGAGGAGAAAGATCTTTTATAGAGAACCTTTAAAGTACAGAGAAGTCTGACAGGAACAATGAAACAGTCAGTGGTACAGAGTTAAAAGAACGAACGTGAGATCCAGAAATCACATAAGGAATACAAAAAGAAGAGTTTAAAAAGACTTTATATATTGTGTGTGTGCATGCGTGTGTTGGTAAACAGAACATCAAAGGAGAAAGGCGAGTTGCAGTATGACCTGTTCATATCCAGACATGCTATTTTTGTTCCTGCACTTTGAATAACCGTAAGTGTAGTGTGTGGGAACTGTTAATTCAGGAACAGGGATGATCACTGCTTTAGGGGGTAAAAGTAGTTTGCTTTGGCACTCTTCATCTCACTGTAGCTGAATACAGAAATCCCAACCAGAGGCCATAATAAATTCAAGTTACCTTATGACCGCAATATTTAACTAGAAGAGTAGGTGAAATTAAAGTCTTACTAGTCATGAGTGCATTTTTCAGTACCTGAATCTAAGCTTGTTAATGTTCCTGTAACTTTCCCACATAAAACAATTTGTCTTTATGAACTCAGAAATATTTTCAGTACTGGTTTACATAATTTATTCACATAGCCTGTGTGCCTAACGGCTTACTCGGGTTTTTTCTTTGAACAATGTGAAACAGAAATAAATGGCAGTGGAAAAGACTAAGTCTAGGAAAAGACGGAGAACTACCCGCTGCCAGCACAGGTCATTTGAAAAAGTTCATAAATCAGTAGCCATTCTCATTGCTATTTAGTGTATGTACTGATACAATGTCTTTCTCAGTAATATCATTGTCAGCATTCCCCAAATTTTAAGTTGTTAATGGGAAAACAAGGAGATAAATACACTTTGCCACCTAAAGCAAAATCCGCAGCACCTCAAATAACTTGAGGAAACTATCAAGACTGTACTTCTCAATCTTTGCTTGGTAATAACATCAGATGTATCAAAATATGCATGCTTTTTAAACATTCACTCATCTTGCTTGATTCAGTCCTGTACAGTTTTCTCTCAACACGTGGAGGCAGAGTACAAGACTAACTTTGAAGCAAGTAAGTACAGAAATATAAGCCTGATGTTAGCTTGCATCATGGCCTCTCTACACACAGGTAGCTGTGTGGAAGTACAGTGTAAAGTATATGCAGATTACATCTGAGTGTTAAGACTTACACTTTTTATTATAATTGGCTTCCTTTATTAATAGACTGAGCAGTTTACAGCATTTATGGCATTCACAGCCCACCCCTGACTAAGTTTCCAGGTACCACCATGTCATGTGCAACTTTCTCAAGTAAACATTTCCTTTTGTTACTCCAGAGTCATACTCTGCTTTAAGCTCTCAGCTAATTAACAAAGGAAACAGTTCCGTGTATTATGCATCATGCACTTTATTTCTAATACAGTGTATTAATTACTTATATTTTAAATGATAGGCACTTCAACCACTCGCAACGCAGCTTCAGGTAAGTTTCATTACCTGATCTTGTGATTTCTTTTTCTTCTTCTTCTTTCCCCAGCACCCCGAACTCTCTGTGTCTTTTCCATTGGCATCACCACAGAGTAATCCATCAAGTTCATCTGTTCCCATCTGCTGTCCCTGAGATGTTTCTGCAGCTAGCCTGTATGAGAGGTTCCTCAAAATGCACACACAGTTTTCAACGGTCTGAAAAGTGTGACAAAAGAAAATACAGAAAACAAAACCAGAAAAAAGTTAAAATCCTTCCCTTACCCACTCTGTATACAAAGCAGAAGAAATATCATCGACCTTTGCACACACATTTTCCCAGCACAATTCTTCTCTGCTCATTTCTGAGTGCTCCCCAGGTAATCATAACTTAAGAGATTTAGAAATTTTTATGGAAAGAAATCAGTAGTCTGGACAATATTTTTCCATGAGTTTTTTTACCATCATTCTGAATTTCATGCTGGAGCCCCATGTGAAACAGAAGCTGAGATAAAAAGTGATCCAGAGAACCTGAAAACACACAGCGTCAGCAAACTCCCATCTCAGTGAACAGAAAATGCTATAAATAGCAAATGGCAATAGATTGTGGGTTTGGTTTTTTGATTGTTTGTGTTTTTTTTTTTAACTAGAAATAACCTTTTTCTGGCATCAATTCTACGTAAATTACCAGAAAAATGGGATCCAAGTTCCATTTCACAAGTACTTGTAGCATGAAGAGATGATGTTTCTCGAGTCCCAGAAGTCAGACTAGAAATCTCAGAGTCTTGCTGCTCTAACTGCTTCCAGCCAGTCTGCAGATACCTTGTGGGCAGCCTTACCCTTTCATCCACTTCTCCCCCTAATGGGTTGTGCCTGCTGTAGAAGGTGCTGGCAGGAATCCAGAAATGGAGTGAGACCCAGTGGAGGAAAATTCACTGATAATTCAACATGATTTCTGCAAGTCTAAAAGAAGTTCAGTTTAGACTTACTTGAAGTCTGCTCAATATAATTGGTTTAATTTGGTTTGATTATCTCTAACAAGAAGGATACTGGCTTCATTTTCTAGAGGCAGGGAAAGCATGGTTAAAGAAGACAGTCTGTATCTATCTATGTTTATTTCAACTGTTCCTAATGTTCCATGGAGATCAAAAGCAATAGTCACTACATCTCAGCTCTGTTGCTCCATTAACTCAGAATGAAATGACTGCAAGACTTGCGGCTCAGTTGTACTCTGCCCTGTTCACCAGCCAGGCAAACAGATGGGGCTTCGTTTACTTTCATATACCGTATGAGCTTGTGCCAGGTATGCATTTGGCACACGGTTTTTGAGATAACATTAAGTTCCAGGGATGATACTGAACGCAGACTCACCTAGACAGGAATATTTATTTATTTATTAACACAGATAAAATTTCACGTTACACTTGTACTGATTTGAAATCTCCAGCCAAACACATACATACACGTAGAAATATATATGTGTGTAAAAACTGTTCTCAGTTCACTTTTCATACCTGAAAGCTTTGCAGACCTCATAGTGACCATAAATTTTTAAAAAGTTTGCTGCCTCTCTTCTTTTTCCTTAAAATATCCATATGTGAATTTTATCCATTATTCCTAATATTTACCTCTGCACAGCCATAGCGTGCTGAAGGTGAAGCTATGCATTTGTTGATTAGGGTTCTAAATTTTAATTCCCCTTTTTACGAATAACAGTTTTCAGTCTTCAAATTCTCATTACATAGGAAAGAAATTAGCTGAGTCCACCATGAGGACAACGGTACTTCAGACTAAAAACTGGTAAGCAAACTTCTGAGGCTCAAATGCAACCGACATCTTCTTCACTAAGGTGAACTCACACAAGCCAAGAAAGCTGGTTCTAGTCATGCAGTTGGACAGACTTCCCTCCTTGACTTATAGCTTTGAACTTTCAAGGGTCCTCATGTTCCTCATTCCTACAGATATTTTTCAGTTTCATCATAAAGGGACTAAATACTAGTTGAATAGTCTCTCTGCCTTAACAGATCAAATTAAAATTATGAACAGTAACTTTGTCAGGTAACCATGTCTAAAGCCACTAATTTTTAACATTTTAATTTGAAGTATCATAGTTTTTTTCTTATTAGACATAAGAAACACTGCTGCTAAGATACTGGTAATGCTGCTAAGATTTAAGCACTCTTGGCTTCACCAACATGAGGAATGGCTGTAACAAGAACTCTGCATGTGCTTGCAGGGTCCCCATCCTCTTTTAGAGCCTGCATGAGCAGGGACCTATTTTTCAGTATTTCAGTTCTTAGTCACTAACGGCACCACAAAATTATCAAATAGCACAATGGTTGTGGCATTTGGAAAAGAACATTTGTAAATTTATTTTAAAGTTCCGTTTTCTGGTATAATAGCACCATTTTTTAAACTAGATTAAAAAGTGATTTAGAGCCAGTTATTTAAATATTTAATTTAATTTAAATTACATTCTACTTTGGGATAAGGATGAAAGGTAAGAGGCTACACTAGGGTGTTTTGCATTTAGTTGCACAACTGCTTTATGCCATACAATTAAAAACCTGTCAGGATGTTAAAACTACTATGGCAGGGAGAACAATTTTTCTCTCATTTCTTCATTTTTCCCTCCATATATGACTTAGCCTGCAGTTTTTCCAAGTCATACCAGTTACAAATGAGAGTACAGACAGAACGGTCTATTCTAACAATAACAGGCAAAGTAGGGAGCTTACTGCGCTCCTTATTTAGCCTTTTTAGCAATAAAATAGTCCTGAAATCAGTAGGGTCACCTACAAAGAAACTGCTGAAAAAGCAGCAGCTGAGCTGTGCGATGGGGCACAAACTGACTTCCTCCCTCCTTCCTCCTCCATCCACCTCCCCCTCTGCTCCAGTGAAGCCCCTCTAACTCCTCCTTTCTGTCAGGGGGCTTTGAAGCAGCCACTGGTTCAGCTCTTCAGAAGCTACCGAAGCTGAGACCGAAGCTGAGACCTCTGGCATTTGGAGGCGTTGGGCTGCCGAGGCAGCACGCCCCCAGCTGGGGCTCACCTTCGGGGCAGGCCTCCTCCTATGGCTGCCCTGCTGCACTCCTGTTCATGGAAAAACAAAGAATCACAGAATGTTTTGGGGTTGGAAGGGACCTCTGTGGGTCATCTGGTCCAACCTCCCCGCCGAAGCAGGGTCACCTACAGCAGGCTGCACAGGACCTTGTCCAGGCGGGTCTTGAATATCTCCAGAGATGGAGGCTCCACAACCTCCCTGAGCAGCCTGTTCCAGGGCTCCATCACCCTCAGAGGGAAGAAGTTCTTCCTCATGTTCAGACAGAACTTCCTCGGCTTCAGTTTGTGCCCGTTGCCCCTTGTGCTGTCACTGGACACCACTGAAAAGAGTCTGGCCCTGTCCTCGGGAAACCCACTCTTAAGATATTTGTAGGCATTTATAAGGTCCCCTTGCAGCCTTCTCTTCTTCAGGCTGAACAAGCCCAGCTCCCTCAGCCTTTCCTCGTAGGGGAGATGCTCCAGTC
>Ga0065711_1046949_pt1 | contig 12612 bp, 6 predicted proteins | sample Hoacrofraction12_FD_59098 | JGI IMG/M metagenome (GOLD analysis project Ga0065711, IMG submission 59098) | Hoatzin crop microbial communities from Cojedes, Venezuela - Epithelial fraction 12 v2 (version 2) | ecosystem: Host-associated > Birds > Digestive system > Esophagus > Crop | place...
GGGGGGGGGGGTGAAAAGGGGAAACAGAGAGAAGAGGGAAAACACACAGAAGAGCACTTCTGTCTGTCAAAGCAAAACTAAAACGTGTGGGGAACAAAGGAGGTTGGCTTTGGCTTAAGATCAAAGCCTGGAGGTGGCTGTGGCTTTCTGAACTTCTAGCTGAAACTAGCAGAAAGAGGCTCTTTTTAATTGAGTTGATGGCACGGAGAGCTGCTTGCAAGGGTCCAAAACTGCAGAAAGAGAGTGAGACCCAAGGATGCAAGCTTTCTCACCACCCTGATTTTCACTTCAAGGGGGAGAGGTTGGTGGGATTTGAGTGTCGTGTAGCAGGGAAAAGTGTTTAGGCTGTACTACCTCAGTGGCTTCAGAGGGACTGAGAGCAAACACAACCACAACTGCCTATCTGGTTGAAGTGGGGTCAGGGGAGGCTGCAGTATAGGGAAGGGGTTACTGCTTGACCAAGCTGTGTGTTCAATGGAAACATGCGCTGGCAAGAAAGGAGAGTTCAGCTGAAGCCTAGAACATGAAATTGGACAAGTGGCTTTCTAACGAAAAGCTGAAGGGGAAGTTCCACAGCCTGTTTCACTGCAGCAAATGACAGCAAAACTTTGCAGAAGGGAGTCAGGTTAATCTGGAATTAAGAAGGGACTTGATAATCTGCTGAAGTAAAATTTGTGTAATTATCGTATAGACGCAGTTTTCTTGTGGGCATCTAGCTCTTTCAAATGTAGATAAGAACGACTGAGGACATTCTCAACAGAGGATAGCCTTCTATGGTATTAAATCTGTGCCCAGAAGTCACACCAGCCTTCTGTTTGTTCACAAATACCCCAGTGTGTCAATCACTTACCATGGAGCCTGGCAATTAAGATAAATCACTGGGACTGATAGGTTAGGAAGCACTAGATACAGTAACTAGCATCAGCTGAAGCAGCCACTTAAGAAGCTTCTTGAGGTGATAAACATGCCCTTCTTTTAGGACTTCTTCAGTTCATGAGTATGGTTGACATATGGTTGACATCTCTGTCTCAGAAATAATTGCTTACCAAAGAATTGTGGCAATCTGCAGGAAACAAGGAGAAGGGCTGAGCTAACCCAAGAGCGACTGTTTTTTATGTCCCTTTCCATCCTGAGACATGGGAACATTTTTACAAGTTAGCATGTTGGTGTCTCACTGTGGCTCAGCTGGGATTGATGGCAGATTGCATAGTGGCTTGTCCAGAAGAAGGACAAACAATGCATGAAAATGCCTTCTATGGCCAGTGGACCTGTAGGAGAAGAGAATTCTGCAGCTGTTCATGTTAACAACTCGCAAACGATATAATCAACCAATAGCAAGGTTATTGTAAATTCATCAGGCAAATATTATTCAACCATCTGAAGAACGGCTTGACTAATGAAAAGGTTATTTGTGAATAATTCCAGAAGGATGATAACGCATTGGAAAAAGTACAGAGAACAGATACTGAGCTGATTAAAGGACTAGAAAGCATGCCTTACAGTGAAAGACTCCAGGAGGTCAATCTGCTTGAACAAAGATCAGGTGAAGGATTGACTTGATCCCAATCTCAGTGCCAATATAAAAACAGAGGTTTGATAACGGAGGGCTGTTAAAACTGGCAGAGAAATAAATAAAACAATGATCGAGAACTGAAAGTGGAAAAATCCTAACTAGAAAAAAACCCATGATTTTTTAGAAGTGAGAGTAATTAACCACTTTATGTAAGGCTTTTGGTGGATTTCTCCATTCAGCAGCAATATGTGAAAAAAAAACAACAAAACACAATCCCTGAAAGTTACTCTGTATTTCCAAGAAAAAGAAATTCGGTGTGATCCTGCAGCCTATGGCATGCAAGACCTTGGACCAGTGATGCCACTGGCTCCTTCTCACTTTGTAATCTCTGAACCAACGAGCAAGTTACTCAAAACTGACAGCAGAAGGTAAGGTGCTGAACATACTGATACACCATTCGTGAATTATTCAGCAAGCTCTAACTATGATGTTTGTAAGGACTGAGGAGATCAATGGGAAGACTCCTAGTGATGACATCACCTTGAGTAAATCAGTCTACAAGACACACCTTCACTCCCTTTGTTCTTCAAGGAGCAAAATCCTCTTTGCAGACGCCTTTTGCCCCTTGCTATGCCTATATCTCTTTGCCTTCCACCAGTGAAAGGAACTTAGCGCTAACTCAGGAAGGATTTGTGAGTTTTAACTCACTAATGGTTGCGTAGTGCTTTAGGAGCCTCATCTGGGAGATTCAGTCTATGCCTGTGCGATCCCACTCACTTATTCCTTTAGACAAATGGGGGGAGGCACTTGCCTCCTCATATCTGGCAGCTATAGCAATAAATACAACTTTAAAAATAGATTTTGGCAGAGAATTTAAAAAATTACAAGTGCCCCAACTTTAAAGGATAGAACAGGGATTAGACAAGGCTGCTTGAGAGGCTCCTTCAGTCATGACTGTGTATCATTCGTTGAATAAAGAGAGTCACTGCCTGACACATTCCCAGTTCCATGTAGCTAAAAAAAAAAAAAAATGCTGCTCTTCTTGTGGCCAAATGCAAAGCCACTCTTTGGATCATGGGATAATGTCATAAGGGTTTGGTCTGATTCATTTTAAGAGAGGAGGTTTTCATATCAGTGAATAAGGCAGTTCAGAAAATCAGTTCAGCCTCCACCCCATCAGCGGATTTCACATCTAAAATCATAACGAAAGCTGCTAGAAGGGAAATAGGCCTGCTGCCCAGCTGCCTTTCTTTGTGTATCTACTTGAAACCAATCTTGCAGAAAGCTCTTAGCCTCCAGACTGAACACTAGTTGGAGCTGAAATAAATATTAATGAACAATAGTTAGGACGCTCAAGAACTGACAGTCAGTTGGTAATGTGGTAATGTGGTTGGACTGGAAAAGATGAGAAGGAGTGATGAAGACAGAAGTCCATGTGTGTGGATTCCTTTGACAGTGGGTTTGCTTTGCTGAAGTATAATAATTCCTTGTACTTCTATAAAGCTTTCTTTTCAAAGACCTCCAATTTTTTTATACATGGGGAGATAAAATTGTCCTTATCTTAGAACTGCTGAGAGGTACTAACAGGGAAATGTAGCTGTCCTTATCTCAGAGCTGCCAAGTGGTACAGAGAAAACGAACAGCTCGGGACCACACAGGAGGACTGCCAAATGTAAGGCACTTACACATAAAAGACCTAAACTGTAGCTCTCATGCCAACCTACAGCTAGTGGGAAGAGATACGATTTCATCTGCTCTCTACAGTGCCACATTGTCCTAGGTGACTACAGCAGTTGGTGAGGCTTTAAGTATCTAATGTTGAATGGGATGAGGTTAAGGCTTCTGCCCGACCTCTTTATACTTCGTTTTAGCTGAAACTCCCTCCATAAAACTCACTGAAATCAGTGGGAAACCTCTCAAGGGTGCCAGTGAGCTTAGGAGAAAGCCATACAGCTGAAGATCCAGACCATGGTGGTTACCACTTCGTTTTGGGAATTTTAGTCTAGGTTTTTGAATCAGTTCAGCTGCTGGTACCAACCCATTGCCAGGACTTTTCATTCAGCCTGACTGGGAATGGGTATCATTCCAGGCTGGGGAGATGCAGCGTTACCCCAGTGACAACTCTAAGCCATGTATCTGGGTCAATCGCACATGTTTCCAAAGTGGCTGGAGTCCTGGACGCAGAAATGCAGTGGAAGATGGTCTCTCTGCGTGTACTGTTCCACTGCCCAGGATTTCTGGCTAGCCGCAGTAATACTGGAAAATTCATTATTTTGCTCAAGAACCATAGCCACTCCTACCTGATTTCTGTTGATCAGTCAGTGAGTTACAGGCTGCTGCTGGAACAGAGACAACCTCGCAGGAAGCAATGGCAATGAACACAGCAGAGCAGGCAGCTCCTCCATCCTCTCTGTTAACCTGAGATTGCAGCAGAGTTATGGAAGATTACACACCCTGCCCATCATGGACTGCTTCGCCAATTGCAAATTGTTCTCTTTCTCAAGAAAAAAATCAGAATCAATCCGATGGCCTTTGCTTACTGCTGTATTTCACACTATTTGACCTTTCTGCTCAGCCGTTCTAAGAATGAGAAAATGAAGCAAAGATTGGCAACTGGTAGATTTGCTTAGAAAGGTTAAATGATAAATTGCATCTGACTGAATGAACCCAGGAGGCCTACAAGCAATTCAGTCTCTCTAAATCTTGGGATTTTATTGAAAGGGATATAGCTTCACGTGATGTGAGCATATGCAGTAGGGAGACACAAATGCCCTATTTCTAAGCTTACTTCAGACTCTCATATTACCAAAGCCCTTGTTTCTTCTGCACTGCCACTGCAAAACAGACATAGCACTCACTTCAGAGGACGACTTTGGTGTTTACCGTGGAGTAGAGGCAATGCAGATCATCTTCCATCCACAGCTGCTGCAGAAGCCTAGCTCCCCTTGCTGTCTGCGAAAGCGTACTGTCCATACAGCCTGGCCTTCAGAAAGGGCTGCCGACCAACCCACTATTGCTCTCACTTCCACTCGCAGCTGAGTGTGTTTGAGCGAGGGGTCACACAGCTCCTTGTAAACTGAACTCATCACTTCTGTATCTGAGCGTCTCCACGCAGGGCCAGAACCGGGACCTCCGAGGACTCGTGGCAGTAGGGCGAAATTCTGTCACAGGAGCATTGCAGGGATGTGCACCCCACAGGATCATCTTGGCTCTTACAGAGAGTCTGACAGCTCGTGATGTCAGTCATACCTAACACCAGGAGATTTAACGGGAAGAGGGAAGCAAACTGCAGAGAGACATGAGCGGGCAGTGATTTTTTAACTCTCTCAGTGAAGGAGACCTTTCAGGTATTTGCTCTGAGAGTCTGTTCTCATATCATTCCTGGGAGGGACCAGGCAGAGCCCCGTCCTGGGGAAGAGCCACCCAAGCATTTGTAGCAGCTGGAGATGTAAGATACCATTGTGGCTGAAGAATGGGCTAGGACTCTTGTCAAGGTACCAGTTAGTCACTGGTCTCAGTGTGCTGCTTTCTGAAGACAATGCAGTGCTGGGTCCTGACTTCACATAAAAAGAAGGAAAAAGAAACCACAAAAAAAACCCCAACAGGGGATATTTTCCACAGGCAGGACTAAAAAAAATACGGAAATTGTCCTTTTTTGGATGAAAATCTGAAACTCATAGACTTTTCTATGTAAGCTACTTGAATTTTTTTTTTAATTAAAAAAAACGACAGTGAAAAATGGTTACTCTTTTCCTCATCTTTCCCTTCTCCTCTTCCACTTTTCTCCTGTGCCATCACTGAAAATGGGGTAAGAAGAAAATTGACAATAAAGTCTGGGTCCCCCAGGCTTCTGAAGAGAGTAAAAAGTTCTTCGTAGGAAAATTTCTGAACAAAGGGCTATGAACAGCTCCACAACATGGCATTTGACACATTGAGCTCCCCCCTTCATAGATCCTGTGTTCTCCAGGGAAATCCATTTGCCTCCAAGGTTAAGTGCTTCTATTATTAATCCAGGTATATAATCAGGGCTGAATACAGCCACTCTGGGAAGTGTGACCGTTCTCTCATCATATGACTGGGAATATTCATAAAAAGTGCAGAGAAGGTGTGACCTCTTCGTGTTCCTGTGTAACTCTGCTCCTGACTAAATTCCCTAAGGGTGAGTTGATCAGCATGAGACCTCCTGGGGGACAGCTAAGTTGATACAGAGGGGTTTTATTCTCCCTGCTTTCCAGTTATTATTTCATGGAAAATACATCAGTTATAAAATGTCTGGAATGGATTCTGAGCTACATATGGAAGTGGATTGTTTGCCAGTGCCGGATGCTACCGTAACATGTACGTCACCATGCCTTTCTCAGTTGGTGACTAGTTTGCAAAGTCTGGGTGAGCATGGAGTGATTTTACCAGACATGAGTGAGATGCGATGTAAAAGCAGTCGTATGGTGTTTGAGGTTTGTCTTTGTAACTGGCTCCGGCATTCAAATACACCTCCTCCCAAGCTGTTGTTTCCTACTCTGTATATAAATCTTCCATACTTAGCTTGAATTTTGGTTTCTGCTGTGAAAGACCTTATAGATACGACATGTGATTCCCTAGAGAGGGCAGGCAGATAATCTTGGTTGTAGAGTTATATTTTTCAGTGTTAGCTTTCTGGGTTTGCCCTTTAAAGATATGACAGTTGTATATAAGTGGAAGTAATTTAGCCCTGGAGGGGTGAAATTCTTTTTTAAGCTCTTCATGTAATCTTAGTTTGTTATTGCAAAAAGATCTCTAACTAGGAGCAACAGGGTTCAATCTGATGATGAATTATAAATAACTGGAAATCCTGGGGCAGTCCTCTACAGTGCTGGAGCGGTTGCCAGATGCAGTTGGCATCAGATGTGAGTCCAACTCAAATGCACTTGCCTGTATTTCACCCACAGGTACGGCGGACAGGAGGGCAGCTGGGGAGGTGCCCTGCTGGCTGTCCTGCAAGTGGAGGCTCACCAGTACTATCATACCGGTGCAGAGGGTCAGGTGGGGTGGCACCCTACAAAACTAGCAGCTGCACAAACACAGAGTAAAAGACAGTCCCTGCCTAGAAGAGCTAAAAGGCTGCAACTGGCAACAGAGAAGTGCAATGATTGCCTCTGGTTGTTCAGCAGCTCAGAAAATCCTTGGAATTAATTTGGCTCTGCAGATACTTTAAAAACAAATTTAATCCTTTTCCAGTAAATCCTTCTGGTTTACTGCTAGCATGAAATCCCCTGACCACCTTTTTACATACAAGCATGAGGTCACTACAGACAGTATTGGATTATGTGCACTCTTCAATGGGAGCATCACGATTTCAAAATGATGCAAGAGTATTTTTGTACTGAGGAAGCAGTGAGATCTTCAGTTACCCAGAACTAGGTCATCAGAAGCTAGTGCGGGGCAGGGCTGGGAACATAAACCCACTAGTCTTCTCCCACTCCATCTGGAGTATGGACTGGGTCGTGTGAGCCGCCCAAATGTTTGGACAAGAATTTACCTAAGGCCAGGAGCTATGGACTAGGAATGCATCATATTTACATACAGGATTCTTAGGCAGCTATGCCCCTTGGACACTTACTGAAGTTAGACAAGATAGCAAGGCACCCTTAAAGAACTGGACTAGAGTTGCGGTATCAGTCACCTTTAAGGAGCAACACCGAGTCTTTTACTGATCTTCACAGCTGGGAAGAACAGTTTTTCCTGTAATGATGTTACAGCCCCTGTTGTGAGAATTGAGGGAAAAAAAAAGGTGAATGTTTTTTCTGGTTCCTTTGGGTAGGATAACTTTTGGTAAAAACATGTGATTCAGTCTGGCTTTGTTTTGTGGGCAGTTCAAGAATATCTTGGTCTACCTAATGATGTGGGGAAATAGCTTGTTCTTTGTCAGACAAAGAATATTTCCAGCCAGCTGGCTTGAGCTACCTTTAAATTATTTGACCTAGTAGTTTGACAGCACTGAAGAGTTTAACGTGGGCTAAAAGGTGACTGGAGTGTACACATACCTTCAGTGACCAACAAATCCCTTACAACAGGCCACCTGTGAATACTGCACCAGTCCTTATCTTGTTAACCTAGTGGACTGCTTCCCCTCTACCAGAGGGAGAATATTTCTTCACATCCGGGGATGTGACAGGGCAAGGCCAGATGGACAGTGCTTATGAAAGAGAAAGAGGAAAAACAATGGCTTTGCAGAGACTATGCAAAGGTCATGGCACACGCACTGTGCGTCACCAGGACTTTCAAATTGCTTGTATGTTTTTAAGTAAAATGGGTCTAGGGAGACTACGGCAGTTGAAAAAAAGTTTAGGGAACTAGCCAGAGACAGTTACGCAAGAGCCTAGGACTCAAACAGATTTCTACATATGCTCTTGCTGAACCTCATTTCTAGTACTTGTTTCTTTATGACGATTCCTTTTTTTTTTTTAGTATTGATCCCAGGTCTAGCTTGAACCTGAGCTAAGCAGACAGAAATGAATGGAACACTGCTCTGCTTAACTCTGTTTTTCTGCTGGTGTAAGTGACTGGCTGGCTTCAGAAGCAGCACAAACGCACAGAAAAAGGAGTGATGATGCATTCAGTGCTTGCAGCAATGAAGCCCTGGAGCCTTCAGAGTCCTGGGTTCTCAGATCAAGGAGCCATCAGACCCCATGACACCGCAAATTTATGTCCCTCACCTCCTTCCCAGCTCTCTGCCCTTCATAAAATCCATCCATATTCCGACTCCAAATTCCCCAGAGACAGACTATTACCAGACATAGACAGATAGACAGCCATCAGTTAGTGAGGTACAGCTCATAAGTAGCTCACTAAAGAGCCTGCTGGGCTAAGGGAGGGAACTGCTGTGGGTGTATTGTTCCAGTCCCATCATTTCCCAAAACACTGAATGCAATAATAACTTGTTTATAATGATGCACGCCATCAAGGCAGTACTACATAGCAGCATCTGAGAAACAGCTTCGAACCCTATGACCTTCCTCCAAGTGAGAAAGTCTGTAGGGAGGCCATGGGATGCAGAAAGCCCCATCCTTCTTCTGGTTCTCTATTTTTTTTTTTTTTCCCCAGAATTCAAAAATGGGCAGGATCACATCCACTTGCCACACTTGAACCTGTCTGTTTTCTTTTCCCTTAGAGCTGACCACTGTGGCTTAAAGCCGAAGATACTTCCCTTGTCAAGAAGTGATGGGAGTGATACACCAATTCATTCCACAGTAGATTTTTGACATAAAATGAACCATGTTCAGGCGCTTGAGCCATTCTCCTTCAATAGGCTGTAGGAGGAAAAAAATTCAATTCCCTGTCTGTGTTGCACCACTTTCACATTACATCATTATCCTCTCCCTTTGCCTTTACCTACCATGCTTAAAAGTAACTGGCCTCACAGGTTCACAGCTTGCTTTTTGATACACACTTTCTTTGCCACAATACCTCAGCTAAGTCCCTTTGTGCTACACAGCCACCAATCCCACCTTCCTCTGATGGTGCACTAGGTACACTGCCCAGTTGCATTCCATGTTTCTATGCAATAGAGAGCTTGGTTTGCTGACCAGTTAGCCTCTTGTAATCTCCTGTTTTACAGTGTAGTAAAAATGAAAGCAATCCAGATTTTAGAGGGGGGAAAAAAAGCCAAAGCAATGAAAACTGATCCTGTTCTCCTGAGAGCAGATCTGCTTTAGAGATGTAACCTAATGCACCTTCTAACCTGTTCTCGCCGTAGGTAGCTTCTTCTTCCAAAGAAAGGAATAATGTCCTCAGCATCAGTGTGGATGACTTCTGTCTGAGGGACTAGAAACTCTCAGGACTGAGCCTTGCTGATGACTTAAGCTGCTCTGTGTACACAAGCCCAATTATGGAAGGCAAAAGCCTTGTTTTGTTGTCCCAAAAAGGGAAGAAGGTTTAGAGGCCTGCTAAAAACAACCTTCGATCAACTGTACACATCTAGACAACGTTGTCTTTAGTGTCCCAGACGGTCCCAGCTGTTGGTATAAGCAATGACAATGACATTCATTTCTTTGCATGAGACTCACCACATACATTCCATGTGATTCCAATTTTTCAGCTGCCTGCTGATGGGAAGTGAAAGTCACCCAGAGAAAAGCTGTCCTTGAGGCCCACAGGTTCCCAAATCCTGTGGAAAAAGTCTCAGTGGGGAGGATTAGTTGTATGATCACTTCCGGCTGCTACCTAATTTTATCTCTGTATCACTGATACCGAACGTCATTCTTTTTATCATGAGAACCCCTCAACAAATAGGACTAAAAATAAAAAGCAAGAGCTCGGAGTTGGCACAAACTGTGCTACATGAACTCCAATTTGTATAGCAGGAACTATAATCACTCTGAGACGTGCCCAAGCCCTCGGGCATCCCACGGGATTTCAGTCACTTGTTTACAAGGTGTTTTGATTTGCAGCTGTTTGACTACTGTGGCATTTCAAGAGGGGGCGGTTTGAAAGGATGTTGTTACTTTGGACGTCGGGATTGGGAAATGGGTATTGAAAAATCACACAAGAAAACAGGCGAGTGCTGTCTTTGTTCTTCCCCCCCTACATATGAATGACGCCAGTGCTGAGGAAAGGAGCTCCAGGAACAGATCCAGAGGCTGATGCTCTGGAGGGAATCAGCAGGGAACAGGTAAAGCCCCGAAAATGGAGCCATGGCCTAACCTGCCACACCAGAGCGCCCCATATCTGGTCTGGGGGCACTAAGCTTCGGCGGTAAGAAGGGAACTGTCCAAGCCCAGTGCTTTTACGGCTTTTCTAACAAGGTTGCCAGCATATCAGTTCTTACTGTGCCACGGAGGCCCCGAAGAATTGGGCTAAAGGCCGTCACCAGCTCACTTCAAACAGGGCAGCAGCTGAAATGGATTTGGTCACTGGCGCAAAGTGATTTAGCAATTTAGATGGCTCTTTCCACTGTTCCTGCTCTCCTGACCTGGACAGTTCCTCTTTCAGAGCTGCATTAAGCTAATGCCCACTTTCTTCTGGGCCCTCCTGGGATAATGGATTCAGATATGCAGAAAGAATGTAAAAATCCATCTGTTATCTGGGATGAGTGATTTGCACAATAGTGCCCGTGAGTGTTTGTTTAACAATGCGGACAGCAAGAACCCTGCTAAGTTGTAACACGCTGAGAAAGGGAAAGCAAGAGAGGAGAAAATAGCCTGGCTGCTTTAAAACTATGTCCACTGAGCTGTGCGCATTTTTTGGCTTAGTTAGCTGTTTGCCTGTTTTTTTGTGGGAAACCAGGAAGGACATGTAGAGCTTTTCCCAGGCTTTAGAGTGTTATTCTCTTGTTTCCAGCATGAGGTTTTTATATGCGTTAATTGACAGTAACTCATGTAGAAAACATAGTGTCAAGAGGATATTTACCTTGCAAACATTTAATCTGCTGCCCCTCTCTCCTTTCCTGTGACTTTTTCAAGTGATGACTGACTTGAAGCAGCATCGCCCCTGCCAACCCTGGACACAAACCCCTTGCCTGCCCAGTGTGCGCCAGCAACCTGACCGCGCTTTCTTGGCAAGGAGCAGCCATCTCTTCGCTTCCTGGAGGTAAAAGAGGGCTCAGCCTGGAATGTAAAGCAGAAAAATTGAAAGAATCAGCCAGATTATAACATGACAAATTGTTGTTTTTCCTCGCTGAAGACAAACCCATCCCGTGTTTGATTCTGAGTGACACTGATCAGTTCGGCACCAGCAGCTTCTCCGCTGGAGACATGAGTGACTTTGAGCAAGCATCAGAATGATCTAGGTCAGCATTACAGTTCATCACACTCCTTGCTTTCTCTGGGCAAAGCTGAAGGAAAAATCTGCATTTGCATTGCACATGCCACCAAAGATCTCCAAGTACATGACTTATGTAGCCCACACAGCAAGTCTGTAAGGGGGACAGAAATCCTGACTCTCTCTCCTCTCCTCCAGCCAGGACGCCTTTCCCCCAAGGTTAGCTACAACGCCTGCCATCAGGGACGTGCTACACTGTCACCGCCTTGCCATACGTACCAGTTTTAGACTCCCTGTTTTTCACCCATAGCTACGGAAAACTGTGTGCAGAAGAGGCTGCGCGAAAGGAAGTCGAAGATTGCTGAAGTCTATTCTAATCCACGGTGTCTATATTTATGCAGCCCTTGTCACAGCAGAGCAGAGAAAATGTCACTGGAACAGGTTTATTTTTGCCAGCAGGCAAGAGGTTTAAAAAGGGGCCGTATAACCTCTATTTCATGATGTGCTTGTACAAATGTTTAACTTGCTATTTCATTTAAGAATCATCTTTAACATTGATTTATATTCCTGGCAGTGAAGTCAGGAGGTTGGCAATGCCATTCCATTTCAGTCTGTGCTCTGACTGAGGCAACAACGCAGATCAAAGAGAAGTAGTCTTATGGCACTCACATTTTCTCATCCTGAATGTTTTCAAGTTCTCACTCTGATATTCATGGGCAGATTATGTAACTACTACATTTGTACTTCTGAAGGCCAAACAGTAAGGACTGAAACGTTGTATCATCAAGAGGAAGTATTTGGAAATAATTGACTGGAACAAGGAGCAAGCTATCAAGTGAGTACTTGACAGGAGCCGCATCGCTTTCCTTGAGATGTCATCTTGCTCCAGTCTTTTGTAAGGCCAGCCACTTGGTTTCATGCCACAGAATACCAAATTAACTGCATGTTATTACACATCCCAGGTCTTGCTTTCCATCTAAATACGTCAAGCTGACGTGCCGATTGCCTTAATAATTGCTAAATATTCAAGGACTTGAGTTCCACCATTAGCAGTTCACCTAAATGGTGGCATCAGGAGGAGAAGTCAGCCACAGACCTCCCGCGAACGCTTTAGCAGGCCAGGACCGGGAGCTCGCGATCCGACCGGTCACAACGTGAGAGCTGGCCCCGGTGCCCCCCCAGCCCCAGGGTATCCCACAGGCACCGGCCGATTTCGGGGCCCGAGGCCTCGGAGGCCGCGGCAGCACCCACTGCTCGCACCAACGCGGGGAAAGACGGGCCCGGGACGGCAGATGCGCCGAGGGGGGAGGCCGCCGCGGAGCGGGACCCGGGCCCGCCGCGGGCCCACCGCCCCGCCCGGGCTG
>Ga0065711_1046950_pt1 | contig 12612 bp, 7 predicted proteins | sample Hoacrofraction12_FD_59098 | JGI IMG/M metagenome (GOLD analysis project Ga0065711, IMG submission 59098) | Hoatzin crop microbial communities from Cojedes, Venezuela - Epithelial fraction 12 v2 (version 2) | ecosystem: Host-associated > Birds > Digestive system > Esophagus > Crop | place...
GCTTGTATCAGGAATAGTGTGGCCAGCAGGAGCAGGGAGGTGATCGTGCCCCTGTACTTGGCACTGGTGAGGCCGCAGCTGGAGTACTGTGTTCAGTTTTGGGCCCCTCACTACAAGAATAACATTGAGGTGCTGGAGCATGTCCAGAGAAGGGCAGCAAGGCTGGTGGGGGGTCTAGAGAACAAGTCTTATGAGGAGTGGCTGAGGGAGCTGGGGCTGTTTAGTCTGGAGAAGAGGAGGCTGAGGGTGAACCTTATTGCTCTCTTCAACTGCCTGGAAGCAGTTGTAGTGAGGCAGGTGTTAGTCTCTTCTCCCAGGTAACTAGCGATAGGATGAGGGGAAATGGCTTCAAGTTGCATCAGGGGAGGTTTAGGAAAAATTATTACGAAAAATTTCTTTACTGAAAGAGTGGTCAGACAATGGAATAGGCTTCCCAGGTAGGTGGTTGTATCACCATCCCTGGAGGTGTGTAAAAAAGGCGTAGATGTTGCACTTCGGGGTAAGGTTTAGTAGGCATGGTGGTGTTGGATTGACGGTTGGACTTGATGATCTTAGAGGTCTTTTCCACCTATGATTCTATGATTGTATTATTCTAGAAGTCCTGCTCAATAAACCTGCTCCAGCATGGGGTCCTTTCACCACAGGTCTGCAGGTCCTGCCATGAGCCTGCTCCAGCAAGGGCTTCCCACAGGGTCACAGCCTCCTTTGGACATCCACCTGCTCCAGTGTGGGGTCCTCCATGGGCTGCAGATGGATATCTGCTCCACCGTGGACCTCTGTGGGCTGCAGCGGAACAGTCTGCCTCACCATGGTCTGCTCCACGGGCTGCAGGGGAAAGATGTCTGCTCCAGCATCTGGAGCACCTCCTCCCCCTCCTGCTTCACTGACCTTGGTGCCTACAGAGTTGTTTCTCTCACTTCATCTCACTCCTCTTTCTTGACTGATGTATCACCTCAGGTTTTTCCCCTGCTTAAATATGTTATCCCAGAGGTGTTACCACTGTCACTGACAGGCTTGGTCTTGGCCAGCAGCGGGCCTATCATAGAGCCAGCTGGCAGTGGCTCTGTCAGACATGGGGGAAACTTCTCACAACTTCTCACAGAAGCCACTCCTATACCCCCCTGCTACCAAAACCTTGCCACAAAAGCCCACAACAGAAGGAAAAGACTTCTGTCATTTATTTCTAGGCCAGGGCCCTGACAATGTCAGCTGATGCCGTTGGTTTAGTCCCCTGATCACCTATGGCTGGGATTTTGAGGCTCGAGTTTCTGTGATTTGTAGTAACCACTGTAAGGCTGTCCTTATCTCAGTAGTCCCTTGGATGCTTTCAGCTCCACAAGACGCTGTGCATTCTTCCTTTCCACCATCAGGACTTCAGTACAAAATCAATGCCACAAAATTTAATGCATGTTCTTCAGAAGAAGGAAAATTATTTTATTATACAAAATCTTTAAACAGTTTGATTTTAGCCTCTCAGACTGTCACAGTTCCAAGTGCCAAGATGTATGTGTTCAGGTGTTAAGCACGAGGATGAGGGATGCTGTCTGTGTCTTTTGGCTGGTAACAACAAAGCAGTTTTTGGACAGATCTTTCATATGCCAGAGGAAATATCAGCTGCAGTGATGTAATCCTTTGCCTCATGTCATGTTTGCTTCGCCTTTCATAAATCTTGGGTCAGGTTAATGTCCATTGACTCTGCTCTCTTGTTTGAAATAAATATATGAGACATATGTCTGTAGCCTTTTCCTGTTGGCCTAACAGAAAGAAAGAGGTATAAGTGATATGTCACAGCCTTCTAGTCATGCTGCTGGTGTAAGGGCTGCAGGGTCTTCTGCTGGTGGACTGTCTGGGCTGTGGGGTCATCAAGAGCGTCCGTCTGGCAGAAAGAGCATTCCTACCAACTCTAATACTACATATCATTACTAATTTCTGCACTGATTTATGAGCAGAGTCACAGCTCTTTACTGACAGCTTGTAAGCCTGAGAAGCATCTCTGAGACGAAATGCTGTTAATTTGAAAGCAAACCCCAAATCTCCTCAGTTACAATGCCTGGCTACATATTTATATGCTGCAAATGCTATACTGGAGGTCTTCAAAGTCATAACTAGGTGGACAGAAAAAAACTTGAAAATTAAAAAGGTGATTATAGGAAATAATGTAGTTCTATGGAGAGGGACCTGGGTGTCCTGGTAGACGACAGGTTGACTATGAGCCAGCAGTGTGCCTTAGCTGCCAAGAAATCTAATGGGATCCTGGGGTGCATTAGGAGGAGTGCGGCCAGCAGGTCAAGGGATGTTCTCCTCCCCCTCTACACCGCCCTAGTGAGGCCCCATCTGGAGTACTGTGTGTAGTTCTGGGCTCCCCAGTTCAAGAAAGATGAAGAGCTACCGGAGAGAGTCCAGCAGAGGGCTACGGGGATGACGAGGGGACTGGAGCATCTGTCCTATGAGGAGAGGCTGAGGGAGATGGGCTTGTTCAGCCTGAAGAGGATGGGGCCAGACTCTTTTCAGTGGTGCCCAGTGACAGGACAAGGGGCAACGGGCACAAACTGAAGCACAGGAAGTTCCGTCTGAACAGGATGAAGAACTTCTTCCCACTGAGGGTGACGGAGCACTGAAACAGGCTGCCCAGGGAGGCTGTGGATTCTCCTTCTCTGGAGATATTCAAGACCCGCCTGGACAAGGTTCTGTGCAGCCTACTGTAGGTGACCCTGCTTCGGCAGGGGCATTGGACTAGATGACCCACAGAGGTCCCTTCCAACCCTTACCATTATGTGATTCTGTGAAAACCTAATGACACTGAAAAAAGCAGCAGCCTCTTTCAACCATTCCTGGTAAGGGGATAATCCTTTTAAGGCCTGACCCGAAACTAGGACTTTTCCACTGACTAGTTTGGGCAAAGCCCCGATTTTATTTTAGTGTAAAAGCTACTTGGTCCAAGCAAAGGCCAATACCCAACTCAGAATTAAACAGGAACCTCAAATCACCTTCTTTTCTCCCTATTATTCACTTGAGGAACAACTCGTGGTCCAGCCTTTTTAAGCTGTTGACAGAGAAATGAGTCACTCTTCAAAAATAAAGGGATGGAAATGAGTTATTTCTATTTTCTGCTGTTGTTTATGCAAGCTTCCCCTTAAGCACTCATCAGAATGAAAGCTTTTCATCTAATACTTTAATTCTGTATACTTTTTCCCTGAGACTGAGAAAATAAAATAATAGTGGCACTTAATGAAACAAAAAAAAGAATCACTGGAGAGGAAACACTCCATGAGTAGGTAACTCTCAACTTATTGAATACAGTCGGCATAATGATTAGACCTTTTGAATGACTGTCGTTGTATGTGAATGCTATTCAGGGAAATTCCAGGTGCTCATCTGGAAAGCAAATTGTCTCATAAAATAAAGAGGAGAAATAGGGATTTTAAAAGCTAGCTCTTCTCCTGGTTATTTCTGAAAACAGGACTTCTCTTCGCATGCCAGATTTTGTCCCACTGTCATTTTAAGGAGATCTTGGGAGTGAAGACCTTGACTGAGACTCAGATTTGTATGAAATTCTTATGTTTTGCAGATGTTCTGCAGTATCTTAAAGAAACTTTTTGGCCTGTCTGGTATTCCATTTACCTAACTGGTAACTCTGAGCTCTTCTCCATTTCTGACCTCTCTGGTCTACTCAGTTTGCCACCACTTTGGAACAGGATATGCCACTTTTCTTTTTCCCAGTAAAAAATCTTATTATGGCTGACACCTCCAGATTCAATCTCACATAATGTTTTACAAGGACCAGAGAGAGGAAATAGTCCCTGCTGGGGAAACAGCTGGATGAGGCTCTGTAGAGAGCAGGAACACATGGCAGGACCAGTATGGGGGATTCTTACAGCCTCCGTCATGTTACACCTGCAAAACCATGTCACTGCGCTCCTTACCAGCAGTGTTCATGATGATTGTTCTTCCTCATTGGAGAGATTGTAGAATATTTAAAAAGTGATCAGTGGAAACTAAATGGGCTGCAGACATATGCTTTGCTTTTTTCTCCCCTTGTCTATCTCTTTTCATGATATCCAGTGCATAAGCACCAATTATTTTCTTGGTGCCTTTTAGACTTGTTTACCTTCAACTAGTAGAAGGTGTGTAATCTGCCCCTCCAGTAAACAAACACATGCTTTCTGCCAAATTTCACATTAACAAGATTATGCTTTTCACAAATCAGTTGCCTTGTAGGTTTCTGTTTCCTGAGGCCTTGCACAGAAAATGGCAAACTGGCAAGACTTGTCTGAAGAAGATTTAGCAAGATAAGCAAATTTTTGCAGAGTCCTGATTCGTGATTCTGCGGCAAACTGAAGATAGGACTGATAAACTTTTGTATTGCTATTCCAGCACTACTATGTAGCTACGGTTCTTGACTAAGAGACCTTCACTGGGTTTCTCACCACTGGGCAGAAATCGTGCTCGACACTCACCTTTTGCTTGGAAAGTCGAGTATTAGAAATAACCCAAATACTGGGTAAAAAGCATCTTCATTCCTTTGTGGCATGCACGGTGTGTGGACTGTTGCTGTGTGGTCTTTTATGGCTTACAAATCTGAACTCAGTCTGCAGGAAAAGTGTGTCTTGAATTTTCATTTTTCCTGTCAGGGTAAAACATTTCCTAGGAAATGGCAAACTTCTTTCAGTGCAAATGGTTTGAGCAATCTGGTGTTGGCAGTAGGGTATGCTCTTGTACAAACAAATGTGATTTTTGTCTTGTGCAAAAACCCGTTCCAGCTTCCTACTAAGAGGACGTGCATTAGATGTTGTGAGTGTGTGGAGCAGCAGACGACTTCAGTGAAGCTGCATTTTCAGCATCAGCCCCTGTGTAAAAGGATTATTTCCGTAGCACATTGCAGATAATCAGGAACTTCTTGAGTGCTATGACTTCAGTATGGGGAATGGACATTTTCTAAGCAACGCTGACATGCAGACCTTGGTGTTTTCTGGAGATATAACAAATCCATCCATCTACCCACCTCTTATAGCACAGCTGGATATCAGGCCTGTGCCTGTGTGTGAACCCAGTGCTCCTGAGTCATTAATTTGGGGGTGACCCAGGAACTCTCCAGCTAGTTCTCATCAGAAGGGGGACAAAGGTCTGGCTGGAGAAGATGGACCCCTTTGGAACCATGTATTAGACTCAGCTCCTGGCCACCTTCACAGTTAGGTATTTAACTATATGGTACAGGAACTGTCCTGGAGGTAACTTTGGCTTTGTCCAATTCATATGCTTAAAAACACCACTCAATATCCCAGTTGGACAACCTGGCCCTTCCTTCCAAAGACTACCCTAGGTGGTCCTGGCTGCAGAACTGATCAAATGGTACACAGATTTAACACCTACAAATACGACTTTAAGGGATTCATTCAAAGGGTTCATGCAAAACAGTCTTTTGTATATTAGTAAGATATTTCAGACACTTTGTACCTGGTTAATATAATACATAGATATATATTATGCATGTGCTTGAGTGGTCACATAGGACTACAGCCAGCTGGGCTATAAGGACTAAGAAGGGCAGAGGTAGGGGTCTCACCCCATGCAGCTCAAGATGCTACTGCAAGGACTCTTTTGCAGCTGAGACCTGCTACCATCCAAATAGCAAGCTGCCACCCTGTTTGGAAGATTTGATTCCCAACGTGAGCATCACCTTGTGCCAAGATCCCAACAGAATTGTTTTCCTTTTCGACGGACTGTGTGTGAGTGTTTGTGCAAGGTCTGAGTCTTCTGTTTTTTCACCCTAAGCTAGTCCTGATCCTTTCAGGCATCAAGGCTCTCCTGACACAACAATATGTATAAAGCTGATGTAGTTCATGGAAGAAATTACAAGGCTGCAGTTCTACAGGACTTGTTTTCTCCCTCTTTATTTCTTAACTAAGATCTTTCTGTAGAATGTGTGTTAGACATGGCAAGACCAAAAGTTTTCCTAAGGATGGTGATTTTATAAATGAGGGGGAGAAAAAGGGTCAGGTTAAATTCTGCAGCCCTTTTACTGTTCTGGCAGTGAGTCACTCTCCACAAAAATGAGCCACTATCCTTACAAGAGCCCGTGCTGTTGAAAAAACAGAAAATAAAAAAAAACCCATCGACTGTCTCTCGAAATCAGTGTCCTCTTCCACAGAGAGGCCGAGCACTCCCAGCTGAGATGGGTACCAGCTTCTTTCAGCTGACAGTGGGAGCACTGGTGATGCTGGTGTCTGAAGGATAGTCTGTGCAGAGCCTGGTCTTGCAGCAAGGACAATGATGGGTGATGTCTAGGGGATGCATTGGTCTCAGGTCTCTCAGTAGTGACTCTGAAAGCTTCTAGAAAACCCTCTGTCATCTGGCCTGGGGACAGGGTCTGACCTGCGCTCAAGTGAAAAGTCAACAGTCTTGCCTTGCATATAGCAACTTCAAAGCGTGTCTTTCACTTCTGGATATTGAAAATGTTACTTGGTGCTTCTAAAAGAGCTGGAAGAGGGAGAGAAAGGAGGATAAAGCTTTAAAAAATGAGCTGAATATCTTTCATCATCTGCTAATGTCTTATCCCAAACTGTATCTCAGAGAAGTTGAGCTTTCTACAGAGTGTATGCAGTTGCTTGCCAGTTTTCTAATATTTCGTTCAAAAATATGACCCTGCACGTGAGACACAGTGGTTCTCAAAACATCCTGGTGCAGGCAGAAGTCTCCATTTATTCACAAAGCACACATAAGCAGCCCAAAAGAGCAGCAGGAACACTTACAAGGTTTTCTTCACAAAACTAATATCTTGAGCTGGGGCGAGGTGATTTTGTGTTTAGTCACCCTGGTGTTATTGTGAAGTGTTTTGAGATTATCCGCAATGCACCTGCAGAGCTTCATGAACATTTCCTGAGAGTAAGGTAGTTCTATGTGTAATCGGTGACAAATAGTAGCCTTATTTTGAATAGTGGCTTGCTGTTAATTTAAAAAATGGACTCCACCATTGGTGATAAAAGAACTTGATTAGCGTGTTCCAAAGCCAAACACTTAAAAAGTACAGAGTGTCAGAATAATGTCTCCAAACTCATTTCAGCTGCCACTTCATATCTTCTGATACCGGAATTACGTGCACACTTGATTTTCTCCAAAGTTGCCCTTTTGGAGCTTGATTACATGAGCAGTTATTTGACATTTATTTTATCTCCCTTCTTTATCATACACACTTCAAATTCTACTGTGAAGATAGAATACTTAATTTCTTCACAGGCATTATAAAGATGTTTGTCAGTGTACTGTCTGAGTGCCTTAAACACAAGACTTCACATATTTCTGTCAATTACAAGGAGTATTTATACCTGCTTCACTGATAGAGTGATGATTTTAAGAGCAAGTAGAAAAATATATCTATTAAAATGTTCGGTGACACAAAGTGTTTCACTGTCGTATGCCACGTGAAGAGGTCAAAGACCAGTTCTCATTGCTTTCAGCTGCAGCTCTGAGGGCTCAGCTCTTCTACATTCCTGCTTGCTCTGTGGCACTGGAAAAAATGTGTCATAGACTTAGCGATCTGTAAAATACTGAAGCAACTTGTCTCCTGTTATGCACCTGAGGTAGATACCAGACCTGGAATCCAATTCTTTAGGGCAGTGTTTAACAGAAGAAGTGAAGAGACCTTTCTGTTACACCTATGATCATAAGTCTTGTTACACAGTCCTTGTCTATCAGCCAAAAAGCTCTGTACACAATGGGACCCAACCAGATCTTTGTAGCTGACCTTATTCTGACTCTGATTTCTGTACACTTGGCTCTTCAATCTTAAGTTACCTTCCCTGCACTCCTCTATTTCACCCCTTCTTCCCCATTCCCAGCTGAAAGAAAAAGTTGAATTAAAAGTAAAAAGTATGACTCAACTGTGACCAAATTCCTTGAGAAAAGTGGACTCCTTCTTAACAGCAAAACAGCCTAGATAGCACACACTTGTAAATGATACCAGTTTTGTTTCTGAATCACATTGCATATTAAAGTTATAGCAAACATATGAACACATATTGAATGAAAATAAATTAGTTTATATAGATTTAAAGGTCATCTTTCTTCATCTGAACAAAAGGTGTTAGTCTTAATCTTCTTGGAATGATTTAATTTCTCAAGACCACATGTTGAATATTTATTGTGAGATATTTGTATTTTTAAGAAGAGACCTGTTTTCTCCCACTGCTTTTATCCTTTTATTTTGAGAACACTAGTTTTATCATCAAGACATATTGTCTGGGATAGTTTTCTAAAAACATAGTAATAAACTTATTCTGGAAATTGTGCCACAGATAACTGCTTAGTGTCAAAGTATTAATACATGCACAAGGCTTTTAAGTTTGCTGTTGCACCTGCTGTGTTCTGCTCATGCTCTACAGCTCTTTTCTGTCTTAACAAAGCATAAAATGCACCTGTTTAATTATATATCAAAACATTTTTCTATCATTCACCATCCATTAGATACTTAAAATGAAACTGGAAGCTGCCTGAGATATCTCAGCTGAGTGGCATTGGCATTGCCCTATATACATGTATTTGGTAGATTATGCTGAATTTAACTTTAAGATGAATTTAAATTTAAGATGTGTCACTTGTAAGCAATACCTTTTTAAATGAACTTTTTTGGTTTCACTGAATGCAAGACTTAATAGCATCAGGCACGGGTCCTCCAGAACCAGCCTCAGATAGAATTGCACATTTTGAGGCATCACAGAATCACAGAATCACAGAATGTTTGGGTTTGGAAGGGACCTCTGTGGGTCATCTGGTCCAGGCCCCCTGCCGAAGCAGGGTCACCTACAGCAGGCTGCACAGGACTTCATCCAGACTGGTCTTGAATATCTCCAGAGAAGGAGAATCCACAGCCTCTCTGGGCATCCTGTTCCAGGGCTCCGTCACCCTCAGAGGGAAGAAGTTCTTCCTCATGTTCAGACGGAACTTCCTATGCTTCAGTTTGTGCCCATTGCTCCTTGTCCTGTTGCTGGGCAGCACTGAAAACACTTTGGCCCCATCCTCCTGACACCTGTCCTTGAGATATTTGTAAGCATATATTAGGTCCTCTCGCAGCCTTCTCTTCTTCAGGTAGAACAAGCCCATCTCCCTCAGCCTCTCCTCATAGGAGAGATGTTCCTGTCCCCTCATCATCCCTGTAGACCTCCGCTGGACTCTCTCCAGTAGCTCCTCACCTTTCTTGAACTGGGGAGCCCAGAACTAGACAGAGTACTCCAGATGCAGCCTCACTAGGGCAGAGTAGAGGGGGAGGAGAACATCCCTTGACCTGCTGGCCACACTCTGCTTAATGCATCCCAGGATCCCATTGGCTTTCTTGGCAGCCAGGGCACACTGCTGGCTCATGGTTAACTTGTCATCCACTAGCACACCCAGGTCCCTCTCCGCAGAGCTGCTCTCCAGCAGGTCCACCCCGAGCCTGTACTGATGCATGGGGTTGTTCCTCCCCAGGTGCAGGACCCTGCATTTGCCCTTGTTGAAGCTCATCAGGTTCCTCTCTGCCCAACTTTCCAGCCTATCCAGGTCTCGCTGAATGGCAGCACAGCCTTCCGGTGTACCCACCACTCCTCCCAGTTTGGTGTCATCAGCAAACTTGCTGAGGTAACACTCTTAACTCTTCATCCAGGTCATTGATGAAGAAGTTGGACAAGACTGGGCCCAGTACTGACTCCTTGGGGACACCACTAGTTACAGGCCTCCAACTAGACTCAGCACCGCTGATGACAACCCTCTGAGCTCTGCCATTCAGCCGGTTCTCAATCCACCTCACTGACCACTCATCCAGCCTACACTTCCTGAGCTTCCCTAGGTGGATGTTATGGGAGACAGTGTCGAAAGCCTTGCTGAAGTCGAGGTAGATAACATCCATTGCTCTCCCCTCATCTACTCAGCCAGTCGTGTCATCATAGAAAGTTATCAGTTTGGTCAAGCATGATTTCCCCTTGGTGAATCCATGTTGGCTACTCCTGATAACCTTCTTTTCCTCCACTTGCTTGATGATGACCTCCAGGATGAGCTGCTCCATCACCTTTCAGGGGATGGAGGTGAGGCTGACCGGCCTGTAGTTCCCTGGGTCCTCCTTCTTGCCCTTTTTGAAGATTGGAGTGACATTGGCCTTTCTCCAGTTCTCGGGCACCTCTCTTGTCCTCCATAACCTCTCAAAGATGATGGAGAGTGGCTCAGCAAAGACATCCGCCAGCTCCCTCAGCACCCGTGGGTGCATTCCATCGGGGCCCATGGATTTGAGCGTGTTTAGATTGCTTAAGCGATCCCTCACGCAGTCCTCCTTGACCAAGGGAAAGTCATCCTCTCTGTAGGCTTCTTGCATCAGTATGACAGGGGGAAAGACATCTCTTACTCCTGGCTGATGTACCATTGAAATTACAGAATCATTTAGGTTGGAAAAGACCCTCAAGATCGTCGAACACACCTGTTAACCTAATACTACCAAGGCCACCACTAAACCATGTCCTGAAGTGCCACGTCTAGACGTCTTTTAAATACCTCCAGGGATACCTTAATCACTTCACTGAGCAGCCTGTGCCAGTACTTCATAACCCTTTCATTGAAGAAATTTTTCCTAACATCCATCTAAACTACTTGCCTTGATTCTTTTACTCTTTATGTTAGTGCCTGTTTCTGGTCTGCGTTGGAGGTGTGACACTGAACTAGATGGACCTTTGGTCTGGGCTAGTAAGGCAATTCTTGTATCTTAGGTTTACTGGTGTATACTAAAGTATTTACTATCTAGGCAAACTATTCATGCTTCTCTCTTTGTTTCATTTGGTGCAAGTAGAGATGCTGTTTAAATATGAATTCTTTTTTCTACTAGTGAGACATCATAAGCTTCTAGCTAAATGTGGTGAACAGCTCCCCTTTTTTATAATTCATTCTGCTGCTGACTATGACAAATAGTTATTTATCTCATGGTGAACACTACCCGTTAAGAAGTATATCTCTTTCTTGACAAAAGAATTAGTGCATGCATCTAATTACATTTCATAATGTATTTCCATGTGATTTCTCCCATGCAGGAAGAAGATACTTGTCATGACTGATATATTAGATGTGTTGTTTGGTTAGTTATTAAAATTGCTGGTACTTATTCTGCTTCATCTGCACTATTTTCAGCATCTCACTCCTGACAAACAATTATATTTTTCCAGAATTTCTCATTAAATACAGAGCTTGAAAAAAGCAACAGAAGATGTATGTACATCTGGTCAGAAATGTTACCATGTAAAAAAACCTAAAGTTGTCTGGACAGAGTAGTAATCCATTAGGAAGTCAATACTTGCAGTAATATTAGCAATTTTAATAGTAATAATAATAGTGAAAAGTAGTAATACTAGTGATAACAATAGTAACAGACATTATGAGAAGTATTGTTTTGCCTGGGACCACAGACAGACACACCGGAGTCTTGGTTTTGGTTCTTTACTCTGTTAGATGATCTATGAGATCTTCAACGTAGGGCTAAAGATTGAGCTCATTGTGGTGAACAGGGATTTTGCCATCAACTTAGATGGAGGTAGAGATTCCCTCTTGATCTTTTTTGGCAAAGTTTTCAAATGTATTTATGTGCTGTACAAGGCTGAGACCCTATTTCAAAGCTGGGATAGGAGCTCAGGTTCCCTTCAAAGCTTGAAAAGGTGTTTAGAGTTCCTATGTCATTTCTGCCTGTTGGGTTAGGTTATGGATTATTTAGGGTAAAAATGAAATAATCTCATAATTATTAATTCAGAGAGATGTGTTAATTATTTGTTCATGAGACATGTGAATGCATATTTTTCTTCTGCTACTTACCGGAATTTTCATCTGTAGTTTGCAGCTACCTGTGAGACTACTGTGATGAGAGCTAAGCTCTGTGGTCTCAGAAGCATTCAAAGCAACTGCTTCCCTACAGCAACAAAGCAGTGGAAATCAACACGGTAGCAACTAAAGTGTTGAGGAGTTGCACAGTTTCTACTACCTTCAGTGTGCTCGTTTCATAGGGCCCCAGACACTAAGATAGTTGGATATAATTTCATCCTTGCCTTGCTTCAGCATAAGCTAATTAGGAAGCTCATTATTTATTTGGCACAAATTTAGCATAACAAATCAATTTAACAGGGCACAAGAGGTAAAGTAATTTAAAATGAAAGTCAGAATCAAGATAAAATGGCAAAATGACATATTTTAATTTCTAATAATGTGCTAACATCCTAGTTGCTTGGTGGGGGCCTCAGCGGCTTTTGCAACACAGAAGGGTCGGCACAAACCTCCCAGGGATGGGCACAGTGTGCTGATGAAAGTCCTGTGTTTTCTTTTCCACTTGGCACCAGCTCCCCTCCAGTCTCTCCCATGCAATATCACTATACAAGGCCCACTACAGTAAGCCAGATGGGTGACCTGAAAGAGGAAATGTCTCTGAAATATGACAAAACTCTATCAGATAGCTAAAAACTTTAACTAATGAAAATTTTTTGGGTGAGTTACCTGATGAGAGGGGTTCCAATGATCCCTATTCAAACTGGGTTGGAAACAGATTTGTTGGGCTGATGTGTGTCCTGGGTTTGGCCAAGACAGGGTTAATTTTCACCAGAACCCAGGAAGGGACACGGC
>Ga0065711_1010031_pt1 | contig 12611 bp, 8 predicted proteins | sample Hoacrofraction12_FD_59098 | JGI IMG/M metagenome (GOLD analysis project Ga0065711, IMG submission 59098) | Hoatzin crop microbial communities from Cojedes, Venezuela - Epithelial fraction 12 v2 (version 2) | ecosystem: Host-associated > Birds > Digestive system > Esophagus > Crop | place...
AGATGGTGGCTGGAGGTCACGTTTTCTCACAGGAGTGGTGGAATCTGATCCTCGGTCCGAGGAAGGGCGAGCACAAGAGCGCTGTGCTTGTGATTTAGGTGGGTTTGCCCAGACTGCCTTTATTGTCCTGTGGCATCCTGCTCTGACATGTAGGCAGGTGGTGTGGTTTAGACCTCCTCCCAGGAAGGTGCCTTCTGCTGCTTCGGGAGTGCAGCTCTTCAGTTCTGTGGGTTGGGAAGTCTGAATCCGTGACCTTCCCTACCGGAGGGCGGGTTTGGTACCGAGTGTCTCGCTGCCTCTGCACTGAGCCGCCAAGCGTTGTCCCCTTTGCTGAAGGAAATACTGTTACAGACCTCGATAAATGGGAAGCTGCTGCTTTAATGTTTTTCATTTAACCAATAAACTCAAAAAATAAGGCAGTTTTTTGCTAGAATTAAACCCTTATATCTTCGTGTTGTATTCCCATCCATGGCAAAAGTGCATCAAGAAATTCCCGAGTACATTTAAAATTGAAGCTGGTGAAATAGGATTGGCGTTAGTAGTAGCATTTTGAGAGCAGGTTGCATAATGATAATCCTTTCTGGTCGCTAAATCTCTGAATTAATTACAGCTATAAAAAAATATCTCATTTTAAAGCCATGCTGAAGTTTCTTTTTAAATGGGAATATTGTTTCTTAAAAAAAATCTTTTAAGATTTTTGTTGTGTTGTATAACACACGGAGATGACACGCGTTTTACACAGAAATATCTGGCTTCAGCTACTTGTTTTGAGATAAAGATTGCATGAATGATTTTGTCCTGGCTCTCTGACTGGATTTTGTTCCCCCTGGTGTTCTGTTAACAGCAAAGACTGCAAACAATTCTTATAGTGGAAATAAAGCAAATTCAGAATTTTGATTGCAGTCTTTCTTTTGTAGAAAAGCAATAATCAGTATAACTGATTTTTAAAAAAGTAGTAGCCAGTGCCTCCCTAGAATACCTTTATCATATTTTTCAGACTTTATTTTTCTTCACCTGCTTTTTTCCAAAAAATATACGTAATTGAAAACTGTTGCTGAGGGTTTTCTTCCTATTTTATTAATCATCGAACCTGCTATTGCACCGAGGACATAGTTTTAATAAAATGGTATCTACACATCCATTAGTTTCTCAAAATACTGGCTGCTATACCTCAAGACTGGACTGAGTAGTTGTGAGCTCGTTGTGAGTAAATGCTGGTGTAAAGTCAAAGGTGGGCTGAGTCAGAGTAGTGGTGTGCTGAGATGGTGAAATTTCTTTTCTTACCATTATTTAGTCTCAGCGGATTTTTACTTTAAACAGTATCTTCTGGGCGGGCGTCACCATGACGCTTGTCTATGAAACCCTGAAAAAAGGACACCCTAATCACGATGTCCGAGTCCTCCCGGGGCGCAGGACACCTGGGTTGTGTGTCTGGCTGGGCTGTCGGATGGCCTTGGGGAAGGTGTACCCATTTCCTCACCTCTCCTGCTTCATTGTCCTGTAGAGCACTCTGCAGGCCTAGTAATGGGTGGCTGGAATCACTAGGTGGATATTTTTCTGTCTTGGGAACACTGTACTTTTTTTCACATGCTTCAGTGAATATAAAGTTGCAGCTAACTAAAACCAAGCAAACCAACCCTGAAGTCTTTAGGGAGTGAAGGAGATACAGTGCCTCACATCTTTAAAAATACTCCAAGAATGGCATTATATTATGCTTCGGGTGTTGAGAAGAAAACATTTTTCATTTTCTTCTTCCAAACACGTTGTTTGGTATACAACACGAATCATCATCCTAACTCTTCATTTCATCCAGGATTGAAGTAGTGGTGTATATTTTATCATGTTCTCAGCAGCAAAAATAGAACTGGGAGGAAAGCGACACATGGTCATGAATGTAGAAAGAACCGTCAGAAAACACCCGTTCCAAAATGAGCCTCATGCAACAAGTATCTCTAGGTATTTGTTCAGTGAACAAACTTAATAAGAGACATCTGTTATTTGAAGATTGCTTTCACTGGTTGAGCTAGACCTATAGTAAAAGATCGGCTCGTGATTCTTCTGTAGCTCAAGTTCTGAAAATAAATTTTACACATGATCCCAACAGTTTATTCTTATCTGTGTTGTGTTCAACATCAGACACAGGCTGTGATATCAGATCCATGCTGATATTAGATATTCTGTCTCTCTTTGGATTTGCTTGTGTCGATTTTGGGGAAAAGACTGAAATTTTAGTGTGTGTACAGACCTTGTGTATGTAGATGCAGTGATTAGGCTGCGAAATGTTTGTTATTTTTCTCTTAAAAGTTGTTCAGTGATAATAGATGAGCCATGAAATAGCTTAACCTGAGCAGGCTAGATGTGATACCCGTTTCGGCAGCAGTGTTGGTGTGAGAGATAAAATAGATAAAAAAAGGAAGTGGCTTGTCATGCCAGCAAGCTTCCTCTTCAGTGCACTCAACCATTCCGCTGTGGTTCTGCGTCCTGGAGGCTCAGGACGTTTGTCCCCGTCCCTGCTCTCTGCACAGCATTGCAGATCTGCCCGGGGAGTGTGTGGAGGTTACTGACCCCTTTGGAATGAGAACACAAGTTTAAAAAAAAAGGGGGGGGGAGCAGATTTTAAAGGCCGATTAACTGTATTTTAACCTTGAAAAGAGACACCACGTCATGTATAGCAGTGTCCCACAGAAGTAGTAATTACTGTTGTCTGGTACTGAGCTTTCAAGTCTGATTAACGGAATGGCAGTGAAGTACTTTGTAGCAAGCTGAGTGCGTGTGGTGACAAGGAAGCAGGCCAGTAACGAGAGACTGATTCCTGAAAAGTGGGAAATGCCATTCATGCTGATAAACATGTTCTTTCTTGTTTGCTCCTTTTTACCAGCTTGTTTGAGGAGGAGATAATGTCGTACGTGCCGCCACATGCCTTACTTCATCCTAGTTATTGCCAGTCCCCGAGAGGCTCGCCGGTGTCTTCGCCTCAGAACTCTCCGGGTGAGTTGCTTCTGCAGGGGCTGTGCGAAACCGTGCCTCACGCTTGGCCAGGACCAGTTCCTGACCAGTAAAGTCAGGAGCGCACGCCTGCTGCCTTCCCAGAAGTCAGACAACAAAAACAACAGAAGAATTGTTTGACTAAAATTTTTTTGTTTGCTTTCCAAATTGAAATCTGTGGCAGCCTAAGGCCGAGAACCTACGATTTGGAAACTGTAACCCCCTCTTTGCGGTTCGCCGCTTGGAGATGGGTGAAGTTAGATGAGCTGAAGCGCCTTCCGAGCGGTCGGTCAGCTTGTTGGTGCAGTGCTTTCCTTGTGCTGGTGCCTGTAAGACACTGCGGTAGAGCTAGTTCAGTTTACATCATGCTGCCTGTAATGACTTCCCACCTTTGTGAAGATGCAAGTTCTGTTGCTCCAGCAACAGCAAGGATTTAGTCTGATTTTTGAGCAAAGGCAACAAGCGTGACTGCATTTGACTGTCAGACTTGAACCTTTGCCTTGGGCTCACGAGATGGTTTGCCAGAAGAAAAGATTGGTGCATTACAGCTGCAGAGGTGGTGATTTTGTTTGGATGCGTAAAACATGCAAACTTGTTCTTCGCTGACATGAGACAGCTACGTGACTGCTCATGCCAGGATCCTGCTGCCTAGAGTGTTAAAAATATGAGCTTTAATAACTGTACATTGAAATGCCAGTGTTAGTGGGGCGGTGGGGCCATGAGTGACAGTTTTATATACGGCCAGATCGTTGTCTCTTAACGTGAGTTCGAAAGATAGCGTGTTGCAGCTGTGTGGAAATACACGCGTCCGAATGGAATGGAATTGGCATTTCACGTGTTAACTAAGTTGTGGATCAGAACTAAATTATTTCAGATGTGACGAGTTCCATGTGACCTCTGAAGGCAAAATATGGCAAGTTGAAGTTCATAGATGTCGCTGTTTGTAGTGTTCTCAAGAAGATAACAGATAAGTAAAATCACTAGAGTAAATCAGAAGTGGCTTAAGGGGATTTCTACATATTTGAGAACAAAAGTGTAGATAAATGTAGGATGTGAGCAACTCTAGGTAGTTTCAGACAATAAGAAAATTTTACCAGAAATTGTACTGTGATTTTTATGGGCATTTCCCAGTCCACAATCATAAAAAGCTTTGCCTTTTCAGGAAACCAGATTGAAACCATTCATAAACGTCTCCTGAGTGGTAGCTTTTACTGCTGCTGGACCAAAGACCTCTGTTGGACCTATTCAGAGGCACTATCTGAAGATCCTAATGATCTTAGGGCATTCTGCAAAGCAGCCAAATACAGTACTCGCATGTACTGATATTTTTTGATACATATATGGTTTAGGTATAGCTGGTTCCCTTTGTTGAAAAGAAAGGAAGAATGAAAGCTGCATGTATGCGTCTTATTTCCAGCTGCAAACCAGGCAGTCTTTTATGAGTAAAAACAGTTTGGGCTTTCAGAGCTGTAATTTCTTCATTACTAGTACATGCACCAAAGCATGCTGTGCTCCAACAAAGTAATTTCAAAATGCGTTCAGTCTTTACCATGTGATACTCTCATCTGTTCCTCAGAAGCAGCACACAGTCAGGGATGAACAGCGATGGTTTTAGTCCCGTTCTCCTTAAAATTGTAATCTCTGTTCTATGTCATGGAAAAATATAGAGAGCGCATTGAATGTCCCTGTCAGTCTGCAAGTATGCAGTTTCTGTTGGTGTACAAATGACTTTTCTGATGGGAAGTTGTAAATAGCCCGTCGTTTCTGTGGAGGCTCTGTGATTTTTGCCAGCTAAGCTGGCTGTGCTGCCCTGCACGAGGTTGGCTGTTAAGGATCCATTGTTCACATCGGCCACAGGCAAATTGTACGTGGCCTTTCGAGAAGGATGAATGGGGATGAAGCTGCTCTGTCTATCTGCTTTAGAATATCACCTCTTTGAAAATCACATACGATTATCACATTGGTGGCGTTTTTTAGCTCTTCCGTTAACATCTTTTGTTCCTAAGGTAGGAAATAATCACTAGAATTGCCCTGGAATTTCTTGGCATACGCATCTGACCTGCAATGAGGACGTGTCATGTGCTGACAGAATGATATACTGCTGATTTCTGAACCGTGCAGTAGTGTGTTACCAGATTTATGTTCTGCGGTATCCCTCAGCAAGAACTCGCTTCAGGGGTTAAGGCTAAAGTATGCTTTGGTTGTGTTTTTATGGTGACTACATTTTTGTACCTACTTTGACCCAAAGTGAAATAAACAAAGTAGGGGGGAAAGACGGGTAATTAAAAGGCTGTTTACAGTTTCAAGTTCTGTAAGTTTTCTGGAGGGTTCAGCTGAGTGTACCAGTAGAAGCCCATAGTGCTCTCAGTAGAAAAGGGAAACGGCTCTAGATGGATCAATGACCACGATTTGTTTTTCCGGAGGGATCCTGCACGTTCCCCTTGGAGCTCTGAGGATCCCCTGACGCTCCCGGTTCCTCTCACACATCGCTCTCAGCCGAGAAGCAGCAGCAGGCGTCTTTCAGGTCAGATAGGTCTTTTCAAGAGCTGTGAATGGCATCCAGCGTCAATACCGAGCTCCGGGGTTGTCTCTCCGAGCTCTGCAGAGAGATGGGCTCTGCAGCTTCCTCCAGCAGCCACTTCCGCAGGACGCGCTCGCCGCCGCTGCCGTCAGCCCCGCGCGCTGCGGGGCTGAGCAAGCTGCCCTCTTCCCCCGGGCTCTGCCCGCAGGCGGAACGGATACGCCTGCTCTCTCTGCCGCAGCCTGAACACTGCCTTCTCATGCCTTCGCCTGTAGTAGCAAGAAATGCTTCTGCATTGGCTTAATTTCATACAGGGAGCCAAAAGAAAACTCCCATGAGGAACTGACTGTCACTGAAAAGACGGAAGTCTGCAGATACGTGCTTCAAAACTCTTCGTTTCTGTTCCCACTGTGTTGTGGGCCTGTTCGATGGCCACCAGTTGCAAACAAGTAGTTGGCAGCCTGTGTGTACTGTAGGGTGTGAGACATTTTAAACGTCCCCTGAGTTGTGGGGGGGGATGTCTACACAGACGTGCAGGGGAGGAGTTTAAGGTTATAAAAATGGGGGGTGAGAAGATGGATGTAAAAGGGCTGGGATTAACTGCCTCTTCGGCACGCTATCTTGCAGTCAAATCAGTGGAAGGAATTTATCCAGGGAGGCAGTGGAAGTTCTAACAGTTGTAATGTTCGGAATCGATCAGGCTAAACAGGTAGGTTGTATGTACTAGAGCTGTACATGCAGATGTGGAGGCATGCTCCCTTTTTTTGGCATACAGATATCCTCTCTCCCTGCTTTTAAGAATTTGACCCTCAAAAACAGTTTTTAAAAAAATAAATTCACTTAGAGGACCATGGTGTCTGTTCCTGCAGTCACACATGAAAAGTTCCACAGACTGAAGTGAGTAGTCTTTCCATTCTTCCAATACTTTTCTGCCTTGTACTTTCTGAAGGAAAAACTTCTACAAGGGAATTTCCAAAAGTCTTCTTTCTTCAGCTTGATGTATTCAGCAGGGGCACAGCAGAGTACAGTCTGTTTATGCTTCATTTCTGAGTTCTTGTTTTTCCTGATAATCTGAAAACCAGAACAGAGCAGAGCATTCATTACATGAGCTATTTTAAAGGTTAGACGTAAAGTGTACTTGACAAACAAAAGTGGAGTCTTTCCAGTTGATGGTGCTGGGTTTTTGATCCATCTTTTGCATTGACCTGCATTTGATCTTTGAAGACTTGCTTTAGAAAGGTGGGACTATTGGAAACAAGCAACCAAAAAGTCTGGGACGCAGAGCAGGTCTGAAGATACGCAGCTTTTACTCTTTGTAAGCCAAACACATGCCGTGCTTTCTGCTCTTAAGGAGTCTTCTCGGTAGAGGATGGGACATTACTCCGTTCGCGTCACTACAGCTCATTCTTTGCTTCTTGCTGCCTGCAGGTACTCAGCGTGCCAACGCCCGGGCTCCGGCTCCCTACAAGAGAGACTTTGAAGCCAAGCTGAGGAACTTCTACAGGAAGTTGGAGACTAAAGGATATGGACAAGGCCCAGGGAAACTGAAGTACGTTGACGAATCTCATGAAACTGGATTTGTTTCTCGGGCAGCTTGCCTTGCCTTGCGCGTCTGCACGCTTCTTCCCATTAGAAGGAATGCAGAGGTCATGGTTACCCTTGCACTTCTGGAAATGTAAAGCCTGGCGGTAAAGGTGTAGTGCCAGCACGTGATTCGTAGCAGAAGGCACAGCAAGTTCTGAGCACTTCTGTTCTATGTTTCCTCCAACTATATTTTCATACAAACAATATTACCAATACAGTGCCAAAAAGCTCTTGGGAAGAGGCATGCAGAACAGGAGGCACCTGAATTCTTGCATTATAGCAGTTGCTATGATATAAACAGTTACGTTTTCTCATGTCTTTTTCTGTTGAAAAAACTAGATAGGCTTATCTTTTGTACATCATTGCCTGTATTGACATCACAGTCCTCTTAAGTAATGAGGACTCATAAAATTAAATGTTACTGAATTTTAAGGATCGCGTTAAAAAGCTGCTAATATTTTTACTTCAGCACTCGGAATGCTAGAGTGCTTGGAGGTCTTCCCTTCTTCTTGTATTTGGTAATCATGTGATTACATACGGTTCTGTTAAGGATCTTTATCATGCGATACTGTCGTTATTTTGTAAATTACCAAGTCTTGTGCCAGCTACCAAACTCTCGTAGTTTGGTACTCTCATAGTAGCCATGACATGAGGCACTAGAACTTTTTTTTGACTTGTCTCCTATTAGAACAGGAGGGCAGGGCTTTTGGGGTGGGATTTTTTTCTTTCTTAATTTCATTTCCCCCAGCCAGTCACTTCTCACATTTTGCAGGAATTTGTGCAGAGCTCAGAGTTCGTTTATGTGAGCTTGTTAACAGTTTTCCACAACTGAAATGGGACTAAAATGGGATTGTTCAGGCATTCGTAAGAGGCAGGGGTTGGATGCTGTCTGTCTATAATGTAACGAAATCATAAGCACCTAAAGCTTAATCTGTGAAAGTTTTGTCCTGAACTTGGGCAAGCAGCTGGTAGAAGAGGATGGCGTGTGCTACCTGTAAGAGCCGTTGTGTTTCTTGCACCTTTTTTCCCTGACCTATTTGCCATCACGTTGCGGATTGTTAAGCAGAACAACAGGTTGATCGTTGAACAGAAGCTTTCACCAGGTTCCTTTCCCAGGCATACACCAACCTGCTCATTTTTCCCAAAGCAAGACCTCAGCTCAACCTGCAGACCGCCTGGGTCCTCTTGTTGCCCAGGTACCTTCCCAGTTCCCGGCCTCTCCGCGCCGGAGTCCCTGCGGCACAGCACGGAGCAGTCGCTGACTGAGCTCTGCCCAGCAGTGGGGCCGGCACGGGCTCTGCCGGAGGCTGTGCGGAGGGGTCCGCGGCCTCTCTGCGCGCAGCAGCAGCTCCTGGCGTCGCAAACGCACACGGAAGGCACTATTTGAATATAGAGCAAGCTAAGTTTCAGGAAACTAATTAAACAATTTTTTTTTTTAATTTTTTTTTTTTGCGGAAGATAAAATGTTCAAGTAAGGAGGATTCTTTCACATCGTATTTTAGATCTTCATGACACTTCCTCACTTTCACAATTTTCCTTTTGGATGGTACATTATGTTTTCACGTGTGGTGCTTCAGTCTGGTTTTGGACAATTGCCTTCCCTTGTAGACTTTTTGTCCCGTCAGTTACACCGGGGAAGATGTGGGGATGTGTCATTCTGGAGTCACCATTCAGTGCTTTCCCAGAGTTTTATCTTTTTCCTCATGAAGAGATTGATTTTTACATAAAAGGTTAGATTCTTGGTTACAGTAAGACTGACTGAGAGGCCCAGCCTTACAAAAGGATTTTAAACTTAATGAAAATGACCACTTCAGGACCTTGCCTGTTGAAGCCTTTAATTTACGGAAGAACCAGGGCAGAAAAAATTAAACTACACTTGTTTGTACAAGAGACATTTTATTGAGATCTGAAGTAGATCCTGGAGGGACATAGGCTGACAGACAGAAGCTGCCTGGTCTGGATTAAACTGTCCAGCTGAAATGTGTATCTCTGTGAAGTCACCCTGTAACCTTGGAGCGTAAATAGATGTTTCCAGCTCTGGTTCGTGTTCACGAATTGCTCTTTTGAAATTATTTCAGATTAATCATCAGGAGAGATCACTTGCTAGAAGATGCCTTTAACCAGATCATGGGCTACTCAAGAAAAGACCTGCAGAGAAATAAACTCTATGTCACGTTTGTCGGGGAAGAAGGGTGAGTAGAACGGGGAAGTGACTGGGATCCCAGACCTCGGTGTGTCTTGCAGCTGCTGTTTCACCAAGCTGCTTGCGGTCTGCAGAGAAAAGGGGAAGGATTACAGTCAGGAAATGCCACATACATAAGCCTAGGCCGTACAGCTGTTCGAGATGACTTCTTAGGCGTTGTGAAATGTAACGCATCCTGCCTCTGCAGAAGTAATGCATGTGTTTATGTGGGTTTTCACAATAGTTGGTGTGTGTTTCAGAATGTTGCTGGGAAAGCAGAGGAAAAACAAACAACTTTCTTGTGTTGTTCATACTTCTTTTCTGTCAGTGCTGACACTGGGTCTGCAGCGCTTGTTAAGAGACAGCTGCCATTAGTTGGAGGAAGGGTGCCTCGGGAGCAGGCTTAGAGGCTCAGTCCTGGATTCCACTCCTCTCTGAGGCCATGGGAGCTGAAAGCCCTCAGTGCTGCGGGAGGTGCTCGCTGCCTGGCCAGGCCGCAGATGAAAGCAGCTGGGCTGTTGCTAGATGAGCACAAATATTCCTGACATCTCATAGTCACTGCAGAGGATGCTCAGTCTGTCTCTGATGACAGTCGAACGTGTTACAGGTTGCGAGATGCGCATTGCAAAGGGAGACGTGGTGAGATTTTCTTTGCAAGTGAAACTGGAACGATTTTGTCTCTTTTGTCTCTCGATTTGTGCCCCCTTTTGTCAGAACTTAAAGCTTGCTGTCTTGGGCATAAATATTTTTATTGATACATCTCGTGAACGTATTTGTAAAGAAATTCAACATTTTATTCCTTGCTATTTAGGAAGCTGCAGCACAGAGCTCTTGGAGTGCTGTAGTGTGCATTGTTGAGTCTTTAAAATAGCGAAGTTGTAATAGAAACATCTCATACAAGATTAGATAAAATTTATCTGTTTTTGAAGCCGCCTAAATCCTGTTGTTTGTTTAAAGTTCACCCTGAAGTCCTTGGTGTTAATAAGGACTCCCTGAAGCCTTAGAATAAAATAATGTTGACAGCTGAGAGCCAAGTGTGGACTTGTTCCCGTAAATGCCATCACGGTGCTGTCGGCGGAGAGCCTCCGAACTGGAATGGCGAGGCTGGTGCGGGAGGAGACGGCGCTGCATTGACAGAGCAGGGCGGGGATGCAGAACGGGGCCTGCCTTACGCAGCCCTGCCAGCCTCTGCTTTTGCAGCTGCAGCCTTGGCTCAGATTTAAAAATGAAAGGGAAAACTTAAAAATCATACAGGAGAGAGTGCTGGGTCCAGATAGACTGGCTCCTTTCATCAGCCGGCAGGCTTTTGCACATTATCACTGGGCACGGCAAGATGAAGAGTGACCTGGAAATGGGGGGGGCACGTCCTGTTCCCATTACACCCAGCCTTCCACAAGACTTTCTTCTTAATGGAATAGGAGGAGTTAATTAAGAGCAAAGTCACGTTAAAATGACGTCAAGTCTCTATTTACAAATCTGTATTTTGAATGAAGAAAGGATGTGTGCAAGCAGCAGTGTTTCATCAGAGATGGTGCAAGGGTATGGATCACATCAAGCTACTCATTTGGCTAGGTGTAGAAGGGCAGGTCAGGGTGGAGGGGGAGGAGGACGAGGAGGAGGAGGAATACTGAAAGTTAATTGTTTCCTATTTGCTCCTCCATTTCCTTTTCCAAGCTTTTCAGTGGGAGTTTGCTCTTGCGTTTCTTTTCCTCTCGGTAAAGAGTTGTAACCTTAAAATAATGGATAATGAAATCCTCACAAACTGGAAGATTTTAGTAACTATTGATTTATTAGTGTATAAGTTAGTAACTGGGGCAGCTCAGTTCCTGCTGTTCACAGGATTTGTATCATGAATCTCGTAATGTTTGGTATTGTCCTTGAATCTTCAACTTCTACAGTCGTGCAGTTGTGATGCTGGTTTCATGGGTTTGCATTCATACTTTATGTGGTGATAAATTAAGAAAATTTTGATGCAAAGAATATGGTTCCTGAAAGTGATTTTTCCTAAGTTGTGTTAACTAGTGGCAGAAGCTGCTTTGCATTTGAGTGTGGTAAAATCTGAATTATTAGTGGTGCTTCCTAGGAGACATGAGTCATGTTGCCAACAACATGTTGCTCTGCTCCCGAGTACCCAGATGCCCCACAGTTGCAGCTGTTGTGTGGTTGCATACCTCTTGTATGAAGTTTTCTCACCCTTGTGCCAAGCCTTTAATTGTGGGATAAATCTGACTGGCAGTGCAGGACTCTCATGATTGATTTACTGAAGATGACTCACAGTAACTCTGCGAACGAGAGGAGCTGTAGGAAATGGCTGGTAGTCAAGCACACAGTTTCTAGGCTATCTGAAGATTTCATGGTCAGTCTGCTTATCCCAGAAGTTTGCAAGAGTCTTCCAGATGACCCTTTACTTGATCGTGGTATTTGTGCCAAGGTGAAGATCCAACAGTTGTCTGTGGTATCAAACCATTTTGGTGTTTTTCTGCAATTTGAGGTCGGAATCCACCCTGCTTGCCAGGGTAAGGATCTGTTTCAGTACTTCAGTTCTGGCGCTTAACAGAAGCAAAGTGCTTCCAAATGACTGAAGGGAAAATGTTTTTCATTCAACAGAGGAAAGAAGGTTTGTCTTCAACTTGATAATGGTACCTAGCCTTTGCTTTCCTGACAGCTTCATCCTCAAAAAGAACTCTGGTCTGTGTGTGTCTTCTGTAAAAGTTCATGCATGAGCCAAAACATCAGTAGCAGAAGACCTATGTGAAAGCGGACTTAATACCAAAGCAAGACCTTCGTGAAAGTCAAGTGTGAAATCTTCAGAGTAGAGAAGATACATCTTGATATCTATTTGTTAGGATTATAATAATCTCTGTTCCCCGCAGGAAAAACCCTAGTTTTCTGTTTTCCAACTCTACTAGAGCATTAACTTCATCCTTAACTCATTTCACTGGTGACCTGCAGCATAATGTCAAAATTGAGTCTCCGTGCTTTGTCAGCAGTGAGTTTGTTTATGATTCAGGAAGAAGGGGGTATTTAGAGCCCTTGTTTGTTACTGCTGGAATCTTGAAATAGCAAAAAAAAACCCCAAACAACCAAAGGAAGTGCACTCTCCAAAAGAGATTTAAAGGCACTCAGGTTTGGAAGACAGACAAGAAAATTTAGACCAAGAAAGATAAATCACTGGAGTAATCTCAGTTTATATTGCGAGGGAAAACAGAAATATTATCCTTCCAATCGTCCAGTTGTTGCAAGTCTGCTAAGACAAAATATGGCCATGGTTCATTTTCATTCTGAATTTGTCAGATGCAGATAGGTCTAGTGTTGGCTCTTCCATGCTCCCCCCCCCCC
>Ga0065711_1046951_pt1 | contig 12611 bp, 7 predicted proteins | sample Hoacrofraction12_FD_59098 | JGI IMG/M metagenome (GOLD analysis project Ga0065711, IMG submission 59098) | Hoatzin crop microbial communities from Cojedes, Venezuela - Epithelial fraction 12 v2 (version 2) | ecosystem: Host-associated > Birds > Digestive system > Esophagus > Crop | place...
CTTGTCCTGTTGCTGGGCACTACTGAAAAGAGCTTGGCCCCATCCTCCTGACACCCACCCTTCAGATATTTGTAAGTATATATTAGGTCCCCTCGCAGCCTTCTCTTCTTCAGGCTGAACAAGCCCAGCTTCTTCAGCCTCTCCTCGTAGGAGAGATGTTCCAGTCCCCTCATCATCCTCGTAGCCCTCCGCTGGACTCTCTCCATTAGCTCCTCATCTTTTTTGAACTGGGAAGCCTAGAACTGGACAGAGTACTCCAGATGAAGCCTCTCTAGGGCAGTGTAGAGGGGAAGGAGAACCTCCCTCGACCTGCTGGCCACACTCCTCCTAATGCATCCCTGCTGCCTTCTTGGCAGCCAGGGCACACTGTTGGCTCATGGTCAACCTGTCGTCCACCAGGACACCCAGGTCCCTCTCCACAGAGCTGCTCTCCAGCAGGTCCTCCCCAAGCCTGTACTGATGCAATAGCCTATAGCACATCCCTTTCTGAAAATTTTAAGATGCATCTTAAACTGTTTAAAATAAAATATTGAATTACCTCATTTGAACTGCTTTGTAAAGTGTGGTTGATTTTGTGAATTAAACAATGAAATGCAAACAATTTCAGCAAACAGTACCTCATTGATATACCCAAATGTTTGATTTGTGTTGCTTCTGTTGATATTTATCGTCACTGTTTGTGACAGTTTGTATTATGTATATTTGACAAAATATTAGTCATATTAGTATTATTGTGTATTTGATGCAAAAAAATAAATGGCCATGTTAGTCTTCAAACAATGATAATTCAATAGCATTAACATTAATAGGATTAACAAATAAATCATTCAGTCATTTTGAAATAAGTTTTGGGATAGATTCATGTCAAAATCCAATATCCAAATGAAATAAGATCCTGACAAGTCACTCAGCCTGAAGAAAACTTGCATTATCTTTTTATTTTTCAATTGCAATCAAACCCTTTCCAATCACGGATCAGTTCAAATTTTAAATTCGTCAGACAATCTAATTTATTTTCAGTTGGAAAAGGTAACTGATTTAATTAAACATTGATCCAGAATACCTTAAGTTGATGATGGATTTTTCATTGACTTTAGAGGGAATTGTATCAGCCTTGGATAACCTGTTGCTTAGTCATATCAATATGGCATGCTGTAGCATGCAAAAGAACTTGGGTGTTTATCACTCTAGTAGAGAGATTACTATAAAAAGTACTTTTTTATTTTGGGGCATGAATGATTGGGGAATTAATTTTTAAGATTTTCAGGTGTCCTGTCCCAGAAGAAATCAAATTTTGAAAACTTTTTCTCCTTGGAACAACTATGTAGCTTCTTTCCCCTGCAGTTTATAATGTCTTCTTATTAAACTCCATTTCCAATTATTTTCCTGGGTGATGGGGCTTTATATTCTCTGCACATATGTGTGTGCCAGCAACTGAAGGAGAGACCATTGGTCACAAGGGGATGGGGCTTTATATTCTCTGCACATATGTGTGTGCCAGCAACTGAAGGACAGACCATTGGCCACAAAGGGCCTTAAGTCTGGGTACCAGCAGCTGCATACACCAGGCTGTGTATATATTTCCCTCGGAAACATGAGTCTTCTTTGTATACATGTAGTTATGAGCTATTCACTAGCAAACTTCAAGTCAGAGCAGTCAGAAAGTAACTGGTGAGTAGGATAAGAAGTCTAGGAATTAGCTTCTAGAGAGTGCTGGAAAGACCAGAGGTGTAAGAATCAGCTACTGGGGAGACCACAGGTCTGGGCCAGCTACAGGAGAGATGGGGGGGATGGAGGTGGTGGTGTTCATGTAGGGGAGTGCAATGGGTGTAGGTTTGAGTACCAGAACTTGGGGGACTCATTTGTCCTGATGTCAGCAACTAGAAAGACCATTGTCATTTCATTACAATTATATTCTTCTACCAGGATACCAATTATACAATTATACAATTATATTCCTCTACCAGGATACCACATTTATATTCTTCTACCAGGATACAGGTACATTACCTGCACATTTTTAAGGCACTGTTTTTTTCTCTACAAATCCTGACCACTGGAATACTAGGAGAAAAATAGTCAGAAAACATTATAAATTCCTCCTACCACAAGTTTATTTTTTTCAATAGATATCATATAGTGAATGAAAAAATTTGGTATTTTTTAAAGCCAAGTGCTGCTCTCCAGTATGCTTGCATTTCCTCTTCATGTAAACTTCCTTATCAACCTTGCCAGGGTAATTTTCCAAAGCACAAGGCAATACAGGTGCCTGGATCAAGGTATAGTCTTTTCTTCACATTAATGTCAGTTTTCCCTCTGGGATGATGTTCACAGAGGAGTTCCAGATTCAAGCTGAGAAGGCCAACCAGAAAGACAGTAGTGATTTGCACTGTCAGATAGCAGAGGATGGCCTTCAGTGCTGCTTCTTCCTCTATAGGTAAGAAATGGACACCGCAATTTCTTCCTCTTCAGATGAGCACCCTGGCAGAACTTACTTCTTTTGATAGTAAAACGGAGAACAATACCAGCTGGTTAGGTACCATTACACAGTACGGCTTCAGGGAAGACTCCCAAACTTGACTTTGACTCAACTCTGTTGTATTGGTGTGGATGTCTGGTTTTATATGAGACACTGAGACATTTTCATTGAGAAATTCTATATAGCACAGGTCACAGACAGCTGGACTGATAATTGCAGGCCAGGCAAATGGCACTAGACACATATGGTCAGTCAAAGAAAAAAAAGCCCTTAGTAGATAATAAATTGAATATCTCTCTAGTTTGTTTATTAAGTTGGTTAAATCTCTGTTAACTATATCAGGAGTTTAGAGGCTTAATTTGCAAATAGATGCCTAAATCAAGAAATCTTGATATCAGATTGAATCCTACCTGAGAGAGCTCTAACATGAACATTTACATGTGAGTTAGCTGTTAGACTTAAAATCAGTGAAGAGAAATAGGCATTCCTAGTGACAAATTTCTATCCTTTTCAAGCAAATATCTAAAACAGATCAGAATTATCACTCTAAAACGCACATTACTTTCTGGTGGCTATCAAAATAAAATAGGTGTCAGGATGCTTCTTAGCTTTGGAGTTCATTGCCAGTATAGATGCTTGGGGCACCTCAAATACCTTCATAGGTGTCACAGGTATCTCTGAAAGAGATCAGCTGAAGTTATAATGGAAGCGAGGCGAAATATTGCAGAGAGTTAAAAATGACAATAAATATTTATGTTAAGGCAACAGAATACTGCACAGAGAGGCTAGCTCAGATATAGATGTCTATTTTTAACTGAGCTCAGTCCCATTCCTTCTGTCTTGAATAATTAAGTGGTGTGTTGGATTTTTTTAATTTCGCTTGTTAAAGAGCTACTCAGTTTAGATATCGAAGTATTTATTCTGGTCAAACAGACAACCGCTCTAAGGGAATTACTTCTGAGTTTTTCTCTTGGCTCATTATTTCCATCCTTAGGGATAAAAATTGAAAAAAAAATATATAGAAATAAAAAATTGTTAAAAAATGTGTTTTGTTTCCTTAACAATATCTGCGAGGACACATCACAACTTCTGTAAGATTTCTATCCTGTAAGAAAAAAAAAATTCCTTGTAGTTTTCGGGTTTTTTTCATTTTAAATATGTCAGTATTGGTATCAAAGTGAGGTATCCAAACTTCAGTGTGGTAGAAGCAGAAGGAAAAAATGCCATTGATTCAAAGCTATGCTTCTATAGCTCTTCTCTGAGATAATTGACAGTATGATCTGAATAAAAATAAATAAATAAAAGCTGTATAAACATATATCCCTAAAATATTCAAGTTGTGATATAATAGTGTAAAGATTATCTGTATTAGCTTGCCACAAGATGTCAACGTATCCATGATTAAAGTATAAAATCTACTTGTTTTCTGCAGAATCTTAAAACAAATATAGCTATGTCAGTAGGTAGTTCTGCAAAACTTTTATCGAAGGTATGACTAAAATAATAATGTGAAAATGAACCTTCATCAATGCCGAGTGTGTGGGCTTAATAGCTTAGTGCAAAACCAAGTGAGGATACCTGTGTTAATCTTGACTTCAGTTTGGAGAGATAAAATTGTTTCTAGAATGATTTCTAGAATTTCTACAGCGTGAATTTCTCGAACTATCACTGAGCTATAGCTATGGTATCTTCTTTGAATTATGGCATCTTTACTACAGACTTATCCTGGAAGCATCAGGACCTTACTTGGAAGGAAAGATACATCGTGATATCACTGTGAACTGGTTTGGCTGACAGGTTATGCCAACATGTGGATGTAAACCCACACAGTCACAGAGACTGGGGGAACATTGTAACACAGCTGTCCAAACTTACAGAAACAGAAGTCTTGAGGATTCAGCACCAAGCCCTGCCCAGGTTCTGACATGGACACTGAGGGGAGTGGATGTTGTGTTTCTCCAGACTGTGCTGTGCTGACTTACTGGTGTGGTTACAGGGAAGGTGTCATTTAACTGGAATGTGTTATGCGTGTGTGCATGTGTGTGTGACAGTGCATGTGCAAAGTTTTCTGACACAGAAAATCTCCCACTTGTCCCATTTCATAAATCAAGCTTTACACTGTCATGTTGTTTCATGTTCCTTCTCCCACCATGACAAGGGATAAACAAGACTGTTTCTTAACATGTCTTAATATTATCTTGTACAAAGAAGGATATGCAATCTAGAATTTCAGCAAAACTAAAACTACAAAAGAAAAAATTAAACATATTTCTTAGAGATAACAATATTACTTTGTGGTAAGTCAGTAAGCAAAGTGAGAGAAAATGGAAATAAATTAAAATATCTTTTTTTTCCCTTTATCTGAGAAAGAAAAGGAGACTTAAAAATATTGGATATCAGACGGGCAGAGTCCCACATAAGAAATGGCAAATATAGTTTGACCTTAGAGAAGAAAGAATAAGACCTCATATACACAAAGATGCTCTTATTTGAGTGTAATACAAGCAAGTTACTCTGTAAATAATGGGACTAGTAAAACCTGAATAATGATGTTGTGGTTTAACCCAGTAGCCAATAACTAGACAGCTAGAACTAATTACTGGTTATAACTAGAACTAGACAGCTGCTCGCTCACTCCTTCCCCCAGCCCCGGTGGGATAGAAAGTAGAATGGATGAAAAGTAAGGTTCGCGTTAAAGACAGTTTAATAAGAAAACAAGGAAGGAATAGTAGTAGTAGGAGTAGTAATAATGTGTAAAAAAAGTGATACACAACAAAATTTTTCCTCCACCCGATGACCAATTGCACAGCCCATCCCCAAGCAGTGATTGCAGAACCCGTGGAACTCCTGGAATTCATGGATCTCATGGATACCTGCCCCGTGGCCAACCCGCATTTATAAACTGAGCATGATGTCCATGGTATGGAATATTTCCATTGACTATTTTGGGCTAGCTGCCTGGCTATGCTCCCTCCCAGCTCTTATACACCTGCTCATTAGCCAAACATGGGAAACTGGAAAAAGTCCTTGATTTCTCAGAAACAACTAAAACCATCAGCGTATTAACAACATTCTTCTCATACTAAATCCAAAACACCGCAGCTACTGGGAAGAAAATTTACTGTATCCCAGCCAAAACCAGAACAAATGGCAGCGATAAATCTTGATCTTATGCAAACTTTGTCACATACTTCTTATTTCTTTCTTCCATATTCAGTGCCCTTTCTCTTTTGTTATGAAATATTTATTTTTTCACACATTTCTTTTATCTATTTCTATGACCATATAGCAACACATGTTGTGGCATCATGAAATCTTTTACCATTTTGAATCCTACTACTTTAGCTGTAACTGACCAAGAGATTGAAGAGTTATTTAGGAGGCACAATAGACAAAAAGAGTTATTACATTTGATTTCTAATTTACTTCTGAAATTAAACAGATTATGGGGCTTTGCACATAGCAGCCCATTTGTTCATTGTAAGAAGTTCATCCTGTCATTCCTTCAGACTATTATCCCATGTTGCCAATGAGTGCCAGCAAACTTGAAGATATGTGATTTTCATCTGTAGTGTTAAATTATTTCAAAATATTATCTTGCTTTTCACTTATGATTGGCTTGCTTTTCTTTTTGGTTTCTTTGTACATAAGCTCAATAATATATTTTGCTGGCCTACCCATTTCATCAGATTTCCTCATCCTGGGTCTTGTACACAAATTAACATCACTGCATATTGAAAAAGAGGATATATTATAAGGATTATTAGTATTTACCTTACAAGCGATAAACTGTTCTCTTACTGAAGTCAGAAAGAAATTTTGTCATATTATGCACATGAATATTTCACGTTTGCTCAAGTTTTCCTCATGTAATGGGCTTCAAGTATAGCTTTTCTGAAGAGGGATAGAGTATTAAAATGACTAATGAGCTCTTGTATTATCTTTTCTAATGTTTTTTATTTTAATATATTTTTGTAAATTCTATTATAGCTTGCATTTACAAATCTGATATTCCACTAGCATTGTTTATACCAAATATGTAATGGACTATAAAGAGATATCCTGGGCTGTAGAAGTCAGCATAATTCATATCAGTGTATATTGGGCAAATTAGTCAAAACTGATCTGAGAAGATATATAATGGTACTTAGTCCAGATACATAGCAACCAAAAAATAATCATTACATCTTTGACATTTACGGTGAAAGCAGACAGACTCTTGACTTCCAAAGTCCAAAAAAAAAAAGAGGGATTTCGTAGGACATCACATTGTCCCATAAAACATGATCACATAAGAACTTGTACAATGAAGAATTTTTAACAGAACTCTATCATCTGTAATGGTTATCTTTTTATTAATTCTATTCTTAAAGTATTTAAGTAGTAAGGTAATATGGATTAAAGGTGCACTCTTAAATACAAACAGTTTGTAAAGGATTCAAACCACCAAAATGTCCTCAGAAGTAGGGTACAGTACTTTTCAATGTCTATAATTAAACATTAATATGTATGAAGTTGCAGTAGGTCAAAATTGTGGGGGTAGTTTCATAATTACTCTTCTTCTATGTATACAAATACTGATTAACCAAGGATGCCTCTAGGAAGGTAGCTACTGCTTTTCGGATAATCTGGATTGCTCAGTGATTTCTGCTTCAGCCTTTTCAGAAGTCCATATGACTGCTAAGGATAACCACAGGCTATGAAACAATCTTCTTCTGGAAGCACTAATCTCTCACGCTTTGCAGCACATTTGACCTACTGCCTTTACTAATACTTCAAAGATGGTACCACCATTAACTAGATCTGTAACAATTTTTAACCTTAATGGTGCTGAGAATCAACAGAAAAATACGGTATAAAAGTGGTGTGTGGTTTTGAGATCATAGCACAATTGCAACTTTGGTGAACATACAGATAGAGAGGTTTTTGAGGGCTGGAATCATCTCATCCATTTCTATTTTTCTGGAATTTAACCGTGGCATTTCAGTTAGTCACAGATAGTTAAAAGAGGCAGGGGAATGAAAGAAGTTGGAAGAATAACTCACCCTGTGGTGTGACTGTTGCCACTGATTATAGAAGGAGACTATATGATTAGTTTCTGTGAGATATTCTACCTCTATATAGCTAACGTTAAGTGGGATGAATTCCATCTTCACTCTTGGCAAGATGTAAGGTGAGCTAAATTGCTATGAAATAGGCCACTCGTCTTCTTACATCAGCATGGCAAGAAAGCATCTCAGTCACATTTTGTGCAATGTACTTAAATAAGAAAGATTTTTCTCACTTTTTCCACCACTCCCCCAACAAACTTGCTACATTTTTAATATATAAGAAATTATTCCTTTTTTTTAGAATATCAAAGCTATATAATCGTGCTGACATAAATTATATATTTCTTTTCTTGATGAAAAAAAGTTTCACTCTTTTCTCCTCATTACTGAAAAATGCAGACTTCTTAGCATTTATAATAATTATTTTATTTCTTGCAAAGTACATAGCAGTAGATGAGAATTATTAGATTTAACAGTTCAGTCTTCTGTGTAGGAAAACAGGTATGCATTCAAAAAATATGCAATTATCATTATTGTTTTTACTTTTGGAAATATAATGGAATATATTCCAACCACATTTACAATCAGTTGCAATCAAAGGTTGTGTACAGACTGACAATTTTCTTCTGAAGTTTATGGAAATAAATATAGATTGGAGTTTATATTGACTATATCTTAACTCACCTCAGATAGACTGCTTACAGCATAATAGATTTTAAAAAGTTCCAAAAGGAGGCATATTGTATCTTACAGTCTGTAACAGACTGTATATTTTGTTTGCTGTTACGTTAAACAGAAGTCATATGGCCTGGATGAGAGTCACAGTGTGTGCTGGAAGCCTATAGTTTGTGAAGAGGGAAAGACAGAGAAAGGCTGTGGAGAAGAGCAAGGTGACAGCATGTCACCAGGTTCTTTCCGATGTTCCACATGTGGAGTGCTTACTACATAACACAAAATTTACTTACTGGCAGCTCTTTGAAGTTACATGAATTTTTGATTCAGCAGAGAAATGCAGCAATGCTACAAGCTACATTTAGCAGAGTGAAGCAATGGCCATATATTGTTGAACCACAACACAAACTTTATACTCACTGCCTATCTGTACATATGGCTATTGTCACAGCACTGGGTGTCCCCATTAGCCAGTAAAGAAGGCGTGGGTTCAAACCTGCGCAAACCCATTGCTCCCTTCAAAGTTACTTTTGCTGGATATTCAGTTCTCATACTCTATATTGGGATGACTCACATGTACACTACCTCCTCACATGTTGGTCTGGCTGACTCAGGAAGACATTTTCACTTTTTTGATTAACTATGAGAAAAGAAGTTACACAGTTGCTTTATTCACTCAACCAATACAAATGGTTGATTTGCTCAACTGATCTAGCCAACTGACCTACTCATTTGCTACAGCTGTTTAGGCAGACCAAAGGCCACCCTCCAGTCTCCTTTGTGTTGAGGTGATGTTGGAGACCATACCTCAAGACAATTTCCTCAAAGCTTGTTTGCAACCCAGCTGAGCTCGCTGCAGGACCTCCTAGTAGGCCTGCAAAACTTGTTTGCAACTTAACTCACTGCAGGACCCCTGGTGGGCCAGCCAAATACAAACCAGACAAGGAATAAACAACCACTCAAAACCAGCCTCCAAGGGAGTTAGAGGATGGCTACGTCATTGTGGAAAATGTGTCTAGACACCGCCCCCCTCCCCGACCTGCCAGAGCCAGGACTGAGAAAAAAAAATATGCACGCGACTGGGGGAAAGTAGGGTACATGCCATTGTCTAGGGAACAATCTTCCTGAATACCTTATAAAAGGCAATGCAACCAAACAATAAGGGGACCCTCACCACTGACACACACGAAACTACAGACTAACGGGACACAGCTGGATCCATGGTGGTGACTATCTCTTGTGACTCTATCTCGACAGCTTGCTAGGTTTCTTTCTTTCCTGTCTTTTCCTCTCTTTCCTGTTGCTGTTTCCTCGTGACTTTGTTTGAATAAGTGATCAATAAATTTGTTTGATTGGCATCATTTGACCTTGTTTGTGTCTTAATCTCACTCTAGGAATAACAACGAATCTCTACAGCTCGGGTCTTCCTGGACTGTAGCAGGTAAGTTCAGCTTTCTCTGCAGCAGCTGTGGTCAGTTGTTCCCTACATCCTTCCCTGAGCTTCATGCACACATTGCCCTTGCCCATCTCCTCAGGGCCCTGTTACACTACTCGTTGATTGGTCCCACAGAATCAAGCAGCCAGGACTGAGAGCACTCCCAAATAAACTTAAGGGATCATATGGGACCACACAGACCTTACTGAGAAGTAGAAAACTACTGAACTGCCTGACAGCAACAACCTGTTTGTAAGGACAGTGGGAGAGCTGTTTACAAATACAATCTAATTCATCCTATTTTCATTTATATTATTTGAGTTTTAAATATTTAAAAAGTGAAATAGATTTGTTGATATTCTAAAAGATACCTCCAAACTGCACCCCGACACCAGCTTTAAAAGCCTTTAGTCTTCTTTGGGGAGATGAACATAAAGAAATTAGTCTGATTCCCTGAAAACTCTATTTTGTTATGATCTTTGGAAAAATCTATTCCCTGAAAACTCTATTTTATTATGATCTCTGGAAAAATTTACACTTGACACGAATATAGGATGTACTGCACTTTCAGTGTTTAGTAAGGTTTTGTTAAGTATGTGAATTCAGTTGGGAATTTGGATCACTTTCTTTCCATCCATCTAAAACTGCAGGTTTTTATTCAAAATGTAGAGATATCCTTTCCCCACTAGTTAATTTGAATGTGCATATATAGTAATATACATATATATTCATATACATAAGATAGCATGAATGATTATTAATTATTTTCACCTTCATAAGTAGTGGGGATGAATAATAAATTTAAAATAGTTAAAACATGATGTAGCAGCTTATTTTCATAACACATAGCAAAATGCATGTCAGAATTCATGGGCATTTACTGCTTAAGAGTGTTTTGAACTTTTTGAAAACTTTACTATACTCCCTCAGTTTGGGAGGACATAATAAATTTCCATCTCCTGCTGAGACTTATTTTTCAGTTTAAAGAAATAATCAGTATAATGTATAAAATGAGATTTCTCATACTATTATTTTTTTATTGAGAATTTTTTAATGTACTAGCAGTCTGATTACCATGTTGTATGTCAAATAAGGTTTATGAATCTTAAACCAAGCTCCCTAATAAGACCAACATTGAGATTTATTCCTTACTATGAGGAGCATTGACAAGTTGTGGAGAACATTCTTTTCACAGCAATTCAGGCAACAGATTTATACAATGGATTATTATGACAGCTGCCATCTTGTTCAGAAAAAATAAAATGTCAGTAGCTTGAAGTTGATGTTTGTAACAGGTAAACATCCTCTCTGCCCTGCACAGCGAGAAGTTTGCAAACTACCCGAAGCATTACACAACAGTTACTTGTGCAACTTCTTCCTTTGCCTTTTATATCTGAAAACCTGAAAACTCAGAAATACTTCAAACCCTCTGATGCTGAGAGTGTCTAAAGAAGCTAATCTCTTCTTAGCCATAAGAAAATAGCTAAAAGTTTGTCAACTGTAGTAACTCTTTATCTTGTGCAACAAGGCTTTCAAAAAGATTTAGTTTGAAGTAACATTTAAGAGAAATTATTTTACCTTGGTGAGATAACAAAATTATGAAGAGCACTATATAAAAAATAGCCAGCAGTATCCTACCTGTTTATAGTAACATACAAAGACAGAATAATTTTTGTGTAAAAATGTACCATTACGCTGTGAAAATAATGGCAAGATTTTTAAATGGTAGCCTTCATTAGGCCTTCACATTATTTGGAAATGAGATTAGAATTTTACTATTCTTAGTCAGTTATATCATGTAGGCACCCTTGTCATTCACTAAGACCGTCTTGGCCTTTCAATTGTACTAACATGGAACAAAAGAAAACATCAAGTAGAGAGTGTACGACAGTAGCAATTTGAGGGTGTTAGTTGCCGCTGTGGAATCACAGCATATAATGAACCATGGACTTGACCTAATGTTTTCAGAATATTTTTTGCGTATAGACCCACATCCTGCTACTACTGAAATTAGTAGAAAAATTGACTCTATAAGGCACTTATGTATTAATTCATCTCTGCATTCAAAAACATAATAGTTTTATCAAAATGTGAAATCTTCGTTGCTTCAGGCTTGATTTGCACTTCCAGCATATTTCTTGAACATTCAATTTCTGACCAGTAACAAATTTTTATTCAGAATCAGGACTCATAGTATGGGTAGCTTTGCTACAGTGGTTTCTGCATTTTAGTCTGGTTTTGCTTTGTGTATTCCCATAAAGATGAAGAAAAATTTAATTTTATTAACCAGTAAAGAAACGATGAGCATGGAAAACTCATGTCAAAGAACTATTTGCTAACTCTAGCACTAAAATAATTTCCACAAATTTTTAATTCACTACTGTTTGCCAAGATATTCTTGTGAAGAAGGTTATTGGTAAGATTGATAGTGACTCTCATAATGGGAAATACATTTTTGTTCATGTTGTGTTGTGACAAAATATAAGGCAAAAACTCTGCAATAAAGTTATCATCGCACACTGTTCACTTATTCTTGGGTCAAAGTTCCAAACAATTTAGAGGCAAGTTTCCAAGTGCATGAGGAAGAAATTTTTTTTATGATGAGGGTGGTGAAACACTGGAACAGGTTGCCCAGAGAGGTGGCAGATGTCCCATCCCTGGTGTTCTGGTTTCGGCTGCAGCTGGCAACAAAAGCGTCACGCGGCCGCCCGTCCCCCTGCCGAGGTGCGGAGGAGAATGGAAAGAAACAGGCAGAAACTGGTGGGTCTGGATAACGGCAGTTTAACATAACAGCAAACAAAGGGAACAGGAACAACAAAGATACAGAAAAGGGGAATACACAAAACAAACCAGCAGAACAGAACCGCTCTCTCGGATCAAACCACCGCTGTGCTGCAAGTGAGATCCCGCCCCCCAGCTCCCCCCCACCAGAACCCAGCATGACGGCACATGGTATGGAATACCCTGCTCTGTT
>Ga0065711_1012306_pt1 | contig 12609 bp, 14 predicted proteins | sample Hoacrofraction12_FD_59098 | JGI IMG/M metagenome (GOLD analysis project Ga0065711, IMG submission 59098) | Hoatzin crop microbial communities from Cojedes, Venezuela - Epithelial fraction 12 v2 (version 2) | ecosystem: Host-associated > Birds > Digestive system > Esophagus > Crop | place...
CCAGAGAAGACAGAGGGAGCAGAAGTAAGGCATCGTTCTTCAAGCCTGGCAGTCCATCCCGAGCCTGGAGGACCCGATGCCATGGTCCTGGGGCACCAGGAAACAGACAGGTTTGAGCAGCTACAGAAGATGCAGAGACAAAACCAAACTTGCAGCCAGATGATGGGAAGGTTTTAGGGAATTGTAAGACTTGGTGAGTCTTGTAATAGAGGTCTGGAGTTGGCAGCACTTGCAAAGGCAACATGTCTCAGTCAGGTCTGCAGGACAAGGAGCTGAGGATACAGGTGTGATTTCAAGAGGTCTCTATATTTGCTCTGGAAACCACTAGATTCATTCCAGGGTAGGCAAATTCAAGAGTACCCCAAGATTACCATTAGCCCCTTTCCTCCCAAGCGCTTGGCCCATAGCAGCCCTTTGAAGCAGCCACCTCACATAAAACGCAATGGCAATGACAAAAAATAGATCAAATAAACTTTCCACCCAAGATGCTTCTTGCAAGGAAAGCCCAAGACAACGCTGCCCTGGTTTTGCTTCAAAGTGAGACATTTGGCAATGCTGTCTTGGGACCACAGGGAGGTAATTGCCCGAAGGAGCCACCTCTGAAGGCAGAGGTGAAGCTGAGGTCCTCTGTGCTGGCGTGTGAATAGGTTTATCTCCCCAAGGAGGACAGTTATGAATTCTCCAGGCTGATGTTTCCATGCATGGGGCTGGATGACAATACAATCTTTTAATGTATGGTCCACAGTCAAGGGGCAGCCCTATCTGAGCACCAGACATCTCTCGACACCAAGTGAATGGGAGAGAAAACACATGGAAGCTCATGGCAGGGGAAAAATAAGCATGTTCTGTCTGCTCTGTGAAGTGATTTCTACTGGTAGCTGGTGTGGGGAGGCGGTGGCTGTTCTTCTGTGATCGATGGGAGGCTTCACCACCAGCATTGTCACTCCCAGGCTGCCTGTTCCTTGGGGAGCTGCTATCTGCTGGGAGATGATGGTCTTCAAGCACAGTTCATTAGCAGAGTCCCCTGGGGGGTGACTGACCGCAGTGGGTTAAACACAGGCTGGAAAAGGTCCCTTGCATTTAGTGAGCTGATACAGTGGGGGATGAACCAAGGTCCTGCTGAGTGTAGGCAGAAACAATTTTGGCTTGAGCTAATTCCGTTATCAACCCCTACAGCAGCCCTGTCACTCATCAGAGCCACGTTGTGAAAGCCTTCAAAATGCATTCAGAGGCAGGCAGAATCATCCCTCCAGCCATTGCCAGCTCCCAAGCCACCAGATGGACCATCCTGAGATAAAACTGAATCTCAGAATAGATGTGGAAACCTTCTGTGACCTGAGCATGGGACAGAGAGAAATGGCTTTCTCATGGATGAATCTGCAGCAGTAACACCCTCATGAGGGTAGCGGTCATCCTTAGATCAATAAATAGGTTTGTGGAGGAAGGTGTTGTTATAAAGCCAATATATATCATCCTGTGGGGTTGTGAAGGAGAAGGTGCCTTGTTTTTTCGGAAATTCTCCTCTCTGTACATAAGTACAATGTATCCATGTCCATGCTGTGCTGCTTTTGAGAACAGAAGTCTTTTTCGAGGTTGCCCTTCCATTACCTAGGCAAGTGAAGGGCTGAAGAGTTTCCCCTAGGCACGCAGAAGGTCTTCCAAACCTGGCCATCCAACAGATAAGCAGTCCACATGGCCTGCAGGGCTGGCAGCCTGGCAGAGACCAAAGACACCTCCAGTTGTTTCCTTGCCCAGGCGCTCCTTACCCATCTCTTTGCTGTTCTCTATCTGTGTAGCTTGTAGGTCACCGAAGTGGGGAGAACCTGCTCTGGAGGGGTGGTATCTGTACCAAGACAAGAAGGTGAGCTAACAGTACTGGAAGTAAAGGCCCTACTGCTGGGGTCATGGGCTAGATAACACAGGTGAAGCATGGACCAACTTGCATTGACAAAGACACAACAGCATGAGAAACTAGGAACCAGACACAAATGTATTGGCCAAGTGTCAGAGGACAAAGCACCACATGCCATCAGGAACAGAAAGAAGCCAGCTCTTGTGTGTAGCAAAAGACCAATCCTGTTTCCTTGAAACGATGGTGTTTTTCAACCTGCCACGCTCACGTATCTACATGAGCTGTCCCCAAGGGTCACACCACCTGAGCTGGCAGCCCAGGACTTTGAGCTCAGGAGGCATCAGTGGACATCTGAAGGGCACCAAAAGTGATGGACGGGGGCCTCAGCAGACCTTTCCTTTCTCCTTTCCTTGCCTTTCCTTTCCCTCACAGGGCAGTGAGTACAGATATGCCTGTTTTGAGGGATGTGGGGAAGGTCCTCCATTATCCTGGAAAACCTGGTATAACAGATGGTAAAGCCAAGGCATCCGTGCACCACATAGGGTTTTGGGAACCCATCCTTGTGGGCCCATCCTGTCTTGGATCAGGCAACCACCCAGAAAGAGGTTATGAGTCTGCAGACCCAATCCCGCAGCGTACAAAACAACCACGAGCAAAACCAGGGTTCCCTCTACCCTCCATAAGCAGTGGTGATACAGAGAGATGGGAGCACATGTGTCGTCGCCTTGCCAAAATCACACAGGGCATCGCTGGCTGACCACGATGAAACATTCCTGGAGGCAGACAGCTCCTGAATTAACCTGCAACCATGCACTGATCAGCTAGTGAAATCATTTCCACGAAGAGAGAAGGCTTCCCCTGATGATTTGTCCTCCTTGAGAAATCCCAGGACCAAACCAAGTCTTTTTTACTTCTTTAACCCCACTGTCAATAAACACACACAGCAAAACAGTTACCAAAAATCTCTACTTCCAAGGAGGTGTTGCCTGTCTCGATGAGTGCATGCACCGGTCCAGAAATGTCCCTGGTGCCAGATGCTCCTCCCAGATAGCAAAAGAAATGCTGAATGAAAAAAACTGTAGGTTTTATTCTGGGCTGAGCACGCCTGAGCCAGCAGCTCACCGAACAGGAGGTCAGTGAAGGCTTGCTGTGGGAAACAACCTGATTTAAGGTTTGGCACTCGTTCAGCTTTGGGGTAGAGCTTTTCCTACAGAGTTTGACCAGGCATGTGGAGAGCTGGTCTCCACTCCTGCCCCTGAAGGGCTTTCCAAGATTTCTTGCCTCAGTTTACCCATCTGTGAGATGGGGCAAAGACGACTGTCTCTTCGAAAGGTGAGTGCTGGAGAACAGCTCATGAAGACATGGAGTAATTGAGGCTGGGTGGGACCTCAGGAGATCTCTGGTCTAGCTTCTGCTCCAGCCAGGGAAACCTAGATGAGCTGCTCTTGGAGAGAGCTGAAGGAGGTGTCTCAGGGTGTCAAAAAACATTTATTAGGTTTTTCAGAAATATCTTAGAATATGATCTTTATAATATCTTAAAATAGCAAAGGCTATGTTGGGACATGGGCTGTTAGAGACATCCACACTGAAGAAAGTGATTTTTGACAGGATTAATCCTCCCACAGAAAATCCTGTGACCCTGTTCTTTTGGGTTTGTGTTTTTTTGTGCAAACAGAAAAGCAAAAACATTCAGTAGGAAAATTCCTCCGTATACCATCCAAAAGAAATGAAAAAAAGAGTCTAAAAAAGCTATTTTCTCTTCTTACCATGAAACTTTCCTTCCTAGGGGTAGTGGAAGGGGTGAACCTGCTTCTCTCGCCATCCCTGGAGAAGATGGGTTGGTAGGAGGTCATACAGCCCCAATGAGCGGGCAGCTCAAAGCCATCCATCGTGGTGTCCCCGGAGCGAGCCCCCCCGGGGCTGCCTCACCATCCGCCGGTCCACAAGGTGCCCAGCCATGTCTGGAGAGACCGTGGGAGTTTGGCCACCACTTCGTGGCTCTTATCGGCACTCATGTGCAGCCCGTCACTGATCCCACTCATCTCAGCCACCACGCGTCCACCCCAGGGTCTGCCCCATCTCCGGGGGACCCCCACTATATCCACCTCTGGTTGAGACCTCGGTGGGAGCTTGAGGTTTGCTGGCAGCAGAGGAGCCGCCCTGGGTCCCCTTCCTCTCCCATCTCCCTGCTCCCCTCCAGTCCCTGCCACCAATAATTCTGGCACAGGCTCAGTTGTTTCTTGCCAGCTGAAATAGCAGCAGAGATAGCTGACCCGGGCAGGGACCCAGAGACAAATTTACTTTCAGAAAAACGTCCTCCCCATCCCCTTGAGGAGGGCAATCTGGCCACCACCTGGCGTGGACCCCTGTTTATCTCCCTATTCATGGTTTGAGTTGGGAGGGACCTTAAAGATCATCTTGCTCCAACCCCCCTGCCATGGGCAGGGACACCTTCCACCAGCCCAGGTTTCTCGAAGCCCCATCCAACCTGGCCTTGGACACTGCCAGGCAGAGGGCAGCCACAGCTTCTCTGGGCAACCTGGGCCAGGGCCTCACAGTAAAGAATTTCTTTGTTACATCTAATCTAAATCCCCCCTCTTTCAGCTTGAAGCCATTATTCCTTGTCCTATTGCAACAAGCCCTGCTAAAAAGCCTGTCCCCATCTTTCTTACAAGCCCCCTTCAGGTACTGAAAGGCTGCAGTAAGGTCTCCCCGCAGCCTTCTCTTCTCCAGGCTGAACAACCCCAACCCTCTCAGCCTTTCCTCACAGCAGAGGTGTTCCAGCCCTCAGATCATTGTTGTGGTCCTCCAAACACTCTCCCAAACCCAACACCTTTCATAACTGTGTCGTTGCTGGAGTTTGGCTGTGTCTTACTCATGTATGGAAGAAGCAAAGCCTCTGCAAGGAGCAGACGATGCCTCAGGGGCTGGCTTCTGCTCTCACTTGTTTCCTTCTCTCTTCCAGTGATGATGCCCTTTGGGTGGCTCAGCAAAAGAGATAAACCCAGTCCTGGGCCCAGAAATTCCCAGTCCTGCAGCTGATCCAGCTTTGGGCCTTGCCACTTTCACATGCGGAGTTACCCAGACTTTCTTCTTGTTGCCATCTTACCACCTAACAACCCACGAGGGAGCTTGCCCTTCCCTCGAAAGGGATCAGGCCTGGGGAAATTGGTCGGGCATCCTTGGCCAAGACACTGCCACGCTAGTGCAACAGGGTGTTCTATGTCACTCCATTTCTTCTTTTTATGTTGGGAAGCAAAAGAGAGGATGCTCCTTCATGCAGCCCATGCACAAATTGCTCACTGAACCCACCTTTGTTTCACTAACTAGATGAAGTTTAGGATCGCAGAATCATCGAATGGTTTGGGTTGGAAGGGACATTTAAAGGCCATCTAGTCCAAACCCCAGTGGGCAGAGGGAACCCTGAGACAGGACAAACCTGGGATGTGGATGCAAGCCCTTGTCTCTGATGTTTTGAGTTCACATCAAGTCCGGTCCTAAAGACAACCCCTCCGTAGGGCTGTATATACACAAGGCAGTGACTCGGTCTCACCATGAGGGGAAGCGTGCCACTAACAGATTAATTAGTAGGGCCTTACAATGGGCTAATTAACAGTGTCCCACGGGGCAGTGCTTGGAGCCTCCTGGCCAGATACAACACTGCAGATGTGCGACCACCTCCCACAGACAGACCTGCTGGAGCATCCCAGGCTCCTCCTTTGCTGTGAGGCTGAGATCTCTTTCCTAACGAGATGAGCAGGATTTTTCTGGGCTGCCTTTGTCTCAGCAGCTTCCTCTCACGGCACGATGTCTGCCATAGGAGAAGCCATGATCTTCATTTCCCTCCTAACCTCCATTATTTCTCTATATTCCTCTTCCAGGTTCTTTTCCTTATCTGCCACCACCTTCCTGTTTTTCTTCCTCACCCAGCACCCTCCAGCCTCCCTGGCTCCTGGACCACCGGCTCCTGTCGAAGTGCTTCCTCTGGCCGATGTCCTCCCAGCGATAGCCCCAACATCCCGGGGGACCGCGGGCATCCCACGGGGCTCCGTCGGGAGAGGGTGGTGGTGCTGACCCCACGCTGAAGGAAATGGTGATGGGAAGAAATGACGACACTGCGCTCCCAGAATATCTCCACAAAGGGTTACCCCAGGGATGCAGAGATAAGCAGAAAAAGACTAATTTGGGGGGTGGGGAGGAGGAGGAGGTCAGGGCTGTTCGTCTGAGATGTTTGCGCGTCTTCTGGCGCAAATACCAGTCTGGGCTTTTCCAGCAGGCGCCAGCATCCTTTTTGGAGCAGGGGCAATTGTTTATTCAGCTTCTGCTCACCTTGGGACGTGCAGCTCAGCACCACAGCGGAGAGGAAGATGCTCAAGGCCATGATGAGACGATGTTAGGAGGGGCAAGCCCTGACACAGCAGTTCCCAGGAGAGGGTCCCCTCTTTTTTGGTGTTTGTTCCCTTGGTTGGTTGCCGGTTCAGCATTCGGACTTTATGTGCCTGATGCTGAAAGACTCAGGGCTATCCCTTGCTGGTCAGGTGGCATCTACAGGCACTTGGTGCTTGCACGGGGACATGGTAACATAGCCCATCCCGTGGGACAGCTGCTTGCCTCATGAGGACTACCAAAGATGATCATAGACTCACAGAATAATAAAATTATTCGGGTTGGAAGGGACCTTTCAAGGCCATCAAGTCCAACCCCCCTGCAATGAGCAGGGACATCTTCAATCAGATCAGCTTGCTCAGAGCCCCGTCCAACGTGACCTTGTCTGTTTCCAGGGATGGGGCATCTCCCACCTCTCTGGTCAATCTGCGCCAGCATTTTACCACCCTAATCATAAAAAATTTCTTTCTTAAATCTAATCTAAATCTTCCCTCTTTCAATTTAAAGCCATTACGCCTTGTCCTATCACTACATGTCTTTGTCAAAAATCCCTTTCCAGCTTTCTTGTAGGCCCCTTCAGGTACTGGAAAGCTGTTATAAGGTCTTCCCGCAGCCTAATCTTCTCCAGGTGGAGCAGCCCCAACTTTCTCAGCCTTTCCTCATAGCAGAGGTGTTCCAGCCCCCTGATCACTGTTATGGCCTCCACTGGCCCCACTCCAGCAGGTCCATGTCTGTCCTGTGCTGAGGGCCCCAGAGATGGAGGAAGGACTCCCAGTGGGTCTCAGCAGAGTGGAGCAAAGGGTAGAATGGCCTCCCTCGACCTGCTGCCCAAGCTACTTTTGATGCAGCCCGGGCACGGTTGGCCTTCTGGGCTCCGAGCGAACATTGTTGGCTCATGTTGAGCTTCTCATCCACCAGAACCCCCATGTCTTCCTCAGGGCTGCTCTTAGTCCGTTCTCCACCCAGCCTGTATTTGTGCTTGAGATTTCCCCACCCATGTGCAGGACCTTGCACTTGGCCTTGTTGAACTTCATGAGATCCGCATAGGCCCACTTCTCCAGCCTGTCCAGGTCCCTCTGTATGGCATCCTTTCCCTCCAGCGTGTCAACCGCACCACTGAGCTTGGTGTCGTTGGCAAACTTGCTGAGGGTGCACTCGATCCCGTTGTCCACGTCACCAACAAAAATGTTAAAGAGCACTGGTCCCAGTATTGACCCCTGAGGACCAGACAAGTCCACGCACCTTGGCAGGCCAGTTTCAGCAGCCTGTGGCTCTTGCAAACACCGGCACATAGCATTTGTTGGGTACGAGTCCTTGGAGATGCTGCAGGTACTCCCTGCGCTCAGAGTATGCAGTGAGGCACCTCTGGGAAGACCCCATGGTGTTTTGTCACCCTCAAACCCTGAGGTCCATTCCCCAGTGGGCAACTGCATGCCTCAGCACGGTGGAGGCTGCAGCCAGAAGTCACCACCACCCCTTTCCCCATCCCAGAGACTCTCCATCCCAGAAACCTCCTGCACCCAAGAGATGCTTTGGGGTGGGAAATGGGGACAAGGAACTGGGAGACAGCCCCTGGGCCCCTACTGCACAGGCACAGCTGGAGATACCAACAGGACAAGGACCGTGTGTCGGGACCTCTGCCTCCCATTCCCCAGGTGAAGAAGGCCACTTTGTAGCTAAAGACGACCCATTTCAATCTGGCTGACTTGCTACCTCATCAGCCAGGAAACAACCCAGCAGCCAACTTCCCTTCCCAAACTCAAGACTTCTCCAAAGTCCCAGAACAGCATAATTTTACACTTAGGTCTCAGTTTAAGCACATGCACGTGACTCTGTTGCAACGAGTATGAAGCACACTCGCTGTCTCAGAGCCAGCTCCATCCGCTCTTCCCAAGCTGAACCTGCTGCCTTCCTCCTGCTATATTTATCAGAATGATTTAGCTGGTTGGAAAGTGCTTGGGGAGGCAGCAGGGGTGGAAAGACCTTGGAAATCAGCCATGGGAGAAAACCTGCAGCTGCCTCTGTCCTGGTGTGGCTGTTGCGAGATGCTCTCACGTCTCCCCTGGGGTAATTCCAGCTTAAAGCTGGGAGGCAGTTCATGGTCTGTTGAGTTGCTCATGCTCTACAGATAATATTTAAGTCTTTACCACTCTTGTGCATGGCCAGCTGGACTCAATATCCTTGTGCTGGACACCTGCTCGCCTGCCAAAACTTCACAGTCCTCTTCTGCAACTGGAGATTTCCAGGATGAGCTGGTGCCACTTTTCTTCTTCCCAGGAGATGGTCCAAACCAATTTGTTCTGCTCCTGTTCCTTGGTACCATCCTTCTGAAAACACAGGGATAATCAGCCTAAAATGGGAATTCTTGCTAATGAAAGCAAGGTTGGTGCATTTAAGTACCTAAAAAAAGTTTTGACACCTCCATGCTATCCTGTGGCAGTGAGCCCAGAGGAAAATAACACGTGAAACCTCTCCAAAATCCCCGCAGTGAGGAAGGACAGTGTCCAGCTGCCTTTTACTCCTCACTTTTTTACATCCCTTGGAGAGATCTGTTCCAGCTGGAAGCCCTGCCCACACCAGCCAGGCGGTACTTGCTCAGATCTCTGCAGCTGCAGATGTTGAGCAAGCTTGGTCAGTCACCTCCATTGTGCACCGCAGCACAATCAATCTCTCCTGTAGACACAGATAAGGATGCTGCAGCTCCAGTATCTCATTTTCCTCACCTCTGAAGCAGATCTTCCTTTGTTTCTTTTAGGGAGGGGCAGAAGAGGAGGGGACCACCCGAGCCCGTTCTGTGAGGACAGAGGGCAATGACCACATCTGGAAAGGGTTGGGGCTGAAAGCAAGGTGAACCTTCCCGACTCTTCTCCCCCCACTCCCTCGGAGGGATGCTGTGGTGAGGGACCTTCATCCACAGCAGCTTCAAATGAGGTGGGATGAGGTGGTCCAGCTCCCTAAAGGTATTCAGGACAGCAATTCCCAAACAGACATGGGATGCGGTGGTGGGAATTACCCTCCAGGAGTGAGACCTGCTCAGAGTGATGGAGCCAGCTTTCTCCATGCCCTGGGAAGCGACAGCAGGAGCTGGCTGACTCTGCAGTTTTCTGCCTAGCCAAGCAAATCTGCTCCAGACACATCCCTTTGTAAAGCCTTCCCGGACCACGAGATGGCATCAAAAACCAGTGTAGCCTGAACCAAACTGGTTTCCCCTCCGGCCTGGCCTCAACCAGCAAACCCAGAGGTCCCGAGTGGGACGCTGCTGGGACCCACGGCACAGCGTGTCCCTCCTCCCAGGGACATCCCTTCTGCCCGTGGGAAACTCCCCGTCAGCTTCCTTCTCCTGCACAGCTTTTATAAATAAATTCAAGTAAAATGAAACATGCTTCCAGTTACCCCTATATTCAAATCAGGCCCGGGCTGGCTCTTCGGTACCCATCTCACCCAGTCCAGAGTCCCTCGCCACCGACCTTCAGCAAACCCTCCCAGCACTTTGCCCTTCCTGCCCCAGCTCCATACAAATGACCCCGATTTCCAGTCCCACCAGTTCTCCTCCTATTTCCATTTCCCCCCCTGAGGCTCGTGTATAAACAAAGCAAAGAACAGGGGAAAACAGGGTTACCAGGAGAAAACGGGTCCCGGGTGGCCGGCGGCGTGCGACAGACCCGTGCACGTCACTGAGAGCCTGGCGCGGTGCCTGATGAGATAACCTTTCACTGGAGCACCAAAAAAACACCCATTTCCAAGGAATCTTGGGAGGTTTCCCTTCCTGCCAGGAGCCAGCAACATTTCTAGCTTTGCAGGCAGGAGAAGGGTGCAGGCAGGGTGGACGAGTGTTTGCAGCAGGGCTCCCCACAGGCCAGGACTGCTGCTTTCTCCATCCAGGCTCACCATGGGACGGACCCTTCATGCCTCAGTTTCCCTTCTGCAAAGTGGGCACTGATAATGGCTCTGCAGAGGAACAGGCATCTCCCCGAACCTGAATTCTGCACATGCAAGACACAGCCTCCAACCCTACAATGTCTGTCAGAACCAAACACAATATAGAACAAATATTTTCGCTCAGGGAACCCCCCACAAGATGTGTTTCATGCTGTGAGCAGGAGAGATCAAGAGGCAGAGATAAATTCACACAGATAAAAGTCTGGGAGTCTCTTTGAATGGACAAGGGCAAGTAGAGCCCCGTTCCTTGGCCAGCTGCTTTGGGAAATCACCTTCCCAACCCTGTATTGGGAGTGAAGACTCACATGAGTGTAGGAGCAAGGTCCATAAGCCAAGAGCCCAGGTGCCCACCTTGCTCAAGTTCTTGTCTCGGCCACGGCCAACCGCTGAGCCTGTAAGAGGAAGGCAAAATTGTTAAACACTCCCCCAAAAAGCTGCACCCAGAGCTCTCCCTGTAAAGTCAGGACATCAAAGTTGCTTTTGATGGAAGGCACTGACTTGCTGGTCCTGCAGAAGAGCAAAGGACATGAAAGTGTTTTTTTTGCTTTATCTGTCCCTCTGTTCAGCACCCACAGAAAAATACTCTGGATGCAAATTTTCATGGCGTGTGTTGGTGCCCTGGCTTCTTTCCCACTTCTTCTTTCCAGTGGGTTTCCTCCTTCTCTGAGGCCAGCTGGAGGTTTCTCTTTGAAGCACAAGCACCGTCCCCATCCTTGGCTTTTCTTACGCAAACCCGTCATCTGAGTGGGGGATGACCGCAGAAGGGCACGGAGGGGAAGTCAGCTCCTGCTTTCTGTCACAAGCCAGGACAGATGAGCAGAGATTGCTCGAAAACGTGAGCTCAGCAAGTGGTGGAAGGAGGAGCAGGTGCCTGGGGAGAGCAGCTGAGATCCGAGCACTTGCCACTGCTCTTGAATTTCCTGGAGGCTTGGGGTATGGCAGGAGCATGACCAAAGTCGGGCATGTACCAGAACAGGAAATGAAGCCACAGCATCTGCCCTGAAGTGTCCGAACCTGCCTGACATCTCACATGGAAAGCACATGGAAAAGGTGCCCTGGAGGTAAGATGCTTCCCAAGAGGAACATCTTGGTCTACGTGGGACCATCGCAGCTGCCCCAACCAGTCCCACATTGATGGGGAGACAGCACTGGGAAGCTGGCTCAGCCCACAGACCTGAGGAAGAAGACTCTTTGCTGAGGGACAGAGTAGATGGAAAAAGTTCCTGTAGACTCAAAAATCTGCCATAGTCACGGAGGACAAATCAGTTCTGGACTGCTAAACACAAAGGCCCACCTCTGGCTCAAAGACTACTGCAGCCAAATATTGCTGGGAGAGCTGGCAAGAGAGGACTGGCCGTGCTGAGCAGATGAGCAGTGACGTTCACACCTGGATGCTCCAAAGGTCTGTCTCAAACCAGACGTAGGATGAGTTCTGCTCTCAGCCTCTCTTACTTGCCAGACGTAAAGAAAGATGTTTCCACCTTTGGATGAGAGTGGTTTGGCAGCTCCTTGGGTGCAGTGTAGGCTTAGCAGAGATGATTGTGTTTGCTTAGAGTCAAAGAAGGGGAGACAGCCCAGGAAGACGACATGGATGAAGCAAGGGAACCAAGGAGAGATATTTGACAGAAAACATAGAAAATGCTATTAATGTTTATTTTAGACAAGAATTTTGCCTTGCATTAGAGCCAAGGACCAACTTTGTCCTGCAGCTCCCTTTGCCCAAACCATAATCCAGGCATCAGCATCTGGAATAAACTGGGAATCATAGAATGCTTTGGGTTGGAAGGGACTTTCAGAGGTCATCCAGCCCAACGCGCCTGCAGTGAGCAGGGACTTCTTCAGCCAGATCAGGTTGATCAGAGCCCTGTCCAACCTGGCCTTGAATGTTTCCAGGGGTGGAGCCTCCACTTCCTCTCTGGGCAACCCGTGCCAGTGTTTCACCACCCTCATGGTAAAAGATTTCTTCCTCATACCCAGTCTAAATCTACCCTCCCTTAGTTTAAAGCCATCACTCCTTGTCCTATCGCAACACGCCTTGCTAAAGAGATTTTCCCCATCTTTTCCTTTAGGTCCTGGAAGGCTGCTCTAAGTTCTCCCTGGTGCCTTCTCTTCTCCAGGCTGAGCAGTCCCAGCTCTCTCGGCCTTTCCTCGTAGGAGAGGTGCTCCCAGGGAATGGAGGTGCTGAGTGGTTTCTCCCTTCGTCTTCCCCCCTGCCCACAGCCATTGCTGTTGCAAAGGGGCATAAACTTTGCAGGAGCAGATGATAGCCGAGGACCAGAGGGCTTTGCCCTCGCCTTCTCTCTTCTCACCCAGATCTGAATTCGGTTTGTCCTAGTGACACTGGGAAGAAGTTTTTTGCTGATGTCACCCATTCCTGAGTCACCTCTGGGCAGTCACACGCTTCCTCGTGAGCTCGGCTGAGTCACCAGGCG
>Ga0065711_1046953_pt1 | contig 12608 bp, 4 predicted proteins | sample Hoacrofraction12_FD_59098 | JGI IMG/M metagenome (GOLD analysis project Ga0065711, IMG submission 59098) | Hoatzin crop microbial communities from Cojedes, Venezuela - Epithelial fraction 12 v2 (version 2) | ecosystem: Host-associated > Birds > Digestive system > Esophagus > Crop | place...
CCTGGGCAGCCTGTTCCAGGGCTCCGTCACCCTCAGAGGGAAGAAGTTCTTCCTCATGTTCAGACGGAACTTCCTGTGCTTCAGTTTGTGCTCATTGCCCCTTGTCCTGTCACTGGGCACCACTGAAAAGAGTCTGGCCCCATCCTCCTGACACCCACCCTTGAGATATTTACAAGCATTGATAAGGTCCCCTCTCAGCCTTCTCTTCTTCAGGCTGAACAAGCCCAGCTCCCTCAGCCTTTCCTCATAGGAGAGATGCTCCAGTCAATTTAGGTGAGATGACTCCTCCTTCACTTGACTAAAGATAGGTCTAGTTTACAACTCCAGCCTAAGTGACAACACTTCAGATATCTGTATTTAATGAAAAAAATAATAAACATCACATACTGTTCCCCTAGCCAAATCACCTTACAAGTAGGCCCCACGCTCTGTGTAATGTAAAATAAATACCTTCCCTACTTTATGGATGGGGAACCATGATATAATGCAACCGAAGTCCATCCAAAAAAGGACTTAGAATTTATAGCATCCTAACTTTTGACTGCCCAAATCCCAGAGTGCAGCCCTGATTTTAGCAGGCATGGTGGTGTTGGGTTGACAGTTGGACTGTATGATCTTAGAGGTCTTTCCCAACCTTAATGATTCTATGATTCAATTTGGGAGGCTGATCCAGGCTGCAACCGTCCCCTCCCACAACGCGCAGGAAGCATTACCTGCTTCAGGGCAGTTACGACAAGCACAGTATTGCTGAAACAGGTCAAGAGAGCATGTGAAAACAGATGGGATTCTGTCTGAGAAGTGCAAGACAGAGGCACCAATCCAGTCTGCCCATGTCAAATTGATATTTTTACACCAGAGCCTTCTTCCAGAGTTTACACCCAAAAGGTGCAGCTGTCCCCCAACGCAGACACCGCAGCCTTGGCTCTGACTCACCGAGGCTGGACGCACTGTGCAGATGTCCTCGTGCTGGCTGGGCACAAGCCACCTTTGCTGCGGAGGTCCTAGGGTCAGCCACCAGCACAGGTCCTTCGATCCTGTAGTACTTTTTCTTCAGTCATGACTGTATTGAAAACTATCTAAAAAGCCCAAGAAAGAGGGGCTGTAACACAGTTCCCCTGCCAACTTCCAGCCAGGTGCCCAAAGCACTGATTTCCAGCTAGGTTACCTTCTCCCGGCTCTCCCTTTAGGACTCTCGCTAACCTCCTTACACCAGCTGGGCTTCTCCTATCCAGCAGTTATGGGACTCTCCAAATGAGTTCCAACCTCCTCAGCCACTTAACCCAGATCCGCCAGTTCTGTCAGACTACTGGGCAAAACAGCATGTTCCCCTCCTTCTTGTCGTGTTCCTGACTGACAGTGTCCACAGTTGCCGTTCCTTGGGTTAAACATCCCCGCTGATGTGCTAGGCTCAGCAGATCCATCCCCTCTGGGGAGCTGGGCAAAGCACACCAACTTCTTCACTAAAACACTAGATCACGCTGCAGCTTTGGTAGGACCTAAGCCTCCCTGCTGCCAAGACCAGCACCCATTTTTGTGTACGGGCATCCACGAGCAGTCATTTTCAGCAAATAGTTGTGCGCTAGGTCCCCAAGTGCATAACTACCAGGCCTTTCTAGCCCGAAAGCTCCAAAGCTTTACCCAGTTCCCTAGGTCCTAGTCCTATTCTTATTAAAGTATTTAATTTTCTTATTATTTAGCAGGAAAAATGTAAAATGTCACTCAATAGGTTTTTCCAGATATACCCAAGTCTGTCAACACTTGGTTTAAAAACGATCAGTAGAAACAGTTACATATTCTAATCTGCAAGTGCCTGGAGAAGCGGTGATCTTTTCAGAGCTGTATTTTCCTTGGCTGGCTTCTGAGCAGTCTGCTCACTTTGGCCAACTGCCCAACAAAGCTCCTGACAAGGAAAAGCATGGCAAGGCAAGGACACCTGGAGCAGAGCAGACAACACAGCACAGGTTTGAAGCTCAGATACTAACGAGCTGAGCAGCACTTCAAACCCAAGTAGCTTCAAAAGAATTAAAAACCTGATGGCAGTCAGATGCCCAGTTCTAAAGCCTCAGCCAGACAGCGAAAAACCACTGCACTGAAATCTGTAATTTCGGACTTAATTTTTCTCATTACTCTGAGGGACTTTGCTTTGAACCAGATGAAACACTGAGACACAAGAATGGAGCAAATTTGTCTTAATCCTCAGGCCAAAGTACTGTAGATGCATTATTTCATGAAAAATTTCAGTCAGACTTGCTTGTGAGTAGCAAAGTAACAGCAGAAGCAAAACACAGGTTGTAAACGCTAAAGTAGTTATGGGCTTCACTGTTAAAAAATGTCAGTTTTATGCAACTCTGACCTTGGTTGTAGCCCCTAGACATACCACAGTTTGAATTAAAAAAAAAAAATTATCACATCTAGGGTTGGTCTCTCAAGACAATCACAACCCTATTGCTCCACGAGCCTGGCTGAACTGAATATATGGAGCAGCTTAAGAAAATTTCCACCTGTATGAATGCCAAAAATATCTGCAAAGCAGCTGTTCAGCAGGTATTTCAACCTTATAGGAATGGACTTTGCTCTCCCAACTAGCCTTTGCTACCAGAAACAATTTAACCCTCAGCCAAGGAGAGGCAATCGGCTCTCCAAACAGATTTGGAGACATCCTCTTTCTGAAGGTCACTGCACTCAGACTGGCTCCCAGGAACTTCATGGTGAGTTCACACCAGCAATCGCATTTCCCATTGCCGGCTGATTCTTCACATGAGGGTCAGTATTCCCCCAGTCTGCCAGTTGGGTCTTCTGTTCACAGCCACTTCTAAGTGAAAAATCACCAACTTGGACCAGCCTCAAGTTACAACTATGTAAGCCTTCAGCAGAGTTAGACTTTCAGGATCCCATTCAAACCACACTCATTTTAACAAGCTAACGAACTCCCTGTGGGCAAGAAATTGTTTCTTTTCCTGAGAATCCATCTAGAATGAGCTCTCTGGCCTGGCTGTTAGAGAACGTTTTTCAATTTCTTTACTGCAGTGCAAAGTAACAGTCCTAGAAACATGTTTCTTTTCTACAGGTGTTGCACACATTTGTATTCCTCTAATTCGCATCTTCATCCTCTGATGAATTATGCAACAAATACAAACACAAACTACTAAAAATATGTGCACTTCATTTAATTAGTGTGACAAGAATAATATTCTGTCCCTGTGATCACAACAGTTAAGCGTACAAACAGAGTTCGGGCAATGGCTTTGTTCAAAGCATTCTTTTCTTCTAGTCAGATTTAAAAGGCAACTAAAGGGAACGGTCCAAACAAAGGATCTTTTGCAGGAGAACTAGAAGCCAGTCCTTGCCCACTCACGTTCCTTTAAAACTCCTTTTGCAAGAAAGTTTTCTTGCAAGAATGCTTGCTATAGGATCCAAGCTAAATTCCAAGCTGGATCATTTCTCTCTGCCAGCTTTTGGCAGCACAATTCTGATAAACACGCAGAGGCAGAACAATCAGCAAAGGACACAGTAATCCTTGCAAACGGTTTGCAAAGCTACTTTGGAGACATTTAGAAAAACACACACAAGTAAGTATTTAAGGCAGGGTTATTCAGCCTACTGCAGGCAGTCACGTTCATGAAAATACATGTTTGATTCTTAATGGCAAATACTGGTCTTTAGCCAGGCCTGAGATTGTTAAGTGGAAGCACTAGCACGAGCTGTGTGATTACACTCAGCCAACCCTTCCTTTTTCCCATCGCTTCCTATAAAATCTCATTGCTGGCTCTTCTACGAAGAGGCAGTGCTCGGAACAGCTGCTGTCCCTTCCCTGCCAAGCTGTCAATGCACTGCAGGAGAAACAGAGTGAAGAGTGCTGGCTGCTCCACTGCTAGTTACCTTGCCTGACTATGAGAGCGGAGCAGTCAAGGCCGCCAAAGCACCTAGCACGCACACGATTCCCACTGCAGATAGAAAGTCTCCTGGCAAAACTTCCCTCAGTCTAATTTAGATAGTGGAAGGAGAAGAAGAGTGGCGTTAGAATACGTTGGTACCTGCAGCAGAAATGCTTTGACAGCAGACCGCACACAGTCAGTCAGCTGCTAAATCACCTGAACAGCTCACCCTCTCCACTCCGCTGCCCAGGACCACCAAGGACAGGGGAACAGGGAAAGCTAACAGCTCACCAATGCTTTCAGTTCCACCGTGCCAGGTTAGAGTTGCTTTCAGGCTCCTCCAACTTAACGCTAGCTGGCAACAGCACCTCAAGCTTGTCCGAGCAACTGAGGAACATCTGAAACCCAAACTTGCCTGTGGCATCACTCTTCTGCTTTTCACACACCAGCACTGCAGGAAGCAAGGTGGGAAACATGGGTGTGCTTTATGGCTATCTACCCAGAAACGTCCCTGCAAGAAGCTCCAGCAATTCCCATTCACTGCTGCGGCGACACTATTGGTATTTACTGGAAAGTCAGGGGAGACAACTGGAACAGTCTAGACCTAATTTGCAGCAGTTTCGAACATCCTGGGGCACTCCCGCTAATAAAAGTACTTTTTAAAGTTAGGGAAAATATGGTCTCAATATCCAAATTTTTCCTGATCTGTGTCCAGGACAAGAGATCACACTGAGCATTTCTCAAACTTTTTGAAAGGTCACCCTCCCTCAGGGATCTTTATTTGAATAAATAAAATGAAAATAAGTCTTTATTTTTTTTCCCTTTATTCTCTCCACACAAGCACTATACCACCCAAAGAACAGACCTTTAATTGCTGGTACCGACCCAGCTCCTCCAGGACAGGGGAGTGAAAATCTTGTGTAATTAGCAGCTCACTTTTGCCCTGAAGAAAATGAACTATTGTCAACAATTAAAACCGTCTGCTGGCTACTGTGAGAAACTCACCATAGTCCTTCCTGACCCATAGTTTGAAAAATACTATCCCAACTCACTGCCACAGATTGCAACACCGTCACTACGCAGCCTTAGGCAAAGAAGGCTCCAAGAGCTTTTTGAGAAGAAAACAAAAATTGAAAAAAAAAAACACAACACCTCTCTTCAGGAAGTTTCCCTTCTGTTGTAACATCTTTGTATGGATTCTGGTGATTGACCCCTTTCTAAAAGAATGAAAATACCATGTGGGCTGTGCTGAGAGGCAGCCAAGTGGAACAGAAGGGCTAGCGTTGAACCCAGTAAGGAAGAGGGAGGATTTAGGAAAGATCGACAGCCTAAAGCTATTCAACAGCAGTACAGCGACTGCTTAAGCTGGGATAAGTTTTAGAGGCCTAGAAACGAAATGCTCTCTGCGGGGGCAGTACGTACCTCAGCTGGACTCTTCCAGCCTCAAACATCAACTGGTGATGAGAGAAGTGAGGGGCTACCAGTTGCTCACAGCTAGAAGATTTGGCCAGGACTGTTGCCAACACAGTCTTGGCAGCAGTAGTCTTGTGTACTACAAATTGTTCAGGTTTTCCAAACAGATGTATTGGTTTTGCTTTTCTTTTGCCCTACGAGAAGTTCTGTTTGTTTAAAACCATTGTTTAACTCCGTGCTCACAAGCAGAGAAGCGCTGCTCATTGTTGAGCATTCAGACTGTAACTGAACTTCCCAGGCTTCTGGGATAGGGTCAAGCCAGTTTTGCGTAACAATTTCAGCAAGAACCCAATTAAATTAAGCAAGCTCTGTTGTTGCCAATCTGTGCTTTGGACAAGGGTTACAATTAAACAGCAAAACATAGCGTGACACTAAGAACAGCAACAGATTTACTTGAGCATCCTCAAAATGCATTACCACAATATCATAAAAACAAGCTTTAACACTGAGAATTTACCCAAGCAAGACAAACATTGCTCCAGGGCAACATGATCTTGTGTGGCGCATTTTCCTTTCTAAAACTGAAATAAAATAGAATTCCTTCAGTCCTATCAGGTTTTTAGTCTGCTAGTGTCAGCTGTGACTACCTTCTTTAGAAACAAAAGCAATATTTACTAAACAGCTATTAAAAATACATACTGTAGCCTCTGTAAAGGAAAAGCACTTATGGTCAACAAACACAAACAAGCAAAGTGGTGAGAAAAATTGTTAACTTTGGTCAGACACATACATTTAAAGACATTTAAGGCTTGCTGACGTGAAGCTAAGCTGCAGACCATCAACAATTTAAATATGCCATTAGCATTTCTGCTGGATAATGGAGTGTACAGGAGGACAATCCTTGTGTGGTAGTTCCCCTTTTCCGTCTGCCTAACCACCTCCTCTCCTCTGCAACATTAACAAATCTGGCAACGTTCATCAGAAAAAATACTGCAAACAGAAAAACAGGGTATAGTTTTTCCGGTCACATTAAATTTTTCCCTCTCATTCACCATTTCCTGATTTCTCTCCCCCATTCTCTCATCTTGGCCATCTCTTTCTCCCTTTCTTTTCTTGAATTGTGTCTGTGTGGCTTTTAAAGCAAGATTTCTTTCAGCTTTATACTTTCCCATTATTTTTTTTCCACAATTTTGGGTAAGGTTTTGGGGTATCAGGTTTACTCTGAATCTTTTTTCCCCTCTCCATTTTTACTTATCTGACCCTGTGTCAGTTTACTTGCTCAGGTTATTTTTCTTCAAAGTCTGGTGATCTTGTGTACACAATGCCACGCAGATGAACAGTCCTCCCAGAAAACCTACCCATGAGTTTCAAGACCTAGGAGGATTTAAACAGAAACTGAGCTAGAAGTTAGAGCAGTATAGCCACTAGAAGCCAAGAGGATACCACAAAGTGTTTCAGGGAAGGGGGATTTGTCTCAAGACCACAGAGGACTATTATTTTGCTATCACATGAATGTTTAACTTTACCGTTTATAACCCATCTCAGAAGAGCTTCTTCACGAATGAAAAGAGAAGGGAGACCCACATGAGTTAGGATATGGATACCCACTCTGAATGGCTCTTGAAGAATACTCTGTTCTTACCTCTAGGCAAATTACTGATCCTTGATGCTCTTTGAACACTTTCAACTGCTCACCAGTGACAATATTCCACGTTCGAATGGTGTAATCCGTGCTGCCAGAAAACAGTTCCCTGTTTGGTGCGTCAAGTATAAGGCATAAGACAGCCCCAGTGTGTCCCAGCAGAGTCTGGTAACAGCGCCCACTGGACACCCACCAGACCTTAACAGTGCAGTCTGTGCTACCTGTCACCAGCAGGTCTCTGCTCACTTTCTCCTCCTCCTCCTCTTCCTCCTCCTCTTCTTCAAGAACATCCCTGGAGGAATAGTGAGCTAGAGTCAGGACACAGTTCCGATGGCCCCGGAATTCCTGGATTTGCTTCTCCTTGTCCACACTCCAACAGCGGGCCGTCCTGTCATAGGAGCCACTAAAGAGATAGTCTTTGGCAACCAGGATCCTGCAAAAAATAAGGCTGCCTTATATGAACATTATCATTCTTTTTCCACAACCATTTTTTGTCACAATTTCAATGCCAAGCACACTGAAGTTAAAAACAGTAGCATGAAAGTATATAACAACATCTATAATCCCAATTCAGTGTCACTGTTTAATACACATTACTTATGAAGGTTTTGTTGTTGTTGTTATTTAAAAAAAACAAAACAAAACAAAAAACCACTTCCTTTTTTCTACTTTTAAAATTGAGACACCTTATTCATGTACATTGACGCAGACATTTTTATGCTATAGCACTGTAACTACGGGCATTTGTGTTTTTCTAAAATCTTTTCCAGCAGCACTATTATGTACTTTTCCTAAGTTACATATACTAGTTAAGTTTGTTGTGTTTTGTTTGTTTTTAAAACACTCATTCTTGATCAATATTTATTAGTATTTCTTTACAAATAATTATTTATAAACTGACCAATGAAAACAGCTTGGAATTAAAATAACAAAAAAAAAATACATTCCAGGAACCTGAACTGTATCTGACGGTGTGCAAAGATAATCATCTTTCCATCATCAAATGGAGAGAGTGCAGGAAAAAAAATATACACCTAATTTCACTTAGCCTGGGATCTGAAAAAAGGTAGAACGAGAGCACCCCACTTCTTACATAACTGAAGAGCGAATCAGAGATTACACCTCAATAATTCAACTTACTGGGCCTCCAAAATAATGAGTTGTAACTGCACAAACACATAACAACAGAAAAATCTCTACAGATCGTATTTCCAAACCAAAGATAGGGAACATTATAACCTGTCTTTGTCAGCTGAGTTTGGTCCTCTGGAAACTTTCAAACTGACAACAAAGTCATATGAACAGGGAACACATTTCCCATTTGCTGATTCAAGCAAAAATCAGGCCAGTGCCAAAATACAGACAGAGCCAGCCTTCCTAACTATTTACAGAATCTAGCTACACATTCTTTGTGGTTTGAGTTTAGCAAGGAACAAAAACACCCACCCACCCACCAAAAAAAAAGAAATGTAAAAAAAAACCCCACAACAATCTTTGACTGCTCTATTTGAGATTAATTAAATCCAGTCCAACTATTAAGAGGCACTGTAAATTGACAGGCCAATCAGTCACGCATAATCAGTTTAATATTAAACTTCATTTGCACAAACAGGAATAGTAACTCCAGAGAGAGCCCTGGCTTTATCTCTCTTACTGACACAAAGGCTTGACGGGATGTTGTTAAATATATTTATCAGCAGCATCTGCTATCAATTGAATAATTTCTTCTAGAATTTCATTCCTAGCCCGGGATTCAATTCCCCTGCTGTGCGCCTTTCATTTTTCTCCTATCTGCTGTCTATGGATGTGTCAGCACTGTTGCTAGGAAAACTAATCATTGCAGCACAGAACATGTGTAGCATGAACTCAAAGGTTTACACAACCCATTTTATTAGTGTAGTAATGGAGAAATGCAGTAAAATGACAATATTTGCAATAATAGATTACAGGCACACAAGGGAAGAACTCCATGGAACCAACCTGTTAACAATTGATGTGTGTCCTCGGTAAATGGCCAGGCACTGACCCGTCATCACATCCCACTTTCGAATGGTATGATCTGCACTACACGTGAAGGCAGCCTCATTTTCTAAGTGGCAAAAGGTGATGTAACTTTCATGTCCTAGGAATAACAAAGCAAATAAATTCAATCACTGGGCGTGCAACCAGGACAGACTGGTTGAGCTCTTCACCTTGACTAAAAGAAAAATAGAACAAATGGACTGAAACTCTAAACGCACTACCATGTTCTTCAAATTTAAGGATTTGTATAAAATGCAACATTTTTAATTAACAGCAGAAAACTCTGCTTCATTGATATAAGGATTAAGTGAAAGAGTAAAACAGTACAGTTCCACCAATCAGGTAGATTGAACAGTATTATAAACACATAATGAGCTACATTAATATCAGTATAATAAAACTCGGACTACTGATGTTTAAAACTAGTACAAAAATGGCTTAGTTTTTTTAATAAAGAAATGGTTTTGCTTCTTTCTTCTTAAGTCAGGCAAAAAGGCTGCACTTCGACCCAGCCCATTGATTGTCAGGACACAACAGCCCTAAATTAAAGCATGAAACTATGAAAAAAGGAAGCAACATGAGACTTACCAGCAAGTTTTAATTTCATTGTCCAAGCAGAATGAAATGCAAACAAAAAAAAACATAACTGGTAAAAAGTCAGCCAATACTTTCCCCATTATGACTAACAACATGAACAAAAACTACAATTTGCAAAATGTCTGCATATCTTTAAGGAAATTACACAGAAAGAAAGAATAAGAGCACAATTATTTACACAGTATTCAGAGTATGTTGGGATTCTACAGTTACAATAAAACTAGACACAACCACTCCTCTAAAATTTCATGCTGAAAACAGGGTAATGCTGTTGAAGAGGAATCAATATTGCAACCTCAAGCTTTTGTTGTTGCTTAGCAAGTTGTGCCATTTTTCTGCCGTGTCATCAAATGCACCACATTTTAAAATCACCTTAGGATTCAAGTCCCAGCTTTGTCCAAGATGTCTCACGTGAAATTGTTGACACCTATCTAATTGTTGGGATAGTATTACCTTGCACTGTTTTGTTTTAATTATTTAGACTGTAAGCTTTCAAGATCAGCACTGTTTCCTCATAAGTAACTATCAGAAAAGGGCCCCAGACTTTGGTTGAAGCTGGTGGGCCCTACTGTGATTCAAGTAACACTATTCTTTGAGGAGAAAAATAAAAATATAAGGAGGACAAATATGATTAAAGAGAAACCGATGGACAGACAAAGATATTAGAAAAACAGGATCATGTTGCAGAATAGAGAGATGGTAAAAAAAACTGAGGGAAAGCAGACTGCCCAGTAAAACACTTCGTTCCGCTGACAGCAAAAAACACATTTTATTACAACTCCTGTAGTTTAAAAGCCTTGTTGTAGCTCAAAAGCAAACCAGAATCCACGTTACAAGCACACATCTTTTTTCCTCTTAAGTCAATTCACCAGATGTCAGAAACTAAACAGATCACCAGAGCTACAAGGAAAACTACACCCCCCCTCATATTTTTGTGAAAATGTTTTGCAAAGCAGCTTAAATGGGACAGGTTTTGACCACCAGTATTTTTCTCACAGTATCATGTAATCCTCAGAAAAGATCAAAAAAGATCAAAAAAGCATTCTGGTTACTGCACTGGAGTCTGTCAGTCAGATTTTGACCATCGATTTTAACTGTTCTATGACAATTCTCGAGCCACATACAGGATGCCAAAGCCCCCTGTAGCAGACAAGATCTGGTGCTGGTCTGGTCAAAAGCAGCCACCACAGAAGTCTGTTGGTCATGCTCTGGTGGAAGCTTGAAACTGTGTTATAGATATAGGTTTATCAGTAATAGCTTGTAGGATACAAATTTACACTACAACTGTGCGCGTGCATAAATACAAAATGCATACAATTATCTGATTTGACTGACAGTTCGCAAACCATCCAGCCAACATTCTTCAGAGTTTACCCCAAACACTAGCAGTACATAGGCCAGATTCTGAATATTCTCCAATACAGTTCTCTTTCTAGTTAAAAGTTAATTAGTGGTTTAAAGGCTTTTCCAAGCCTAAAGCAAATGCAGTGAGTTTTCCAGGAGCTAGAACCATGGCAGGATGTGGGGAAAAAAGAAGACAATACTCCATAGTTAAAAACAAGGAAGAAAACAAATAAACAACAACTAAAGAAATCACAGCAATGTGATTTCTTCTTTGGAAGAAAAAAAGGATCAGAAATTCCAAATTTAAGAACTTTTTTTTTTCCCCCCTGTATTAAGAGAAAAGAACATGAGCGAGTGAGAATACAAACGTCTTTAGTCCACAGCTGACCCCTGCATGACTGTACTTTCTACAGTTTTTCTTTTCAATTATTGAGATGCTAGTCTAAGGATAATAAATCTTGTTTAAAATGCAAAATCAAATTAAAATGAGAAAGCCCAGCAATTAACATTTCTCTGTGTCAAATGTGGGGGAAAAACATGGCCTATTTAGTAAGGTTTCTTTCCAGACTTCTGGGTCAAGAGGTTCTAAAGAAAGATTGCCTCGAAAATGAGACGATTAAAAGGTCCCCAAAACAAAGAAAAGAAGAGAGATAGATACAACAACAGAAAGTCCAGATTTCATCAGGGTGCATAAGCGAGGCCTTCTGGAAAGAGACGCAAGTTAAACAACTGCTAAACTCCACACCCTGAGATAAAAGTATCCATGCATCCAATAGCGCTGGTAACCTGTTTTGGGTTGAAACAGCTTCTGCTTAACATTACTACAACAAATACTCAAAAAACACAAAACAAAACTATCATGATTTTGGCTGCCCAGCAGGCTGCAGTGACTGAAAGAGAACAGAACATACTGTGTGGCCTGTGCCAGGCCTCAGACTCCAAAGCTAGGCAAAAAAGCAGCCACTCTACCTTGGAAGTGGCCATGGCACTGGCTGTCGGCAGTGCTCCAGAGCCGCGCAGTGCCATCCTCGCTACCCGTCAGCAGGCGCTGCCCGTCCGGGCTCAGGCTCAGCCAGTTGATGCCTCCTTGGTGATCCGTGCAGACCTTCACAGCTGAACCACTGTTCCCCATCCTGCCGCTCCCGGCGCAGGGCAGGGGCTGCGGGTCAGATCACGGGCGCCACACAACTTCCAGACCGTGCTCTGGGCCTCCAGACGTCTCCCACCGATCGGCTTCAGCCATTACCTCAACGCCGAGAAACCAAGCAGGGCAGTCCGGACTCCTGCACAGGGACACACAAGAAGAGCAGGGCACGTTACACCGCTCCATCTCCCCCGCGGACACATCGCCTCCTCGGTCCGGCTGCGCCGAAGCCCCGGAGCGCCTCTTCCCCCGCAGGAGCCCCGCCCGGCGGTGGGAGATGGCTCTCAGCTCACCGGCGCCTCCTCCGCGGGCACAGGGGCACCTCCCGCCCCTCGGAGCGGGCCCAGGGCCGCACCTGGTGCCCCGCTGCCCGGCTGCCGGCGCGCTGCCGCTGCTTCTGCGGCTCCAGGGCGGACTCGGGGCAGCCTGCGGAGCGAGGGAAGCCCAGGCTCAGGCGTCACCCCAACGCCCCAAGGGGCCCCGGCCCCCCCCCGCCGCCGGATCACCTCAGCGGCCCCCAGCGCTCCCCGTCCCGGGCTGCCGCCATCCCTCCCACACGGCTCTCCCCCCC
>Ga0065711_1046954_pt1 | contig 12608 bp, 4 predicted proteins | sample Hoacrofraction12_FD_59098 | JGI IMG/M metagenome (GOLD analysis project Ga0065711, IMG submission 59098) | Hoatzin crop microbial communities from Cojedes, Venezuela - Epithelial fraction 12 v2 (version 2) | ecosystem: Host-associated > Birds > Digestive system > Esophagus > Crop | place...
GGTTGTGGAGTCTCCTTCTCTGGAGATATTCAAGACCCGCCTGGACAAGGTCCTGTGCAGCCTGCTGTAGGTGACCCTGCTTCGGCAGGGGGTTGGACTAGATGACCCACAGAGGTCCCTTCTAACCCCTACCATTCTCTGATTCTGTGATTCTGTGATTCTGTGATTCTGTCACGGCAGACAGAGGTAAAGAGGAAACCTTTCACACTTCAGTAAACAGTTCTGAATAAAGGCTCAGGGAATATTCGCACTGAATAAGAAGTAATTTTCCTTTTCAGCAATAATACCACTTGGTTAACTGGCATTTCTGTACTAGATTTTAGACTGTTTCTTGCCTCTTTCTTACATTGGTGTAAAGGATCATACTTTCACAACAGATTATGAACAAAAGAGGATTTGATAACCCTGATTCAGAAGACTGTGAAACACGGTATTGGCATGGCGCAGGTCAGAGTGGACACACCTGTTTGCACCGGGCTGCTTCTGGCCTCCCGACAGCCCCGCAGTTCTGAGGACGCAGAACGTGCTGGCTTTGCTCTCAACCATGCAACCACTGACTGACTTAGACAAAATAAATGACAGCTAAGAATCAGCACAAAAAATTTCCATTTTATTGTGTATATTTTGTAGAGAGGCTGAAAAAGAAAAAAACAGCAATAATATGATTTTACAGATTGTGCTTCTTTCGTTTTTTCAAAAATTTTGTGAAGGACATCAGAATGTGTTGCAAATGAGACATTTATCAAAACTAATATATACAAGTATTTGTTTTTCTGCTCTAGAAATTACATCTGCTAATACAGAAAACAATGACTAAATACAGTATTTAAAATTAGAATGTAATTTCTAATGTTAAAAAGAACTCCCTATTGTGTGAAATCACATGAACTTGAAAAGAACATGAAAAGAGAACACTGAAGATAGGCAGTCACCTGTTATTTAAAAAATAAAAGAACAAGGGCTGCTTAATCTTCATCAAAACCATAGCAAGATAAATTTTAAAATAAGCTAGAAATTGGAGTACATCTACAGCAAAACCAGTTCTTGTCTGAAATAGTCATTAAAGGCAAATTAATAATTTTCATCACTAATCTGTCTTTGTAAAGTATAATTGTTCTGTTAGAGCATGTTGACACTTGTTAATAGAAAATATACTTAAAATAGCCACTGGAAGGAGATTTCAAAAGAAGTTTTTGAACAAGTTTTTGTACCATTGCTTAGCCTCAGTAATATAATTCTGCTGATTTGTGCAGTATAACTGTATTCCATTTCTAGCTGTCATGCAAATAAGGACAGGACAGTCTGGCACTATATCAACAAGAACCAGCTTCACCATGCACAGCTTGATGCTATGTGACACTTTCTGTAACCTAATCCAGAGGCCAGCTTCCTCCCGGAACAGCTGCTATATATATACCTTCTTTAGTACTGCCAGATACTTACCTTAGGCCTGACCCTGAAAATAAGCAATGCAGCATTTTCAAGACTTCAGCCTTTTCATTCTCATTACATCTTGGGACCCTATTTCTGTCTAATACACAGTTTTGACAGGTGCTATACTTGTAATCCTCCTTATAGCTTGCTGTCTTTTTAGACTCCAAATATTTTAAAATGCAGATAAAATTACTAGTTTCCTCTTTCCCATTTCTTTGCCTTGAAACATTTTTATTGCACTGGGATTGCTGCACCTTAAGACTTTCTTAAGAGCCAGATCTTGGTGCTACATTCTTCCTCCTGTGTTGGAAGAGGCAGAGGGGGATGGCAGCATCACTCATGTCTCAAACTTCTCATATTTCCATTGCGTCTTGCCTCTCCTCATGAGTGAGAAGCTTCCACAAATGAATTCTGAAAACACTGTTTTAAAAGTTGTCCTTATCATTTGCCCTGACCAAGCTATAGTCAAGCCATTAACCCATGGATTGGATCTCCTTTCCCTGTGCAAAGCTGTATTAACTTTACAAGTACTATGGGCCTTGCAGGACAGATCTCGAATTTTTCACCTTTAATAATAACAATAATTTTTCACAGATAATTATTATGTCTTCCCATAATCTAAATCATGACCACCGTATGACACAAACTGTGCTCTTTGTCTGTTTAACAGTTATCCTACTATGTGCCTTACTCTTGTTTGCTATCAGGAATACTGGATAAAGATCAGAACACAAATGCAAAAATTTTTTGCTTTGCAAAGTTAATATCCACCACCAGTGACTAAGAACAAATCATTTAATTACAATCTGCATTACCTTGGCATTGAAATGGAACAATTCAAAGAAACGCAGGAGAAAAAGACTGTACAAATGTACATTTTTCCTTTCAAACTACCATTTTTTAGCTCTGTTCCATGAAAGGCCATGAAGATAACTGACCAGGGCTGAGAACAGAATGCAGGCTGAAAAAATCTGATTAATAATAGGAGGTAAGATGTGACTCATATTACAGGTATCTTAACATGTCTAATAAAATCTGCCTTTGCAGCTAACACATATTTTAGAAGTTATCTTCTTCACCAGTTGTCACAAGCAAAATTAGGGCATGGTGCTGTATGGACCATAATGGACAAGCATCAGAACTGAGACTAATTTTATTTTGTGATCAAATTAGTTTACGTGTCTGACTTCCACACAAAGGACGGAAACAAAGGATAGTGGCCCAGCCAGCTGTCACCAGAAGCAATACTGTGTGAGAAGACATGCCAGACTTACACCTCCCACAAGCAATAGGTTAAGGAATCCTTTGTTACAAAGACAGTGGTTATTTTGGTTTGAATGCTTGTAACAAATATTACTGTTGTTCTGCTAAGGCAACATGGACATTATGGCTGGCAAAGAACAATGAGTAAACAACGGGAAAAACATAATTTTTCCATCAGTTTATATTTCCCTAATCATACGTAAAGAAAAATGAGGTACTCTTTAACTACATGTATGAGCAAAAAACCTACTTCAAATCCATCATTTTCCAGAAGTAGCATTACATGAGAATCCAAGCTTTCAAAGAAAGAGACAGAAAGAGAAAAAAAACAAAACAAACAAACAAACAAAATGCCAAAAAACTTCTTCTTATATGAATGGGTGATGAAAAAAAATGCAAAAATCAGAAGTGCAAAGTATAAATCCATATCTATACAATTTTCCTGAGTCTTGAGAAAACTGATACTAAAGCAATATTTCATTTCACTACAAAGTTAGTAATTTACACAGCAACTATTGTTGCGAATGAGTGTTTTGGTGACTCAAAGAATCACCATCAAAGGTATTTGTAAGAAATTATTTTATATAAAACTTATAAAATGTGATTTAACAAAGTTTGTTGGCAAAGTTCACTCTATTACTTCTCAAATGAATGGAATATATATTAGTAGGATTAAGATAAAATGATTCATACAGAGATAAAAAAAGATAGAAGGGATAAGGGAGACCCCCACGTTGAATCACAAAGTTCAGAATGGACCACCTTGCTTTCTAATCTCCTTCTCAGAGAGGAGCCTAGGTGCAGCTGGATCCAGATTTAGCCTCAGATCACAAAAGCTCATGTCTAAAGGATCTGTCTAGCATCAATTTAAGGCTTGTTCACAGTTAAAGAGAGAGACAGTGAAAATCATAAAAAATTCGCAATAATTCATCATTGGTTAATTTAATATTTACTAAGTGGTTAAAAAGAATTAACTACAATAACAATAGTAGGATATTATGACTAGAATAAATTCACACATGCCCGCGCCCACAATGTGCATAGATAAAGGTACCTGTTAAAAATTCCCCTCAAGTTCAGTAAAATACTCTCTTCTTTTCCTCAGTGGGCAAAAGCCAAGCCTTAATAAGTGAGAGATTCCTGTAGTTCAGCCCAGGTAACCTCAAACCTCAGAGTTTGAAATGCTCTGAAAGGCATCCCACTCATATGGAGACACTGGGTGCAGCCTGCTGCAGTCCAGAAGAGCTCAAAGGGTCCTTCTTGGTACTGCTGCTTGTAGGGTCTCAAGATGACTGTCTTTGGTCCCCACCTTCCCCACCTCGACCAGGCAACTGGAGCTCCTGGTACAGTCAGCGCTGTTCCCTGCCTTAGGCATGAAAGAGTTCCTGGTATGGTCAGGGGATGCTTAACTGCCAAAATCATTGCACAATGTCTAAGACTTGACAGGAATTCCTGAATTTGTAAAGCAGTCCAGGGTGGGAGGGAGCTGTACCACTACAACTGTTCATTCTGAAATATAGATTACTTTAAAAAAAATCCACTAGTTTTGGTACAAAAAATGTTCATCTGTTGCAAAGAAATGCTACAGAATCTGAAAACCATTCCCAGAGAGTTTTGACCTTCACAGAAACCTTTAGAATGGTTTAGCAAGCCATAGCAGTTACGACTCAGATGCTAATATCAAAGTGTATCTAAAAGTTTGTTTAGTACATAACATCTCCACTAAGGCTGTCTTTGGTAATTCCTACTTATTTGTATTTAGCCCTTCATATCAAGCTCGAAAAAGCTTGTTGGTTTGTTTGTGCTACTTTCTTTCTAGCTTTGCTTTTTTGGTTTGGGTTGCTATTTTTTAATTTTGTACTCTGTATGTTTCTGGTTCAGCTCTTGACACAGATGACTGTTATGAGAGCATAAAATGTATGAATTTCCCATTAAATTAAATATTTTTGCCAGCTGTACAATATTTTTCCATCATTTCTCTGTAGTCATTTATTGCTTTCGCTCTCTGAGTGTCTGCCCTTTGCACATTAAGGAGTAGGATAACCATTTGGCACAATTCTGTAGGGGTAGAATCTCCTGTTACATATACAGGACGTCACTATCTACATATCGGTAAGCACAAGTACGTAGAGGCTCTTTCAACACTTTAAAGAAAAAAAATAAAGACTAAAATATTTTAGAATATATTGTTTATTAGGGAAATATTGTAATGCATCAAGTAGATTTTGAATGCATAAGTATTTTATTGAAAAATAATATAACTTCCCATCTTAAAAAAATTTAAGGTTTAAAGATTGAAGTTTGGGGTTGTGGTCTGAATATTTATTTCATATCCATCAGTTTATAAGCCTGGCTGCCCTCTGAGATGTAGCTAGTAGATTGAAGGACATTCTTTCTTTATTATAAATATAAAGATGAAATGAATGTGGAGGGCCAAAGGCCACAAGATATTGCTGAGTGGCAGTTAGGGTCTTGAGGTTATTAGTAGGAGGCTTTTGAAGCTGTCACTGGTATCAGCCTCCTGCTGCCAAGAGACTTCAAAGGACACTGGTCCTTTCCCCTGCAGTCCTGCCTTGTATTCACAAGTATGGAAGAAAGAACTGAATAGCCCTGTAGTGAACTTTTAAGTTCATCATCTGGAGTTGTCAAGTAGTTCATAGTTCCTAACATTATAATCTGACAGGCAAAATCCAGGCAAATAAGTAAGATAACACAGCAAGACAAAAAAATTCCTCAGTCCTAAAATTGTTGGGGGTGTCATGACTCCAGGGGTAACTATTTTTCTGGTCAAACAAAAAAAATCCTTTACTCTTTGCTTGGTATTTCACAGGATATATTGTCACTAAAGCTTGTCTGCATTGAAAATATGGTATTTCGTAGCTTTTCAACATTTTAGACCTTTAAAAATGTATATTAGAAACAAATGTAGTTTTGGACTGTTAATCCAAATACTCAACAGATTCTTGCATCATTTCAGTTGTTGTTGTCCGTATTTGTGCTGATAGTATGCAGAGAGACAGATATAGCAGGTCAGCAGATCTGCAGGACAGGTTATGCAACTGTCTTTGGCATAGGTGATCACAGTTATCCTAGTGCATAATCCTCCTTTTCTGTGCAGAGACACCGTGGCTGAGGAAGGAACATCCCAAACATAACATGCAAGAGTGACCTGGTCAGAGTCCTCCTGGTGCTGCTAGTTTTGTGCATCTGGCCAGGTCATTAGAGGAGCTCGCTGCTGTCTGCACCTCTGGCTTTGTAGAATTAGAATGACAGCAGCCTTCTCTGTACTCTGCCGTGAGAGCTGCGAATAAAAGCTTAAAGCAACACTATTGGTTCATGAGTAACTAAAACTCTGATTCACATGAGTGCACATTTCCAAGCAGTAGTTTTTTTTGCCTGAACTACATCGGGCTGATATTCCACACCTTTCTGAGACAGTTTAGGAGGCTGTCAATGTACAGCACCCAGTTCACTTGCCTGTTTTCAGGAAGAGCCCTCCTGAGTAGGTGCACTTCCAGGAGGAGAGACACACCAGGCCACATAACAAAGAAGGACCCACAGGTCTGGGTGGCTGCTAGGGAAAGTGACACACATAATTCATCAACCTCTCTCATTTCCATCAGTAAAATCACGACTGCAATGCCCATGGTACAGTCCCAGATTCATCACACTTTATTTTAAGCATTTCACAGAGATGTCTAAAACACTGTCTTTAAGTCAGAAAAGAGATGCAGGCACCTCCAAAGGCTGATTTCAGTTCACTTAAGATATGTATTATTTTATGAAGAGGCTTATCCTGCTCATATTGGTATGCTGAACTATGGTACAAAGCCTGGGCATCTTCTGCATTCTTCTTCTGAACATGTAACGCAGAAACACTTATATTTGTCTATAGATGCAACTGTATTAGATTGTTACAGGAAGTATTTACTAATACATTAGTAAAATGATTCTAAACTGCTTCAGCACTGTAATATTTTCATATATATACAAGAAATGTTTTTTTCTAAAATATGAGCATAAATCACACAAGAAGCTGCGCAAAACAGAATAAATTATGCAAATAGCATTCTTTGAATTTTTTGAATAAAGTGCTATGCTCTGGAGTACATGACACACAGAGTGAATGGTTGATGACAGAAAGAGACTTTATATTTAGATTACCTTCCAACAATGGTAATTTGTGTTGCTTTTTTCTGACCATCAGCAAATGACTTGCTGAACTTCAGTACCCTGTTACCTCTGTTCTGGTTTGAAAATCCTGTCGCATGGGATCAACTGAAAAATCTCACATTTAGGACCTGACATTAGTTTCACAGCTGGAACATGCAGTGTGAGCATAGCTGAGTTGCAGTGACATTCTGAAATATAAAAATGCAAAGCCACCTGAGAAACCACATGAAAGAAACTCTGCTACCCTGAACTGTGCATATTAGAAGACTTTGAAGCTCTCAGCATAAACTGATTTGAAATCTCTGCTTGCCTGTCATGAAAAAGTAGTCCTGTGAGACTTTTTGGTAGAAAGGTGAAAGTTTCAAGTAAGATCACTGTATTATTCCAGGATTACCTCTTTCAGATGGTAGCATAGCACTTAAACTAAGGTCACAGTTAATATGCACAGTCTCCTGTCATAAGAAGAAAGGAGGAAGGGAGGTAGTATTTGCTTTGCTCACTGTATTAAAGCAGTGAATTCTTATTACTTGAATGTACAAAATAGAGCAGTTTAATGCATTCCTTGAGGACACAAGTACCCTAACACTTCTTAAAAAAATCAAATCAGTGTTTTGACTCATTAGGTTCATTTTATGTTACTATGTATTTCTTGTTAAGAGAAAACAGAACTTCACTTTTATGTGAAACTAAGAAATTCTGATTGTATTAAATAGAGAAGACAACACCAGTCAGCACAAAGTTAGTGCTGAAAGGAGGAAGCTCACAACCACAGGTGGGGTGACATTTGCACAATGCTATCAAAACTCTGGATTTTTAAGAGCTCTCACCATATAAAGGAAACACAGGAAGCTGAATTTCTTTCAGAATTACAGGGTTGTTCCTCTAATAACATATTAGCCCATTTAATACATCATCCACTAAATATGTGATACAAAAGTGACCTGTCATCTTTAAAGCGTCTATCTACACTTTTAAATTCCAGAAGAAAAAGATACTTCACATCTGTCTGGAAGGAGTATTTTTAAAAATGGCTTCCAGAGTCAAATCACTTAAGGGCAGTCAGAGTTTTAAGTCAAGTGTGGGCTTTCAGTTTCCTCAGGTATTTATGAGAGTGCCACATCAGTGAAAATTTGAATGGAAATAAAATACTTATCCAGCAGAGGGGAAGTACTTTTCACAGAGCCAGATGTTAAATGGCCACTTTAACACAAACAACTTTCCCCTTTTACTGAGAAAAAGACACTGAAAAGAGTTTCTACAGTTAAATAAAGCAGTGACAAGTCTGTTAAAGAGTAGGAGGTCACTGCAGAGAAAAAGAAAGATGGGCAAAAAATCCAAAATACTGAGGTTCTTGCCTCCATCTCTCCTCCTGCTATCCCATCCCCCCATCCTGTGTGGTGTCCTCCCCCTCCCCGATGCCTCCTGTGAGGTTTTTGTTGAAGCACGTTCAGGTATTTAATAAAGTGAAGTAAATATATTAAAGGGTATTCCTCCGGTACACCTCAAGCACATCATTACCCCAGCATGACTCTTTATTTCCTTGTAGTCTCATTCAAAAAATCAGTAATAAGGTGTACTCTTTATAAAGAAAGGTTGTCATATTATACCCTTATATATTAATATACATATTAATATACATATCCATGTAAAGAGTGGTTTTTTTTGGAATGCAGTCTAAACAGTTTCCGATGGAAGGAGAGATGTAGAGAAAGAGAAAGTATGTGGAGTCTGAAAAATGTTCTTCACTTCTTTCCAGCTATTGCCTCAACCTTAAGAGGATTATGAAGTATAACACAGAATGAGATGCCCCCTAAGTCTAGACTCAGTTTTGTGGATAAAATCTGATGCCTAATGTCTGCAGGGGAAGAAGTCTTTTATTAGGAAGACTGTCAAACACCTATTAATTTTATAGTCAACTCTGATACGCCAAAATAAACTTTTGCAGCTAACTGAAACACTGATAAACACAATTCATTTCTTTTTAATTCTTATAGTTTTTGTCCTTTTTAATCTTCTGCAGAGTTTTCTATCTCTACAAAACCATGCCACGTATTTCTAATTTGGTGAACAGTGACCTGTAATTATTGGAGTGAGCAGGTGGAAGTTGCAATTCATAAAAATACATTCAAAGATGCTCTGGAAGTGTCCAGTTCCCCACAACGTCATTCCAGTATGAAGAAGACTCTTCTGGTGAGCTCTAATAGCCAGGAAAGCACTCCACACAAGACAAGCACAATATAGCAAGAAGCACACATTAAGGCTGTACCAGAAAGCTCAAGAGGGCCTATGAGCTGTCTGCAACTGCAGCACTATTTTATTGTTAGCATGCTTTCTGGGATGGTTATAGATCATGCCATTTATCACTCTCCCAGACTTGCCAAGGCCTTTGTCGTAAATGAGTGGTTCAGTAGCTTAAAGAATCACCGTCAAATAATTTGCAAGAAATTATTTTACTGTGAATTTATAAAATGTGATTTAACAGTGTACGTTGGCAAGATTCACTCTATTATTATTAAATGAATGGAATACAAAATTGAGGTAGGATTAAGACAAAATTATTTCAAAAGAAAAGATATAAGCAGTAAGGGAGACCCTCCCATTGAGTCACAAGTTTCAGAATGGACCGCCTTACTTTCTAAACTCCTTCTCAGAGGGCAGCCTAGGTGCGGCTGGATCCAGAACCAGCCTCAGATCACAATGGTTTATGTCTAAAGGACATGTCCAGCAGCAATTTAAGGCTAGCTCACAGTTAAAGAGAGAGAGAGAGAAAATCATAAGAATTTAGCAGTAATTCATCTTTGGTTAAGTTAACATTTACAAAGTGGTTAAAAATAATTAGCTACAATCACAATAGTAGGATATTATGACTAGAATAAATTCACACACGCACATGCCCACACACAATGTGCATAGATAAAGGTACCTGTTAAAAATTCCCCTCAAGTTCAGTAAAATACTCCCTTCAAATTATTTTCATCAATGGGCAAAAGCCAAGCCTTAATGAGTGAGAGATCCCTGTAGTTCAGCCCAGGTAACCTCAAACCTCAGAGTTTGAAATGCTCTGAAAGGCATCCCACTCATATGGAGACACTGGGTGCAGCCTGCTGCAGTCCATAAGAGCTCAAAGGGTCTTTCCTGGTACTGCTGTTTATAGGGGCTCAAGATGACTGTCTTTGGTCAGTAACTTTGATTTTCATGAAGAAATTTCCATCCTGGCCATGGGAAGAAATTCTTGCCAATCACAGGGCAATTTTGATGTTCCTCAGGTCATGCAGTTCTGACCTTTACCAAACAGACAGCAGAGGTTCCAGGCTCAGTCAGGAAGTGTCTGATCATCCCAACTTACTGCTCTCATTCAATGAGAAGAAAAATGGTGAATTATATCCGCTAATTGCTAGTCATACCAGCTGATTGCTCTTGCAGTATAAGCAAGAATATGAAGTTGGCTGGTTCTGAGATTGCCAGTTGGGGAGGGGTGGCTGCACCACCACGGCCGTGTTAACAATTTGCTATTATAGAAAAATGCTGAACTCCCAGAAGCACCCTGTGACAATAGGCTAGTTTTGCTGGTTTATGAAAGGTAAAGCCAGAATTCATAATTATCCTGTGTTTGGAGATGTGTTCATGATTTGGATAAGTATTCACTGAATATGAAACGAAAAGAAAAGTTAGTGACAGGTTCCAGACAGTGAGAATAACTGCAGGGTGGACAGGCCACATACTCTGCAGCCCTAAAAATGGGACTTGTGGAAATCTGGTGGGGTATAAACCAAGGAGTCTACAAGGAGCCTGGCTGCTAGGCAAAAAGGTACCTGGAGCCAACTGAAACAACACTGGGGAAGGAAAAACTGTCGTAAATTGTTAACAATTTTTTCTCCCCAACATATGATTTCTCACTGTCTTGCTTTTTATCCAAAACCTCTTGCTGTCATCTGTTGGGGTGTCCATCTTTGTTTCTTTCTTCAACCGTAATTCTTGTATTCTACAGTGCTAGGTTCAGCTGGGATAGGGTTAATTTTTACAAGAAGACAGGAGGGGACACAGCCAGGCTGGCTCACCCAAAGTGGCCACACAAGTGGGGTATTCGATACCACATGATGTTATGCTCCATGCTGAGTGGGGGAGCTGGCTGGGGGAGAGGGGGGGAGGTTAATCGCGGCTTGGAAGAGTGCTGGGCATGGGGCGGTGAGAGAGTTGCTCTGTGTATTCCCCTGTTCTTATTAGTATTAACTTTGTTACTGTTCACTTCCTTTGCAGTTCTATTAAGCTGTCCTTATCCCTACCCAAGAGTTCTGAATTTTTTCTTCCAATTCTCTTCATCCCTACCAGGGGGAGGAGTGACAGAGCTACCACCTGGTCCTTTGTTGCTGGCCAAGGCTAAACCACGGCATCTACCTATCTTTTCCTGAGCTCTTGCTACTATCTGTGTTAATCCCATCAGCCCTTTCCTGTTGCTATAGGTGAGACAATGATGGGCAAAATATTATCTTTCTTACTATACTGAGAAATGGCACACAGGACAGAAATGACTAGAAACAGCTCATTTGGCTACTTTCCTAGTGGATGGCACAAATACCCTTCATGTCACATTGTATCCAACAAAAAATCATGACCTTCCAAATTTTGGAGACCAAAGGGATATCTCAATTGAAATAGGTCAGAATAAATGAAATAATGGTGGGTGTCATGTGCTTTAGATGATGCTAAGCAGGTCTCTGTATACCCCATAAGCGCAGTATCTGGGTCAGGATCCAGACAGCATTCAGTGTTTTCTACTTGCTAAATCAAGAAAACAGACATGTGACAAATGTGCTTTGTTCAGTGTACCTGGTATCATTTAGAGAAGTCCATCCTTATGAACAAAATTTATCATTCTCCTGCCATATGCAAACACAGCTCCTACAGACATAATTTCTCTCTCTGAACTATTGGTCCCCCAGAGCAGACATTTAACAGTGCAGGCTATATGGTGACCAATTCTGAACTGGTCTCTGGGAGTATCAACTGGTATTATTTCCTCTGTTTTGTATTCTGCAGCTGTTTTTATTTTTATTGGTATTGTTTTTCCAGTAGCTTAATATTGCTACTTTAATTCTGAAATGGGTATCACAAGACTTAAAGGAAGCTTTTTACTGTCCACCAGAGGAAACTTTCACATTTGATTCCAGGTAGTATTGCAAAGGCACGAAATGCCAACAAGATAAGATGAAAAACTGAGCTATTTAAGGACAGGCAGGATATTTTCTGTATCTGATGCTGGTCTTTATATTACCTCAATAGAATGCTGCCAATATCAGCTTAACCTATGACATTCTGCTTAATATTTACCATTTTGTAAACTTGCGCAAAGAATTCACGATAAAGCTTAAATACTTTCTCTGCTGTGTGGCTTTGTGACCAATGAATAGAAAGGCTAATAGGAGCTTCTGTTAAAATGCTGATAATTACTTTTTGTTAATAGCATTGACTTCTCTCCGAAGCTTGTACTTAGTTTAGGTAGGAAAAGAGCACATTAAAACCAGATAAATTTTAGATCAGTAATATTTTGGAGAATGTGATCTTTATAAAATGATAACTTATTCTGAAAGCTTGTGAAAAACCTAGCTGTAAATGTGATTCTTTCTACTATAGTCTTCTCAGCTACAACCTGTTTTGGTTTCGGCTGCCGCCGGCAACAAAAGCGCCACGCGGCCGCCCCTCCCCCCGCCGGCGTGCGGAGGAGGATGGAAAGAAAGAGG
>Ga0065711_1046932_pt1 | contig 12607 bp, 3 predicted proteins | sample Hoacrofraction12_FD_59098 | JGI IMG/M metagenome (GOLD analysis project Ga0065711, IMG submission 59098) | Hoatzin crop microbial communities from Cojedes, Venezuela - Epithelial fraction 12 v2 (version 2) | ecosystem: Host-associated > Birds > Digestive system > Esophagus > Crop | place...
TCCTCTCCTCTCCTCTCCTCTCCTCTCCTCTCCACTTCTCCTTTGCCATTTTCCGTTTCCTAAAACAAACAAAGCTAGCATTTTGTTGGCTATGTGTGTGCATCAGTTGGATTTCACCTGCTGGCATCGAAGCAGACAATCATCTTTTAACTCTAGCTACTCTACTTCTCGTTGTCATCTGTGTTTGGAGATACTCAGCCAGCAAACAGCTGATGATTATTCCAAAGGCGGTCTTTCAGAGTCTTCAGGATCAGGCCCCTTCAGAATCTGTTTCAGAGAAAGCGAGTATAGAGAATTTGCAAAAAAAGTCACAGGAACTCAGGAATCAGCACAGAAAAAGAACAAAGATTTCATATGCAAATTTAAACAATAAACCTACTTCATATGAAAAGCAACATTATATCTGTACAGCAGTAGAAACTTATCAATGGGTTTATCTTTCTATGTTCAAAGTTTGCTGGAAACAGTTCAGAGATAGAGAAGCCAGACTGAACTAACTAATTGGATGAAATGTTTCAGTGTTTGGAACACTTAATCTCTTGATTTTGGCTTGTTCAAAACTCAGAATGTGACAGCATTTGTTTTTCTTCACTTATAAAAAATGACATCACGAACTGTTAAGAAGTTAAACAATACAGCACAACTTCAGGATTTGGAGCGGGGTGTGTGTTTTGAATACTTGCTTATTTCGTGGAAGAAAACCTGTTCTTTATATAAGAGCTCCCAGCAGAGACTGCATCTAAAACACTCAACATTCCAAAGTATAATAACACATATAAACTCTGTTGGGTGAGGCTTTCTGGGTGAGGCTTAACTAGCTATACGAGATCTAGGATTAATAACAATAAAAAGTTGTTGAAATTGTCATAGAGTGTTTAAAGACCTTTCCAAATCACTTAGAGTCTGCTGTTCCCCAAGGATAGGCAGGAGGTACTTAAAATACTAAGACAACGTAAAATTTGTGGAAGAGTCAGTCTGACGCAGAAGTTATTTCTGATTCCCTTAGCGTGTCATCTGTAACTTAAAAGTCTCTATGCTTGTGATGTAGTCAGGAAACAGTCACATATAATGTACTGAATTTAGTTTCAGACTACATTTAGTAGGACTATGATTTTTCAAGGATCTATGGGGTTTTTTTTAAGTGATTTCCTTTATCCAAATAAGGAAGCCCCAGAAGTGGAAGTCAACAATGCTGCCAAAATATGTGGTCATGTCTGCAGTAAGAAGTGCATTAATTCAGGGCAGTTCCGGGACAGCCTGCTCTAGCAGTTCTCCACTGTCATTTAGGGAAAAGTTATGACAACAGTGAAAAAACATGCAACTCCCTTGACTTGCGAATGCAGTTTGTGATGTCAGACAGTATACAAACCCACACTGGTGGGTAGAATGCAGCAGGTCTCAAAGTTACTTGCTAGTATCATTTTACACAGGGCAAGATAGATCCATGCCAGCAAAAGTGCTGCAGCATATCACTGAAGGAAGACTCTCCCAGATCTATTTAAAATCTGTTATCTGTTAGGATGGATCCTGTTCTTCATCCTGCACCTGTGATCTTTGGTCTCCTCTCAAGTGCTGGGGGAAGAGACAGGTCATAGCAAAACTCTGTCACTTTCTTCCTCTTCCTCAACTCTTCCCAAGTGACTTAATCACTCAGAAAAAGGTGATGGGAGCAGAATACAGTCATCAGCATTTTAATAAGCTATGTAAGGAGCTGTGGAATAAGAGATTCACCTTCTTGTTGACCTGTAAACAATGATTTGTGATGTAGACTTCCTTATTTTAGCACGATGTATTTATCCCCTGCTGGAAGACGGAGTGGCATTGGAAATGCTCTGTTGATACAGGAGCTGTGAGCCTGTTACACATTCCGGCCCCAGAAACCATTTTCTGTCACAGTACAATGGCACACTCTGACATGGCTGAAGGATTTGTTTGCATATTTTGGTGTTTTTTTCATTCATTAAAACATCATGCTATCACAGACCCAGGGCATTTTTTCTTACGTTTGTGCACTTACGCCATACCTAGAAAACTCTTTCCTGAAGTCTGGTATTTATTGCAGAACAAATAATGGCAATTCTTACATTCTGTCATAATGTTTCAGCAATACAACTTTTGGAGTTTATTAGGTATTTCTCACTAGTCTTATCTGATGATAAAAATAAGTAGTCTTGTTTGCCTCCTAAGGAACTTTTCTGCACTATAAGCTTTTGCTCATGATGCTCTCACCCTTAGAGAGACCAACTCTAATAAAAACAAAAATAGGCTTTCTCCTTCTAGGTAGGATTGTCATCTGCAGACCTCTTCTGTGGTACCAAACATGCTAATGGCTTTTATTAACTTGCTCCTTAGGCCTTCTTTTAGAACAAAATCCAGTCTTTCATGACATACAAAATCTGTAGGAAACTTCATGCCATTGTTTCATTTGCACTATTCAGATACTGGTGAATTGCCATCTGATTATATTTCCAAAGCACTATGTTACTGAAATTTTAGTACAGTATCTATAGTTTTACTTGAATCCAAACCTGATCCCTAGCTTCTGCATCACTTCCGACACTGAGCTCTCCAGGCCGAAAATATTTCTGAGCTAATATCATTCAGTGTTTGGTACACAGCACCGAACATGTCATAGTCTATGAGTTGACTGGACAACACTGTAATTGCAGTTCTCAGCATGCAACACTACTGGTTTCACATCAGATGACAAACTGCAGGTTGGAGACATGTGCCACGTTTACTGTCTCAACCTGGAAGCTAGTAACCTGAAGCAGTTCTGTATTTAAAGATCTCATCTAAGACTTTATTTTCACAGACTGAAAGGCAAAAAGCACCATTTTGATCACATATGCTGACTTACCGTACAGGACAGGCCATAGGACTTCCCAAACTGATGTGAACTATGGCCTTATCAATTTTACACTCTGACAAACAGAAGTAGATTCCTGAGTCTTTCCTTGATCATTCATTCGGCTCTTCTCAGGGCCTTCACTAGTGTAACATCCTGCAGGAGTTACGGATGTAATAAAATGATCAGCAGTACTTGCATCTGTACTAGTTACACTGGTAATATCAACTGTTCACCACCAGTTAGTTTTCATTTTTTACACATCCAATGGTTACATAAAACCTTTTGGATACTGTATCACTGGCTCTTAGTATCAGTTGTAACGTGCAAATCTTGTCCAGAGTGTCTGTTTCCTAGGTAGAGTCTTCTATCCCATAATCTGCGTTGTGTTTCCTTGGAGTTACAGGTAGGGACACATTTCATTTAACAAAATATACACAGTCCATTTCTACCTGCCACGCTTAGCAAAATGTCCAAATCATTCTATAATATTGAGAATGATCAGAGTCTACTATTATATAAAATCAAATCAGTATAATCCCCAGCATTTTACGGTTATCTGCATGTTTTTATTATATGATGAAGTTCCTTCTGGCACAATGACTTTGGGTAGGTAGAGTAGTAGCTGTTTTGAAAGGGTTGTTTCTCTTTTCATCATGTATTCCTTCTGTACAGAAGATCCACTTTCCACAAAAACAGAACTATTTACCTTATTCAATGTCGGCTCATTATAGCTGTAGTCTAGTTTCACTTGCTAACAGCACAGGAAGACTTTTTTTCAGGAGGATAACTTCATTTTTTTCCTCTTGCATCCTCTGAAAATCCTAGAAGTTATTTGTAAGCTCTAAGGTATTCTGTGCATCATTGTCTTTTGACAGAGTTATTGAAAACTAAAATGTTTTAATGACATAAACTATCCAGTTTCAGCATTTTTTTCCTTTTTATTCTGACTAGCTCCCTCTTCTAAACATTGAATTCACTTTCATACATCAGTCAGAGGTATAGGGGAGCAGACCACCCACAATTCCTGAATTTGAAAGGCCACATAAACAATCCACTTTTTTGAGAATTGAGCGTATGAGAACTACTCATAAGTACAAATATTCCTTCCTGCCGGAAAAATTTGACCATTTTTTGCAGAGTTACATTTGATCAGCAGTTGGGTGAAAGCAGAATCAGGCCCCAAATATTTGATGAGCCTAGGCTGTCTGTGTGGAAGGCAGGCAACTGTTGCATGGAAAATTTGCCAGCATAGAATATCTCCTTTTAATCTAACATACAGAGCCTATGTGTAGTAAAAACATTTACATTCACCAGTGGCATGCACAGATAACCAAACCACTTTTCTCCTTCCTAGTAATGATGAGAGAACAGCTTGTGTCATAAAGACAAGACAACCTGAAAAGTTGAGGCAGTCTTAACTATATTCTCCTTTGGCACCATGAAATATGTCATACACATCTCAGTGTTAAGTGCAATGGTATAATAAAATAGAAATCCAGTTATCGCTTCATGTTCTGTACAAAACAGAAGCAGCAGCCAACAAAAATGCACATTATATCCTGACAGTTTGAAGCAGAACATTATGAAATTCGGCAGGTGCACATTGGACTTGCTGGAACAAAGAGTGAAAAAAAATGTTCTCTCGTTTTTAGAGCAACAGCAATAACTCCACACCAGTGACCTGGAGATGATTCTGTGAAGAACAAGTTCTGACCAGATGTCTGGTCAGCAGCTTAGCCGTAAAGCAAATCTGCCTCCCTTTCTACTTACTGACAGTTGTTTTTCCAATATTTTGTTTCATGAGCCAGTAATTGAAGACTGAAGCATTTTAAAACATCACAGTTTAAAAGCTCGCCTTTCTTTCCTTTTCAGACAGCTGTTTCTTTTGGATTGCATTCTCTTTCCCTACGCAGCTTATATCAAGGGTCCTCACACTTAGTAAGAGTCAGCAAATACCAGTCAGGTGGCATTTGAACAGACTGTAGCTGCAGTTACATCAGCTTCTGGACAACATTGACATAAATGGGGACAGGAAACTCAGAAACTGGTAGAACTGAATAGAAATGTGTTTCGGATGGTAAACAAATAAGAAATAAGAAAAATGTTAACACGTTAATCCCATGGCCCTTGAAGCCTATTCATAACCTGTGGATCAGATGCAGTCTTCTGAAATATCGTTTCTGAAGTCAGAGAAGTTTAGTCCTACCAGTGGGGAAGTAACTGGAGCATGACAAGACAGACAGCAATACCCTTTTATCTGATCTGTAAAAAGTCATGCCTAGCTGTGATGAGTCCTAGCTTGTGTTCAATTTTTTTACCCATTTCGTTCTGTTTTACCACAGGCTAAAACTCATTATAAACCCCCAGATAACGCTTTTATTTAAAGACTCTCATTCGATTTCTTGATACTCACGGAGCAAGTCCACAGTTCCACATCACTGAGAATTGTCCTATTCAACTTCTCTCACAAAGTTTTCAAAGTGGAACTCTTGCAAGATGAAAAAATGTACTTCTTGCAAATTGAAATTTTTACAGCCAGCAGATGTCACTGAGGCTAAAAAATCACTAGGAGAAAAAGTGGGCTAAACATATTGCAAGGAAAATAACTGTAGTTCTGAAACACGGTGCACAGAAAGTATCAAGGACAGGTTACACCTGTCATTCTCCAGCTATCCGATGAGGACTAGGCAGAAATGTGCACTGTCTCGGCACACAGTTGACTAAATTCTAGCATGCATGGCTGCAGTCTGTCCAACACTAACAGATGGCTCCTCAGCCAGGCAGGTCAGTGATTTTGCCTAGTATGCCAGTTCCTGCATAACTAGTTAAAAACAAAGAGCAGGGAAGATGAGCAGCAGCTTCTCCTAGCGCTCTGCAGATTTGTATTGCACTAACTCTGGAGACTAACTCCTGCCCTGCAGAAAGTACACAGTGGAGCAGGATTCCTCCTGCTCTGCTACTGGACCCCTATCAGTCAGGATAAGATCTCACAGTATGAAGGAAGGTAAGAACTCACTATCCAGTCCTACTTATGCCTTTTCTGAAATAGAGTAGAAGATAACCATGCACAGCTTCTAAACAGTTGGCATTGATTTCAGCGCCCCACAGCCTGCACTGTAACTCACGAGGGACTCTCTAAGGGATTGACGACTGCTCTCCAGGCTGCAGAGCCTGCTGCTCTCATAAGCACTGCAGAACTAGACTGCTAGCTCTGTGTAAAAATGCTTCACATTTTTTTTCCTTTCTTGACCAGGAAAATAAAAAAAAGAAAATATAATTCTAGAATATATAGAATATATGTTCCTTTTAAGACCTATACTTTACAAATCATACTCTGCCCTAACGATCATTTCCAGGCCTTTTGCCTTAGGATTTCTCAAGATGTCTTTGATGTTATGCAAACAGGAGCACCAATAGTTACTCCAGAGTTGCTCCACAGGTGATTTTTGTTCATCCATGCATAACAAAGAGGAGAAGAAAAGTGAAGGGCAGAACATGAAGAATACACAATCTAATATAGCTGTTGGCTAGTGCGTGCTATCAAACTAGATTTTTTAATAAAGATGAAGAGCTACTAGTAGTAATATTTGATTACTGATTTATCATGTTGTATTAATGTTTAATTAAATTTTACATCTTTTAATAAAACCCTTCAAACTTTGGGAAACCCAGTGCATCAAAAGTCTATGAGAAGTTAAACATTTTGCTTAAAAAAAAAGAAAAGGAAAAAGAAAGAACCTCCAGTGTTTATGGTAAATATATCCTGGTTACCTTGGTGCAAATCACAGCTGACTACGGACTAAAATCGTTCTTCCAAGAACTCCCAGATTTTAGTGATTTGCCTTCAGTTTTAGTGGACCTGAACATAGGTGCTAGCATCTGTTGTTCTCTACCAAAATATAAACCCAAATTACCCAGTTTTGGGACGGTGTGGCTTTAGATCTGCAGATTCTATCCTTTTTTTGCAGTTTGAGGTTAAAAAATGAGAGAAAGAACAACTAACTATAAAAAGTCACTAATAAAATCAAATTGCTGCCAGTTTTCAGAGCTTTAGTTTGAGCCATTTTAAGGTTAAAAGGATTCACATTACAAAAGCTGTCTTTGCCACTTTTTTAGTCTCAACAAAAATGCCAAGGAATCAGTACACTAAGCGGAAGTTGTATACTCCTATTTTATTCCCTCCAGGCCAAGGTGAAAATGTGCTGTGGGGCACCATGGCACCACCTGTTCTTGATCTGCAGATTGTGATACAGCACATTCCACACAGATGTCTGAACACCATTTAAAATAGCTGTTCAGAAGAGCATAGGTCTGATTTATGCCAACGGCTTTGCCTACTGAAAAAAAGTATAAAGAATGATACTATAAATAACACTTAAAGGAAGAAAACATTTCTGCTTTCACTGAAGTAAATACTCAAAGATCTGACAGTACAGAAAATGAGATTCCAAAATAGAAATCCCTGATTTTGTTACATAAAATCTCTACTTAAAGATCTGTATGTATGTTTTGAATGCTGCTTCATAGCAGAACTAAAAACTGTCTTGAAACCCGTCCAAACTTTCAAATTCAAATAAATTGATTTGATTAGACTTTAAAGAAATCCAACAATTACAACTTATCACTTTCCTTTGAGATAGCGTCTACACAGCTATCTACTAATTTATCATGCCTGTCTGGAGGACAGAAGCACAGATAGCATTAGGTTGCATCACATTGCCATTGCCAGTTTCTTAAAGGAGAATTTTAATCGGTTCTTCAGTAGAAATTATGTGTCATCATCCTACATTCTACATGACGTTCATTCTTTTAAGTAATAACAGAAGGTGTTATTAAACATTAAAAAGCTGTTACATACTATAATGCTGATTTCTACACAAGAGTTTTTTGTTAGTTTGGTTTGGTTTTGTTTATATAGCAGTAAACTGCTTCCTAATTTGAACTGTAAAGTAAACCATGGATGCTGCTGGTATTCAGTTTTACATACAAAATACCTTTTCCTGGAGAAAGACAGTAGCCTTTTGCCTCTTGATTAAGATCTTTTGTTCATAGAGCCAGTCTCTTTAATGTGGACATTTGCCCATTTGGAACAATATTTGCACTAGGAATCTGTGTCATAACAGCGTTATGGTGAACATGAATAGCTGAAGGCACATGAACATTTCAACCTTAACCACAATCATAAATTAACTCCATTGTCTTTAAAAACAGCCCGTGGACTTCCAGAATGCCCACATCAGATTTCCTTCGTGAAGCGAGTGTGGACATGGACCTTACATAAGGAAAATAGGAACTCTGCCTTTTTTAAGCAGAAAGAAAAAAAACACACACAATAAATAACTACACACTCCCTCTTGCCCTCCCTCCCCCCCTTCAAACTCTTGGATAGCAAGTAGAGGTTACATACTAAATTTAGGGTACTTTCAGACATTGGACCAATATGATAAGGAATTATTTGGTCTTTTTTGCTTTCCTCTGCTCTTAGTGATATGACTTCCAACCTACAAAGCTGCCATCTAACTGCTGCTATCTAACAAGAATTGCCGAAGAGGATCAATGAGAGTTGTGTTTGGAAAGCAAGACCGTTCTAGAGCTAGAATTGGCCAATGCTTTGCAGTTTCTTATTGATAAATATGTCATATAGAAAACTGCAATTGCATGTACAAGGAGATGTGTAGAAGCCATGGACAATTTGTTGACACATGCAATGATCTGCAACAGTTACCATGTAAAACTCTGCATCAGCACAAGATATAAATCTTTGTATGTGAATACATTGGCAGGTAATGAAACTGGATACTGAACCTTACTCACAAAATTCTGTTAGCTTTGCAAATTAAAATTGTTTCATAGAAAATTTACCCCAGAGAATTTACTTTTATTCACAAAAACTAACATGAAGAATTTCACACTTCACTACTATGGAACTATGATCCTCTGTAAGAGAATTCCATATTTTATTGGTGGGGAGACGAGAGCAGAGTTTGCTTGGAGGGTTAATATCAATAGATAAAGAGTCTTTATGACTCTGCTTGTTTGTGCAGCATTCCACACTTTCCTAAGAATGACTACAAATATTGCAAAAGGTGCATAACTTACTTCTTCCTGAACTGATCCCCTCAGGGCTAAATCAAAATTATCATTCGGACTGAGTGAATCAAGAAAGACATGTTTAATTATATTGCCAAGCAATATTAACTTCAAAATATATTAAAAGCCTACACCCCATCAGTCTAAATGAAAACAATTTGAAAGCCTCAATTGTCTTTTTCTCTTTGGACTTTGTCAGTTATGGCTACCTTATTTGCCAGAAATTGTGTTTTTTACATGTAAGGCAACAAAAAGAGTCGTAGGTGTTTAGGCTGCATTATATATTACACATTCACCAATATTTTATTGATATCCTCAGGAATTCGAAATTCTTACAGAAAAAAATCTTAAGAAGATTTTTACGATAGTAAAAAATGAGAAGAAAGGGAAAAAATGCAGTCAGTCCTGTTTATTCCCAAAGTGTTTTCCAGATACTCAAAAACAGAAGACAAGATTTCAAGCTATCACAGCAACAGTATGTTTCAGTTAATTTTCATTCAAAGCTAGGCTTGTGTGGGAAGAAAAAAGACTGTAGATACAATAGTTAAATTCAAATGTTTTTCTTTGTCATGTTATATTCAACAGTTTCACTCCAGAAAAGTATAGAAACGTTTCACCAACTGATATAAAATCAGGATGCTAAATTATTCTAATATACTACTGTGACTTCACACTCTACTTCTGAAACATCAGAAGACCATGCTTGAATCTGTACAGCATGGAATACATTAGCAGTTCACAGCTGCACTGTAGGTAATTTTTAAGCAGTTTGGTACAGTTTTAAGATAATAGTGTCTACTATTACAAAAAAGTTTAATATGAACCGTCTCTCTTTACTAGTCTTAGAGGAGACTAAGTAGGAACCGGTTTGGTTCAACAACTGTATGGTTGTAGGCACTGCTTCTACCCATTCCTCTGTGGATGTGATATCTTCCAGTACTGTTGAAGTGGCATTTGCCACTAACATTATTCAGTATTCTTGATTTAAGTCTGGCTGTTCATATATCAATAAGAAAAATAATTTGACCCAACAAATTCATAACCTTCCTTCAAAAATAAGGAGAAAAAGATCAGGTAGTAAGATAAGCATTTGTTAATAGTCATCTGGCAATAATCAGATGCTGTAAAAAAAATAGTGTGAAAAATGCATTCATATGGACCAAAGCCAAAATACTGTGTTAGGCACTGTTCTTCCATTAGTAATTTTCAATATATTTTGCAACCCAAATATAAATATCTCTGCTTCACAGATTAGGACAGAAAGGCACACAGAGGTATGGTAACTTGCTTATAAGGTGGAAACAGTCGTGAGTAATAGGGTTAGGGGAGATAAACACCAGCTAGTGTAAAATGCAGCGCTTCTACCTGTAAGACCAGATCCTGCCTGTTGCAAAGCTTTCATTCCAGTATCACTACAACAGTTTTACCTCCAGAGGGCCCAGATTCTGTTTTTAAAAGTTTGGAAAAATGGTTTTACAATATGGTAAACTAGTTAAGTTTTTATTTTGGTTTGGTTTGGTTTCAGCAAGGCAGATCTGATTATTAAAAAAAGAATGACTTTTAAGCCACATTATGTTTGAGCTGTGACATACATTCTTCCAAAGTACAAGTACATTTTCCAAGATAAATAATTCTTCTGTAATGTGTAGTCAAGTGGGACTGGAACTACCTTCATCTAAGGTACACCTAAGATTTCTGCACATGTGTGAACCTAGTCAAAATGAAGATCTGTGATACATAATGATCATTCAGATATGAGCTATATCTCCCCCTTATAGTGTCATTAGTAGTAGTCCAAAGAGGTCAGAATGAAGAATTAACTGCGTTGCCTAAATAGGTGACTGTCTGCCACACTCATACTGAAGGATGCTATGTGTTATGGGTAATCTTACAGCCATTTTATGAGCTCTATGACATGAAAGTTGTTCTTGTTATAAGAGGCTCTGTATGGAATCTTCTATTACATAAATGGCATTTACTCTTCCTTAGATGGGATGATGAATTCATATATATATTAAACTACTTGAATAGAGAAAAGCAGGTTTTGTTATTTGCTTTTTCTACTAAACAGAGTCCAGCTTTCGGGCCAAAGAATGTACCTTTTGTGGTCAGTACGTGGTGGGTCCTTCATCCCTTGAAAAAGACTCACCATAGATTTAAAGATATATGTATAATTTTACAGTTTCCTGTGAAACTTTTTGAATAACCACCTCTTTTTCCTGGATTTTAAAGTCCCAAAGTAATACCCTTTCCCTGCAGTCTATCTTATGAGCAAGTGTTGTATTACAGATAAAAATTTCAGGCAGAATGGAGTAGTGCCGAGGCTCTGATTGTGCTGAAAACATTCTTACCAATTCCAGTAAATTGTTCCAAGCTAAACAGGTTTTCAGTTTTGACAGGATGAAAACTACAGCAAAACTAGAAAAAAAACCCACTTAGTTAATTTGTAGTAGTTTCAGCAGAAGGGACATAGAGGACGATCTGTCCAGTTCAGGACTCAGATACGTTTGTGGTGAACCTTGCAGTACTGCCTTTTGTAGTGTACCTGCTGCAGGATCAAGCAAGGTCTAAAGTCCCTCAAGTTCAAAGAACAAAATCTCATAGAATTGACTACTTTTTTCTCTCATTCACAAAACTTTCATATTTTGATCTCCCAACCACAACAATCATATTTGCTGGAAGCACTGAGGAGTGCCTTACTTGTCAGTTAAATTTAGGAACGGGCATGGAAGATGATAAACTACAGGTAGCAGAGACCTTTACAGATATTGCTAATTTTGGATATCAAAATATTTGTTTGATATAAAAGAAGTTGTATGTTATTCAGCCTAAAAACTCTTCCTGTGTATTCAACATCAGCTTTATGCTTAAATTGTGTGTTGCAGAAGATATTTCAACCTAACATTTATCAAATAAGTTCCTAGTATTTATATTTTTTATATGTAGTTGCCTTAATGCCCGTTATGTATTAAATCTCTTAGGACAGATGTAGGTTTGGGTTCTGGCTAGTGACGTAAGAGCACTCAATAAATTAATCTAAACCAAAGAATAAGGCTTCTAGATCCACACACATACAGTGGCCACTTCCCAGCTGATGCTAAGAGCAGCATGTGTATCATCCCCCTGCTTATCCCAGTTTCCCTTAGAACGAAGGCTGGAGGGGCAGGTGGAGACGGGCTGTTTTGCCCTTCCATAGACTCAGGGGAACAGAACTGTGGAGCACAAAACTCATGCAGCACAGGAATAGGAATAGGAACAGGAACAGGAACAGGAACAGGAACAGGAACAGGAACAGGAATAGGAATAGGAATAGGAATAGGAATAGGAATAGGAATAGGAATAGGAATAGGAATAGGAATTGTCAGTCCCCTGTATGAAAACAGTACATGTTAACAGTGAAACGTAAAAAACACAAGTGTGCAAAAAAACCTTCCTTTTTGGCAAAGCTTTCCTTTTGGTCAGTGCTTTTTGATCTTTTTTTCTTCCCCTTTATGATCAGTCAAAAATTAGGTGATATTACATAATGTTCAACCAAAAAAACCCCAACAAAACTTGCTTCAGTTTGAAGTATCAATTCTAAATCCTTAACTTTAAGCTTTGGATTTAGACAGGAAGGAAGGAAGGAAGGAAGGAAGGAAGGAAGGAAGGAAGGAAGGAAGGAAGGAA
>Ga0065711_1046956_pt1 | contig 12607 bp, 7 predicted proteins | sample Hoacrofraction12_FD_59098 | JGI IMG/M metagenome (GOLD analysis project Ga0065711, IMG submission 59098) | Hoatzin crop microbial communities from Cojedes, Venezuela - Epithelial fraction 12 v2 (version 2) | ecosystem: Host-associated > Birds > Digestive system > Esophagus > Crop | place...
GGGGGGGGGGGGGTGTCCGCCCTCGCACAAACCCTGTCCCCTCCGCGGGTGGGAGCGCTTTGTTCTCCTCTGCTCCCCTGCTCTTTCATCTCTCCGTCCCTTCCCCCGGGTCCATCTGCGGTGGTCCCCGCCCCCCCTTCCCCTTCGCCCCCCGTTCGGTTCGGGGCTGGGCACCTCGGAGGGTGCTGCTCTCCCCCCGGCCCCGGCTTCGGACAGCACAAAGGGCTGCTCCTATTCCTTTTGTACGCGGTGAGCAAGGCGTTTTGAGGAGAGGTGGGGGTCCACCGCTGTGGCCGTAGAAGATTACAAAGGGGTCACCTAACCCCCTTACCACCATCCCTTGAAAACAAGATAGCCACATCGAGTCTCACGCTGAAGACCTTTTGTTTGTTTGTTTGTTTGTTTGTTTTCAGGTAAACTGCGTATTTACTGACCCTGACTGTTTTGCCGTTTTTAAAATGTCACTGCTTTAGAGCAGAGAAAATATTCACCGTTGCAGAGCTCTGTCTGGACACATCCCAGTTCCCTAATGACATTTGAAAGAGTCAGAGAGAATTGCAGATTTTTTTTTTCCTTCGAATCAATATAGGCATTTAGTAATACCTGACTTTGAGAAATTAGCCTCCCTTCAATGGAAATTTTTATCTCGTGTCAACAAATTTCCTTAATCCCAAACTGCATCGTATTCCTGAAGAGATCTCAGCAAGGTTGATCGCACCTGAGCCCTTATTAGTTTTCTGAAACTCTTGCGTTAGAACCACATTAATTGAGCAATTGCAAACACATACGAACATCTCAAAAGGCTAGAAAAATACAGCATGGATTACAAAATGATTAAGGAGACTTCCAAATGTGACAGCTACTCAGAAAATCAAAGAACGCAGCTTTCAGCGGCACATAGTGTTGCTTTTTACCAGGCAAGTGTACTCAAGTGGCAGATTGGCCCCTGTATACAAAAGAAAATAGGTGCCTTCAAGGATGACTGACAGAGAACCTTCAGACCATTGATTACATGAGCCCAGATTACAAATGCGCCGGAAGTCTTCTAATAACCCCCGAGATCAACTCTAAAGCGATGGATATTTTTATTGCTCTTTTCATGTTAGTGGACAATTGACTTTGAAAAGATTTATGGCAACTTGCATCAGTCAAGGATCATTTCTCAGCACCCTTTCTCTACCCTGAAATCAGGCCATTTTGATCTTAAATTTTCTTAAGCACTATTCAAATTAAAAAAAAAAAAAGGTACATAGCACAATGGTAATAAATTTTACTAACATCTAGGGAAAACCAGCTTTGGAATGTCACGTTTCTTTTGATAATCACCCTCATACCCCATTAGGTGCATGTGAGATGCCGAGATACTATTTTGTTGATAAGAAATTTCAAGGTTAGATTCTTTCTAGGATCTGTTTAGTACTGATCTACTGAGGCTGCGCATGAAAGCATGAAGATATATTTACATATTTATTTAGAAAGTAACTTTTTACATCTTAAAATCATATTCTATATGTTATTTAAAGGGCTCCAACAGAAAGCATCTATTCTGCTGCTATAGCAAGCCCAGTGTGAAGTATTAGTAGCAGGTGCATCCACATATTTGTTAAAAGTAGAGTCCCATCAGAGAGAAGTGCTACCTAGGAAGTAGCCGAAGAGGTTGGATACCTGCTTTAGAGGACAGGGGAAATTCACGCTTTTTTCCACTCACCCTCAGTAAATTGCAGGGGGCCAGAACACGTCTAGAGAATAAGGAGTCTATGCGTCCTTTAATGAAGAGGAGCTCTCTTGTAGGACAGGATAAATATCTCTACAATCCTTGCAGAAGGAACTCACATGAAAGCTGACAAAAATTTGAGGTTTATTAAAAGATTCCATTTATATTATTAGTATTTGTCCCACTGCGTTTCTCTTTTACACAGCTGCCTATAAATGTGGGGGCCTGAAGTCCGCAGTCCAGATTGTCCAGTGTGTTTCTGTAAAACACTTTGCTCAGTGCTGCGTCGTAGCTCCACCAGGCAGTTGCAGCCAAGGGCAGCCCAGACAGCTGTCATTAGTGCAAATCCTCCTCAGCCATAGTCCGTATCAGAGGGTCAGACACCCAGCAAGAAAGCTCTGGGATCCCTGTACCCTACAAAGCAGGGTGCCGCCCAGAAGCCCACGGGCTGTGCTCTGCAGGTGCTGCTGAGGTCCAGGGTGGGTGCCGGCAGGGCCGCCAAGGCGAAGCCCCCAGAGGCAGCCCCTTGCCGGGGCAGAGGCGGTGGCCGGGCCACATAGGTGAGCGGCAAGGGCACAACGCCGCTGTGGGGTCCGTAGGGGAGAGGGGGGCTGCAGAAAGGCTCCGTCCTCAGCTCCTGCAGCTGCCGCTTGAGCTTCATCCGGCGGTTCTGAAACCAGGTCTTGATCTGGGGGGGGAGGGAAGTGGAGGAGGGAGGACAGGTGAGGTCACCGCGGCGCCCAGGGCCTGGGCCGTGGCCCATGCCCAAGCCTTTGCCTGGCCGCCCCCGTGCCGTGTCCCCCTTCGCCGTGCCCCCTTCGCCGTGCCCCCCCCCCGCTCACCTGCACCTCGGAGAGCCGCATCCTGCCGGCCAGCCTGCGGCGCTCGGCGGCCCCCAGGTACCGCTGCCGCTGGAAGGAGCTCTCCAGGGTGCTGAGCTGCTCCGCGCTGAAGGCGGTACGCAGCCGCCGGCCGCCCCTGCCGCCGGGCTCCTCGGGGGCCGGGCACTCGGGTCCCCCCTCCGGCCGCTCGCCCGCTCCTGGGGACAGGGGAGAGGAATAACGGAGTCAGCCGGGCCCGGGAACCGCGGGAGCACCGGGGTGCCCCGACGGCCGCGGAGACGGCTGTTACCTGCAAAGGGGGGGGCTGCCAAGCGCTCCCTGCTCCTGCCGCCTCTCCCGGCCCAGGCCGGCTGCTCCGTGCTTCGCTCGCTCAGGCCGGGGCTGGAGCGGGAGCCGGGCCGGTGGTCCGCGGAGGATGCTCGGCGCGGGGAGCCCTCGATGGGGGTCTTGAGGGCCTGGCTGCTCTGGGACAACCACTCCACAGAGAAAGGGGCCTTGGTCATCCTGCCTTGTTTCGGAGACACCGGGAAGGAGGGTGTCGGGGAGCAGGGCTCCTCCTTTATACCGCCAGTCCCGGAGGAAAACGTCGTTTGTGTAACTACACATCAAAGGCCCAGATAAGTATCATCTAATTGCCATCAGTCCTCCCCCCCGACAAAAGATACCGTTCACACATTGCCACATCTCGCCGAGGCTCGGCTCCGCCGTGTCTGCTCCTGGAGGAGCTCACTCCGCCGCCGGTGATTTACAGCTCTTGTTGCATCCCGTCCCAATGCAAATGGCGTTTATAGGGCTGAGCGGCCTCAAACGGCGCTGGGGAATGCCCCCCCGGGGGCGCGCACCGGGACCAGCACTCCCTGCCGCTGCCGGGAGAGGAGACGCTGCTGCTCCCCATCCGCTTTCCCCGGTGCTGGCTTTTTCACGCCTTTCCGAGCAGAAGATCCGCCGTCCAAAGGGATCTTCCCAAGCCTGCTCCTCTCTGGGCGGAGGCAAGCAAGCGGGTAAGCTCACTCGTTCCGTTCTCCTGGGACTGCAGCATCAGGTTATCAGCACCGGCACAGGGTGAGGGCGTTGGAGAAGGTTGTGAAACAGAAAAAGGTAAAGGTCAAGGCTGTTCGGCTGTGCCAATTGGCTAGCTCCTGGGCACTCATATAAAATACGTTTTCTGAACTAAAGAATCAGAAAAAGACAATTGTTGCCTTAGAATTAACATTCTGCTGAGATTTTTGCTGAGGTACAGAATTCATGTTGTATCTTCCCTCCCACATCTCTCGCAGCTGTGCAAGCCACACAGGTTTCTCTGCTATCTTACTCCCCCCTGTCTTTCCTCTTATTACCTTATGCATGTCTTTCAGAAGTGTTCCCACCCATCTTCGGGTTTTGTGTACACCAGGACCACTTGGCTGCTGCAGTAATGCCTCTGTAGTGTGTCGACAAAAGGTTCTTGGTGCTTTACGGGCAGTTTTCCACAGCAGGGTGACCATGCATTCCCTCCCCTCCTGTGTAAGAACAGAGTGGGACTACCGCACTGTTGATAACTCCTATCACACCCCTGCTTGGTATTGGTCTGCCTCCAGAGATCAGGACTGCACTTCTGATTTGTCCTTGGTCCTGCTTTCTGCACCCTCTACCACCTGCAGACAAATCCAGTGCTCTACTGTCCATTTACCCCGTGACTTGCTCTGTTTTTCTGCCACTCCTGCTGGATTTCTCAGCATTCGCTTTCTCCGCCTCTATCTATTTCTTAGGCTGTCAAGGTAGAGGCTTGAAGACTGAACCCCTCCTACTTAACTAATTAGTTTATGTCTAAATCTTTCAAGGTATTACATTTTCCTCTTATAAAGATATATCTTCTTTATATTAATCCAGTGAAAAGTTTTACTTCAATGCTTCTCATCTGCCTTTTCCTAAAACCAACATTTCAACTTCCTGTCTGCTTCAAGTATGGTTGCTACACCCACCCATCACTAAACCCTACCATTTTCTGCTTACTAGAAAATCGTTTCATTGAATGATGTTCAAGTTTGACTTGTAAGCCCCTTCTAAGCTGTCTCTGCTTGCTTGTTCATTCTCATGGCAGAGTCTGAGTCCTCCTCTGCTCTGCCAGTTATACGACTGCTCAAGACTTGAATTGTCTCTGGCCAACTAAAATACAAACACTATTGTCACCTTCATTTAAAGGTGGCTAATAACCAATCTAGAACCTGTGGGTGCTACCACAACCAGACATGACCGTAGTCCTCCTGGAGCCCTTTGTTTATGTACTATGTAGGTTGGGATTGAGCTACAGCAATAGCCTGAGCCCGCTGAACAAGCTTCCCTGGGCAAACTAAGGAAACCAGTGTGAAAATGTCTAAATAAATGTTCAAGCATTCATGCCTCCTGTACATCTGTTAGATACCTAAAGAAGCCTACAAACATCTCTAGCATGGACAAAGCCCTGCAGGACATATATATTTATTTGGGTTTTTTTTTCCTGTGTGAAAGTGTGTGATATTTAATTACTTAAAATCTCATTCGTTTATCATTCCCAAGCACTTTCTGATTAATATGGACAGTTTATAAAGTTTACTTGGCCAAAATGTGCAAGACTGGTTCTAAATTTCCTCTATTATATTTAAAAAATCCCTCCCTTCCCCACCCAGTTCCCTGCCCCACTCTGAATATTCGAAGCACAGGTTCTTAGCTATTCTTTTCATTAAGTAAATGTGAAGACTACCCCCGCCACAAACCTGAGGAAATATTTGAAAATACCAGAGCTTCTGAGCATTAGCCAGTTCTGGTGCCAATGTATTTCACTGAGCAGACCAAGCAGGCAGGAGATGGAGAGAAGACATACAGGAGTCTGCTCTGTTAACAGAGTTACTAAATGACGAGTCCCTTGAGTTAGCTGTATTTAACATGTGGCCTGGAAGCAGCCTCCCCAGTCAGAACTGGGAATACTAGTGTCACCGCCTGCCTGGAGAATCCTGCCAAGCCTCTTTTGCAATCTGGCAAAATGCCTTTCTCAAGGACTAAATACTTACAAACATCAGAAAAAGGAAGTGTAACTTTCCTGCAAGTTTCCTCCTCAGTTTAAATCTCTCTGGTTGCTTTAACAGCATTCTACTTCACAGATGGGGCAAGATCCCATCCCAAGGAGCTAAATATGTCCCTTGAGCCCAGACTGATTTCCATTCCTAGTCCCTACGTAATATTACATATAAATATAATTAATATACTTATATGTTACTTACATACTTTATATGACATGTATACTTGTATATCTATATACAATTTTTTTTTAAAAGTATAAAACAGTCTATCTGTATGATGTTTTTTCCAGTCTTTTTTAAATAACAACAAATAAAGGCACTCGGCAAGCTGTTGGATAGGACAAAAGAAATACATGACATGCAATGGTGCTCTAAAAAATAGAAAATCTCGGGTTTTGGCATCCACCGATACATCTGTCACATAGTTTCTTTACAGATTTTAAGACATTTTCACCATTTGAGCTGCAAATTACATCTTTATATACTGCTGGTTTATTAATTGCATTTTATTGAGGCAAATGTCACAGCCAAAAGATGGTGTCAAGTGTTGAGCTTTGAGAGACACAAATTGATCACGTTGTGACAAGGTTAAACCAAATCGCATTTCCTTTATACATAAAATGTATAAGTATCCTGGACAGATCGCAGATGACTTCTGGATGTAATGACTGCTACAATATTTAGTAGCTGCTAGTTTAATGTTATCTAAAATTCTTAAGCTGCCTTCTTTCTGTTTCTATGCATTATCCATTAGGTGTTTGTTTGAAAACCTCCTGCTAAACTGTGATTCAGAAATAGCATGTTTAAAATTCAGTGATGTTGCCAACAGGATGAAAACCTGCTCATGCTATAGTCCTTGGGAATTTGTCAGAGAGTGAAGAAGGAACAGACAGGACCTTTCACTCTACGAGGAGGTAGAGACAAAGAGCTGAGACATACTGACATGACTGCCACTAGCAGAAGTCTTAAGATCCACTTACTTAAGATACTGATAACACTTTATAGAGCTGTTTGTACAATATATAGTTGCACTCTTTGAGGAATCAGGACCTTCCCCATCAAAATATGGACCACCTGCTTTCTGAAGACCAAAGCCAAATGCCACCCTAGGCCTGGCCATTCTGTGGGAGGTGATGTAGAAGGGAAGATTGTAGCATCCAGGGGAAATAAAGCAAGTTGAGATTTGCCACTTGCCACTGACCCCTATATTTCTTGTGAGCAGCAGCTGCATTCAAAGAGGCCAAGAAGTGGCTTTATAGATGTCTGGCTGCGACAAGTAGGATGGGATCAAGATAATGGTGCTTATGTGCAAAGCAGCTCTGCAGAAATGTATGCACGCAACACTGGTCTGAGGCTGAGGAGGTTTTAAAGAACTAGCTAATCCTGCTTGTATGCCTACTAGGCATTTGACAACAGATGCATTTTGGGATAACAGCCCAGCCTTTGAGAACTAATTGCTGCTCCACATCTTCCAACCCAAAGGCCAGCCCTGAGCCCTGCAGAGGGGCAGGATTGTGCTTGGAGATATCCCCTTCCTACTGAAGCTCTGAAGTAACTGAAGAGAGAGTAGCTCAGGACTGCCAAGCACCTTGGGCTCCCCACAGGTACTGGAGAAAACTGCCATGACTTGGCCTTGCTGCAGTGGAGGTACACAAGACGAAAGGAGGGGACTGTCATTTTGTAACAGCAGGTGACCCTTTCTCCTAACAGAGGAGGGTCCTGTGAGACTAGAGTAGAGTGAATGTGTGGAGTAGCCAGGTGGTGAAGCAATTAAAAGAGGGAAAAAGGCAGCTTAGGACACACAGGAGGATGTGTATTCCTCTGTGGACATGCAGATTTCCTGTGAAGGTCTGCCCAGTGAAGCAAGGGCTGCTGGTATCTGCTGTACAATTTATATGGCCTTTGCCCTGGCATGTTTTGTCCAACATAATTTCTGAGAAAACACTCTTTAGGATTTAAAAGCATTACAAGTAGTCTCTAAACAAACTCTTTATTATCAATTATTATAATCTTTTCTCTTTGACAGAATTCTTTTCCATGAAGAATGAAAAGACCTGCAGAAATACCAGGAGGGCCTGGAATAAAGAGAGTGACATTGCACAGATGAAAACTGAATGTCTCATCGTGCTTGGAACTGATCTAAACCAACATAGCACTCAAAATGCCAGGAGCTCCCATAGTCCTTACCATAAGGCTGTTACCAGCAGCTAAGCAGAATTGGAGAAATGTTTGAAAAAGATAAATCTTCTGCAGAGAGATGCTGTAGACATTAAGAAAGAAAACACATATGCGTGTTATGCTTTTAAAGGCTCCTTACCTGAATTTAAGCTTATTAAAAAAGAAGTAAATGTCAATATGGATCAGGACCATTATTTAAAACATGTATCACTGTTGTTACAGAAGAAGTTTATCAGCAGATTTTTTAAAAATTCATTTTTAAAATCCTTATTGGGCAAATTATTGTAGTTGGAAAACCAGCCAAGTTTCAGGCATGTACATTCTTCTTCAGTACTCATTGCTGTCACACTGTCATTGAGAGAGATCTCTATGGACACTGCTTGGAAGTCTGTGTTGAGTTTAATTCTGTCTACTCTGGTGATTAGACTTCTACAACTATTAGTTGAAAGGAAGCAGCATGGAAAGTGGCTTTAGAAATGGTTTTATTTCCCAAAATAGATAGGGATGATTTGTTAGGTACCTAAATATGCTTTAGGATATGGGCTGTGTTAAAAATATCGCTTGTTTAGGGATATGAGATGCACCTCCAGAGAATAATGTGCATACGTAAATTCACATAAATCCCACTGGTTTTAGTAATTGTTCAGATCACTTGGGCTAACAATCTGATCAAGACCACAAAATGTCACACTTGGACACCCTGAAATCTTTTCAAAACTTAACGGAGAGGCTTACTTCACATTTTAGATCACAGCCTTTTTCTTTGTCAGCCTTTGCTGAAAGATACATTTTTTCATGATGGTTACTTCTAAAGTTACGTTTAACAACCTATTAAATATAAAGTTAAGAATGCAGTAAATCATAGATGTTCTTTTACTATTTTTTCCCCCAAATACATTCTAAAGAAATTTAGCTATACTATGACTAAAGCATTTATCATTCCTGAAAGTAACTTTTCACCTTCAGCTATTAAAGAATGAATAATTTTTTTCCTTGATTTTAGAGTTAGCATTTGAGCATGATGAGTCAGCAGGAGAACGAGCTGTCACAGCTGGCAGCCCTAGGTCATCTATCATCCTCTGTGCCCATCCCAGCAGTCTATGCCATACAATCCTGCTTTGAAATTCATTGGTCACAGCAGTGAAATTCTTTTACTGGCTCTTCCTTTCCTTAACTTACACCTACATATAAATCAGATCTTTGTACTGCTCCAAAACCAGTCTGTGCAAATTAAATGGAAATAAATATTACCTTTTTTTTTTTCTTCCTGACTTCAAGACTCTTCTCCATTTCGTGTTTCTAGTTATTTCTTCCCCTCTTTTGTATTTCTTACTAAACAGTGTTTCTTCCTATTTTCTTTCTTCCAGTCACTTCCATCAAATATCCTGTAAATGTTACTATTAGCTGAGGAAGAGAGCAACTTTGGCAGGATGCAGAACTGTAGCAACAGAGCACAAATGACCCTGTCCATCTGCCTTCACTGCACCCCAGAACATATCTGGACCTCCCCTCTCATTTTACTGCCAAGGGGAAACCTGGCCTGTAACGGGTGAGAACAGGAATGTAGTTAGGTAAGACGCTTATACACTGCCCCTGTAATGTGTCGTTCAAGGCCCATGTTTCCTCCAAGCAATGCAGCGTTCTTTTGGCAGGTTTTACATCAGTGAGTGCATTACACGTTGAGAGAAGGTAACAAAGATTTACAATTATGAAGTCATGTGTGCATGCATTTCTCTAAAAGACTCAAGGGAGCAGCTGCACGTAAACACAGGTTCATTTTTAAAATGGAATACAAAAAATCTCTGCCATTCGTGTTTGCCTGTTTCTAATGGGCAGATTTTAGGCAGACATCTGGAAGGCCGATCGTTTTTCACGTTTGCTTTGCTCACAGTGCAGCCGGTACATCTGAAAGGTTGCAGTGGTCTCTTGTGCCATCTCCTGGTTCTGTTAAGGCTTCACATCCAGGAAACTGCTACACAAAGAAGGGGAAAAATTTGCAGAAGTTTAGCGGCGGCAGTGATGGAATCATAGAATCAGAGAATCATTTAGGTTGGAAGAGAACTTTAAGATCGTCGAGTCCAACCACAAACCCAACACTGCCAAGTCCACCACTAAACCACGTCCCCAAGTGCCACAGCTACATGTCTTTTAAATACCTCCGGGGATGGTGACTCAGTTCTTGGCAGCTAAGATGACCGGCAAGACTTGCTTTCCACCCTTCCCCAACACATGGACAGGCTTTTACCCCTCTGCTGCTTTTATAATGAAGTCACTTTTCCACTGCATTAGCATATGTAATATAATGGAAATTCAGCGTCCCTCTATAACACCTTTTACATAAGTTCAAGTAACACACGCCCTGGCAACACCTACTCTTTTGCTAAGTATTGGTTGAAAAAATGTAAATAAAACCTTCAAAACTAAAGTGTCTGGAATGCAATGAAATTAATAACCAAATTAACAGCATTCCTTGATTGTGGGTAAGTATTTGAATTTGTGTCTAAGCTACTTTATTGAGAACACAGAGGGACTGAAGATCACAGCTGAGTCTGTCTCCCTTCTCAGGGCCAGGACCAAGTAGGCCTGGGCACTCAGGACAGTTTAATCTGATTTGTTCTTACAGATTTACAGGAAAGGGGATCCTACAGGTGTGTTACAGGTGAGCAACCTATTCCACTGCTCCATGAAGCTCTCCAATGTGAAAACTGAAACTCAACCACTCTTGCTTCAAAACGAATACTGCTTGCCTTAAGCCTCACAGAGCATCGCGAAAACTCACTTTGTAGCTACCATAACTTTTTACAGCAACATTTCACATCACAGTCCTGCTCAGTCTAATCTTTTCTACATAATTCATTCACTCTTTCTCTGTTTATGTTTTATAGACTATTTCTATTACTGTGCTCTGTTGTCTTTCATTTTGCCTGTATGTATCATAAGTGCTGTGCCTAAATGGTGAAGTATTCCTACTGATGCTTCACTAGCGCTGAACAAAGCAAAATAATTACCTTCTGTCATACGTGGATCTCCTACAGTACACCTCAGGTCTTCCTTTTTTTTTTCCCTCCTTTTTGAAAAATGTACACATGGAGTTATATTTGGTTTGTTGATCCATTATGTTGCCCAGAGATTTTTTCTGAAGTTCTGTGGTTATTTTTCATTTCATATTTATGCTTCAGAAATGTAAGAGTTAGAGCTTAAACTGTCATCATGATTATTGTGAGTTCAGATCTTGTATGTATCTTGCATACTTGTGGTTTCTATCCCACCCGTTCTCACATTACTAAAAATCCTGAACACAACAGGATCCAGGCTCCATCTGTAATAACACAGTGTAGGATGCAAGAAGACTTGTTATGGTAACCCTGGGTAGTTTGTCTCCCTCATCAGAGTATGCAGAGTCCCAAGCACGTCTTATCTTGTTGTTACTGTAACCTGGAATAGTTCGCTCCTTCCCATCCGAGTATGTAGAGTCCCAAGCACATTTTATCTTGTTGTTCTGGTAACCTGCACTAGTTTGCTTCTTCCCATCCCAGTATGTAGAGTCTTGTTGTTCCGGTAAGCCAGGATAGTTTGCTTCCCCCCCTAAATGGCACATACCCCTGCACAGGCACCAAAGTGAAGGCCAGCTGCAAATCGTGGAATTCAGACAACAGCACCTGCGTTACATCAGTTAGTGAATGAGCAAAACAGGACATCGCATCTGTATGATGCCTTAATCAGCACAGGTTTCATTGCTCACCCCTGCCGTGCTTTCGCTCAAGCTTCACTCCTGAGCAGGGCCCCACTGCATTGGGTCCCCGTGTGACCACCATCGGTGCCCCAGGGGTCCCCCCATGGTGATGCTCTGCTTTTGACAAAGCCAATGCTTTCCCTTACCGAGTGCTGTGCCTTGTCCCTGAGGGATCCGCACCTGCTTTTCACCCGCAACACACCAGCAGTCCTACCCCTACTACATCCCACTCAGTTTACCTTCAAATTTAACAAACACTGGTAATTAACCTTTGAAATGGTGTATTAACTGGTTGTGTATCCACCTTACAGTATCATCATCTGGATCTTAGCAACCTAATATACGAACAGCTCAGGTGGATTTGTTGTCAAGGGGTTTAGTAACATACAACACACTTTTATTTTTATCTATCGGGACAGTTACCCTAACAAAGGAGACCATTAGGTTATTTAAAAACTACTTTATGGACAAATGTATGTTAGCCTTTCAAATTAGTTTCTACGCTTGCAGATTTTTAGACAGCTTTTTCAGTAACTCTTCTGGTACTAAAGTTCATTTGTCTGATTCCCCTAGTCATTCTCTTCACCTTGCCTTTCCACTCATTCCTGTGCTTTTGCCCACTTTTAATAAGTAATATTATTTTCTGGTCCTCTGGGAACTCACTTTCTTCCTCAATCAAAAATATAATAATTCCAAGATTATTTCAGTTTTGCTCCTTATTATTAGAGAACAGATTTAATGAGAGTTGAATGTTCTAACACATCTAATTAGCTTGCTAGTCTCCCATTCTCACCTGCATTCCTGTTTCTTTGTTAACTTTGATCATGATACATGTTTAGATCATGTTTAGAGGGTAGGCAGTGAAATAGTAAGCACTGCAGGCTTTCACACCTTCTGATATTTATTCACCTCTTCTGGAAAGCACTGAACTCTTACTGTACAATAGAAAATTATTTAAGAATCCATTTTTATTGTTTTGCTTTTCCTTTGCTGGCAACAGCATTTGTCTGTCCAATTTTGTTCCTAACCTGCTGTGCTGTTCTTTTATATTAGTTCTTGACAATGCAACCACCTTGTTCCTACTTTTTTTTTTTTTTTTTTTTTT
>Ga0065711_1046957_pt1 | contig 12607 bp, 5 predicted proteins | sample Hoacrofraction12_FD_59098 | JGI IMG/M metagenome (GOLD analysis project Ga0065711, IMG submission 59098) | Hoatzin crop microbial communities from Cojedes, Venezuela - Epithelial fraction 12 v2 (version 2) | ecosystem: Host-associated > Birds > Digestive system > Esophagus > Crop | place...
AAGGAAAGGAAAGGAAAGGAAAGGAAAGGAAAGGAAAGGAAAGGAAAGGAAAGGAAAGGAAAGGAAAGGAAAGGAAAGGAAAGGAAAGGAAAGGAAAGGAAAGGGAAACACTAATCAAAGAAAAAACTATTTTTTAAAATAAATAATTTATTGTAGAATTAATACTAACCGCTAACTAAATCTGAAAAAGGATCATCTCTAAGTAGAAATTGAAAACTGGCAACAAACAAAATGAAGTGTAATGATGTCAAGCAAAATGTCTATGAAGAAACTTTTTCAAGATTGTAAGAACATCCTTTTGGTTTTGGGTTTTCTCAAGGAAGCTGACTTCCTCCCTGTAGCAAGAGTTTTGTGAAAAAGAGAAAAAGTCCTAATTGCTGGGTTGCCTACTGAAATTCTGATTGCTGTATGCTGTAGCCATGTTCCAGCTCAGAAAACTAGTCTATTAATAGGTAATGTCACCCTTATATCAGGCAATAATGTAAACATTAGTTTCATATTCAGTACTATCCCGACACTCATGCAAAATGTGTCTGCTAAAATAATACCCTTGGTCATTTCTTCATTAGACTTCTTAATCGTTAGTACAATGAGGATAATTATAGTTCAACTCAGTGAAGAAAAAAGATAACAGCTAGAAACTGAACCCTTGGCAATAGTAAGAAAGAAAGAAAAAAATCTTGTAGTATTCATTATGTGACATTACTTTCAGTGTGGCAAACACACAGTGCAAAGATGGGAAAAAGTTTCTAGTGAGGCAGACAGTTATCTCCAGTCCTAGTGGAAATAACTGATCTTCCTGCAGGTAATAACAGAAGCAAGTCACTACAAGTGCAATTTTAAGGTAAGAGTAATTGCTAAAAAGAATGATGAGGAAACATGGCTCTTAAACAGCGTAGCTTTCAATATGACAAACTCAGTTGTATTTCATGGAGCTAGGGAAGAGGATCTCTGTGCACTTCAAATACTCCTTTCCTTCTCATGGCTTCCTCATTATATACTGCTTAGGAGCAGAATTACCAGTATCTTATGAGCAAGGCCTTTTATCCATTCCTTTATGCCGTTTTATTGTCCATGTATTTCTTCAGGGAATCTGTAGAATACCTAGTAAACTGCGTATGAAAAATTTGTGCTCCTTCTGATACGGCACTGGTGAGCAGAGTGGTGCTGGAGAAGGCCGTAAGAACTTCAAGGTGCTCAGACTGAAGGATACTAATAAATTCCTTTAGACTTATACCATCTAGGAATATCCAATATAAGTAGGAAACAGAAGTTCTATTTTGTTATAGGGAAACTGATATCTTGTTAATATGTAAAAACACATAGAGGAAAACCTTTTGAAAGAAAAAGACTATGTTGCAAAAGACAGAGTAGTTTAATATGCCTGACCTTTTTTCGACATAAATTATTCTCTTAGAGTTAGACCTTCAGTATGGAACAAAAAAAAAAATGTCCTTTTGCAGTTGTTGCATCTAAAAAACCTTCCATAAGCCCATTCTTGCAGCTGTTGTTCATGTAAGTAACTTCATAGGTATCTTCACCAGTGGTAGTTTCCTAGGATAATAAAGTGTCATCACAAAATCTTTTTGTTAAAAGGCCCTCAGTATAATAAAACTAAAACAATTATTTCACTGTCTTCGATGTTTGCTTTTTCCTTCACAGAATTAAGTACTCTTTTAAGCAAATAGAGGGCATGCTTCATCTTTCTTTAGGCAATATAAGGCAACACAAGATTCAAACAAAATATTTCAATATAATGGAATATCTGATGCTGCATTACAATGAAATTCCTACAGAAATGTATACTTGCAGTATCTGGTTTTGCATCAAATGCATTTTTCATTATGCGTGTTTCTAGCAAGTACTTCTATAGAGACCTACAGTAGCAGTAATAGTCTAATGTCCAAAGTCATTGCTCATTAGCCCATTGAGAGAAAGGAATGTAAAATTCAATCATCACCTATTGCATTCAGTAGAATGCAAGTGGCCATGTAACATACCTTTGTTCCAGCTGACCAAGAAACATTTTCAAAGCTGCAAAATATCTGTACTCTCTATAGCTTTGTGTCCATTCCAGAGAACAAAAATATCAAGTTAGGATGTGTGACACACTGTGAGGTGACGCAGTGGGCATGGAAGGGGGGGCCTCTTGTTAGTGCAGTTAGGGGAGGATTAGAAGACAAGCTAGGATCCCAAGGAATGTGATCATTGGTCAGCTAGACCAGATGTCATAAAGGTAGACAAAAAGTAGGCAGGAAGGAGAGAAGGCTAAAAAAGACAAGAGAATTATTCTAGACATTGAAGAGGCACTGTTGTAAACAGAGGGGCCTGAAAACACTGAGATGTTTTGTTTGGTTTTTTTTTCCTGCAGGAGACTACGTACAGTGGATTTTACTGGGGAGGAAATAATTTACTCCCTGTTTAACATTACACTACCTTACCAGTTCTGAGGTGTTACAGCAACTATTTACTGATCTTTCTATGAACATGCACTATCGTTTTATAAAAGTAAATTCTTTTTATTACTTTTTATGGTTTAAATTATAACACAATGCATATATCTGGACATTTATGTATCAGTTTCTTCTATCCTGTATCTGTGATGAATCATGTCTAATACTAAAGAGTATTTTATTTTGGAAAACGTGTTACTGTAAACAGAGAGTAAGGTAGAAATATTACAATCAGAGAAAAAGATAGAAGATCCGCTAAATCATCTGATGTGTTGCACTTCTAATGTACCAGCAATCCCTGTAACATCTGACAGCATTTTGTTCAGAGCAGTAACAATAGTCCTGAGCAAATCAGTTTCTGTAACCGACTTAGAAAGTTAGCCCAAAGGTTAAGAGATTTCTCTCTGTCAGGAAATTTTATACTCCTGACTCAATTTTTTGCTGTGTGTTGTTTCAGTCTGTTATTCCTAATTTGCCTTCATTTATCACCCCAAATCGTTCCACTCTCTCCATGGAGTTTAGTCTCCTAAATATTTGTAGTTGTTATGAAATCTTACTCTTTTCTTAAAGTTATCTCCTCAGAAGTCATTTTCTGTACTCTTCTGATAGTGATTGTTTTCTTATACTCTGAACTATGTCTAAATTGTCGGTATCATTCTGGAATGTGATCCTAACGATTGAAAAGAATATATTAGCTGGAGACATAATATTAGTTCTATGTTAGAAATAGTCCAGCGAAGAACCACCAGGATGACTAAGGAGCAGGAATACCTCTTGTATGACGAAAGCCTGAGAGTCCTGAAATTGCTTGAGAAGATGGTTGAACATGAGGACCTCCAGAGATCCCTTCCAACCTCAACCAGTCTGTGATTCTATGATTCTATACCTTTATAGAAGAACAAACACATGCAGTTCTTTTCCTAATACAAATATGCACATTACTTGTACAGACATTCAAGATTTTTTCATGTTTCTTCATTCCAATTTTTTCATTCTTGGTTTCACACTGAATATCAGTGTTCTAGAGCTGATAATTATGTCCTAATGTTTTCTAGACAAATCTTAGGCTGTCTTCATTTCTAATCTTCTGCATTACTTTTTCTTATATTGCTGATTCTTTAACATTTGCAATGTTTCTTAAATTATCATCAATAAACTTTTATGACCTTTTTCTACTACACTTTTGAAAACCAAACTCTATTTCTCAGCAGTGAATCAGGGGAGATCTTATAATTTTCCTCCAAGAACTACCAGGTCAGACTAGAGAAAAGGCAGGGGACAATGAATTCCATTTTATATTTGGAACATTCCTGATCCTTGGTTGTTCCAGGACCAGAATGCTACATGCACACAAAGCAGAATTTAAACATTTTCTTTGGCAGCTACAAGAAAGCTAATCTTAACAGGAGATCCACAGCACTAGAGAAGAACATACTTCTTAGCAGGGAGATTTGCTACTTTCTTATTCTGCAAGATGTATATAGCTAGTTGGCATATCTGCCAGTTCTTTGTCTTTTCTCTCTCTAACCTTTTTCTCCACATATAAAATAGGAAAAATATCACTTGTACTGTTTACTGTGTATATATTTTAAAAGCCCATAACTACTTGACTTACAATGTTTTGCAAAGAGGTACTCATTCTTTGTGATTTGGAATTAGCTTCTATTTTTTTTAATTTCTATATTAATCTTCCCCACTAGCATATTTTTTAATTGTTTAAGAGTCTACACCTTGATATTACTTTTTCATGTTCCAACTGATCTAAATTGGCCTCTGTTGCCCTTTTATCTCTTCAGACTTCTTTGGGATACGTTTCAGTTAAGGCCTTTCCATCTGTTTCTAGAATCAAAGCTGAAGCCCTCTGGAAAATTTTGTAATGCATTCTATTTAAATTTAGTGAATATTAAAATATTAATATTTGGAGACTTCCACTTTGATAAAGGCTTCTATGTAAAAATAGTTTATTTTCTTTGTAGTATTTTACTTGTACGTCTTTGCCATATGCATTTGTCTGCTCTTTCTCTAGCTTGTACAAATAAACATCTGTACACCAGAAATAGGGGTGCTTTTTAGCCCTTCATTGTTTGTCCCGTACAGATACTGACTCCACAACAGGAAAAGACATGGCTCCACACAGGCTCCTTCTGGACACTAGTTTCCACAGAGGGAAACTTGGACCCATCTTCCAGAGGATAACAGTAATATGTTCCAAAACACCCTTCATCTTCTTTTCAAACTGGTCTGTAAGTTGCCTGATATACAGCATGATACCATATCCCTGGACAATACTTTACTGCTTCCTCTCTAGCTGACCATAAAATATATCAACTTAGCTTTCAGCCATATTTTTTTTTCCGATCCAGCCTACCTTTGCTGCTAGTTATTATTCTGCCTTACTCTCCCCTTTCCAATGACTTCTCTCTCATCTCTAATAATTTTTAGTATATATATTTGGAAGGTTTTCCGCAACATCGCCTTCTTCAGAAGCATCAAAAACTGCTCATGCAAACATAGATACACTTAGGCTTTTTAAGGCATTGATAAAGCTTATTAGAAGAGATTTATATTTATTTAAAACTTCTCCCAAAAATAGAAATGCAGTATTTATTATGTCAAACAGATTTGAGAACTGACTGGTATCTCCCAAAGAGTCACCAGTCAGAAATCATCATTAATAGGTGGTTTCCCTGGGTTCCAGAGCAGTAAATACAATTTCAGTGGTGTCCAGGGAGAAAATACAGTAACAAAGTACCTCCTCATGCCAAAAGACTGATCAAAAGATAAAGAACACAGAGAACAGAAAAGTCAGATTTAATAAATTTGACCAAATTTAGCTACTAAACCAAAATTAATTCTAGGAGATAAGATACAAAGAAATATATTTAAGAGCAGCCACTGCAAGCTAAGGGAGATTGTATTCTGGAAATCTCTAATCAGCCATGCAATTGAACAGGAATTGCTAGGGCAATGTCATAGCCATGTGATGAAATGTCATATTTAAAGAGGTAAAAAAGTGTACCAATTTTATCATTATGTACTGCACTGGTGTGACAGTATGGAAAAAATATTCTGGAGTTGCCATTTTCAAAAAGATGCTAAGAAATAGGAGAAGGTGGAGGAAGAATGTGAGGAAAGCTTTTTGTTGATAAATGTGTCAGTCTGTCTAGCTTATTAAAAGGAAATTGATAAGAAGTTTCCTTGTATTGTCCAAATGCATCCATGACCAGGAAACTCTGATACTAAAGAGTTTTTGCTCAAAATGCAAGAGGTAGTATTGAATACAGCAAACCAAAAGGGAAGCACAAGTAATCACTTTGATATTAGTAGTGAACATGAGAAGCTCTTGGTTTTTTATGTCTGCAAAATCATCACCAAGCTTTGTGTGTGTGTATAAATATATATGGTAAAGAAGAGTTTAATGTTTCCATGCTTCTTTTGGGAGAGCAGTGAGGTGTCTTTCTGGATGTTCAGTCAGCTGTTCTCATACTGAATGTGATGAGAAAGCACAGACTTTTAGCCTGAAGAACTAACAAACGGGCAAAGCAGACAACATGCAAAGTAATCTCCTGACAGCTCTTCACATCTGAGAGTATAGAATTAGACCAAGTAATTCTGAGTCACACATTGATAGCAGTGTTTACTGTGAATGAGGATTTGACTGTGTTGAGCTTGGGCCGCCATGTGGAGGGAATACACAGGTATTTCAGTTCTGCTTTATTCTACTCATTCCATGATGAATTTTCCATCGTCCCTCTATATTCACTTGCCTTAATCTCTGACTGCGATGTTGTATGCTTAACATGCATCCATACTAGAAGGTTCGTATTGCTTTGGTATTGTTTTGATTTTCACCTTCCTCTCTCATTTAGGTTTCACTACAATTTTTTACTCTTTGTTTTCCATCTCTTTTTGAAAATCTAGTGTGTCTATCAGCCTGGATGACTTACAGACTGGCTCCCATTCCTGTCACCTCCCGTGTCTCTTGCTGTATCTTTCTCCACATGTCTTACATGATACCTCTTGTTCCACACAAAACACAACGGAGATTGTGTTACATGCCTAGAAAGCACATTAAGATATATTTTTCTCTAAGTAATTTTGCACAGAACTTTGGGTTTTCTTCCAAACAGAAGAAACTATCACATTTCTTAAACAGGCCGCATATGATCATGTGAAAGGATTTTTTTTTTTAAAGAAAAGTAGCCCTAAAGAGAGATTTACTTTTCTGCAGCTGTGTTTATGTGTGGAGAATGGAGCACAGAGAATGCACTTGGTTCTGTTCATTAGTGCCATAACATAACAAGCAGTTGAAGGGCTTGCAAGTCAGATACCTTTACTAGAGTATGTGAAACTGTCAGGCATATGTGAAAAAAATGGAAATTAGCAGCCAGAGGTAGTAACTAGTAACCTGGTGCAAAAATGGCATTGCAAGGAGAAGAACAGTGATGAACAAAAAATGGATTCAAAATACAAAGCTAGGAGTCACATACATACAAAGTTGAACTAGAGTCCTTGTTAAAATCCCAATCCAGAAGTTGAGGCATTTGTTTTTCCTTTTGTGTTGGGCATGTGCTCTATCCCTTGTGAAATCAGCAGCACTTAGAATTTGCTTATTGTGTTCTGCTTAATAAAGATGAATTTAAGAATACGCTCAAAAGATAGGATTGAACTGAGGTATAAGGCTTGATTCACAAGAGTTTCCTAGTGTCTGAAGAGTCTCACTGACTATTAAAATTGATAGGCATTACTCTGATAATGATAGACTGTGTGCAAATTTTTACTGAAATAGAATAAAAAGGGAGACTGCAAAAGCAAGGCTACCACTAAGTAAAGCAGTGGAGACTGACTTTGAAATCTAGGTCACAACCACATCTGAGAAAAATATGTAATGGAACACTATCTTTACATAAGATTACCTTTTTTTTATTATTACTTTTTGCTACACAGTTGCATACTAATCTCTTAGTATGCAACTTAGACTGGGACATTTTGCTTACTCTGTCAAGACTATGGAAAAAACAGGAAAGATTGTATAACTTTCTATCTGAAACCATGTGAGGTCTTCAGTAAGTTTGAACAGCATTGTGAAAGGTGGATTGTCAAGTTAAGCATTTTTGGAAAGACATCGAAGTATTGTTCATGAATCCTAATGTGACTTGCCACATGTGACCCAGTATCTTTGAGTTTAAATCTGATGCCCTGAATAAGTAGAATTCCCAGTTTTGCATGTCTCCAGTAAGAATGCTATGCTATATTACTACTATTGCTTCCAAAAAGCAATAATATGCTAGATTCTTTAAACTGTATGTTTCTTGTAAATTAGAACTGGGAGAATAAAGAGGAAAGGAAAACTTCCTTTAAAAAAAAAATAAAACAACAGAAAAAGATTTTTCTCCTCCCCTCCTATAGGTTTGATTTCTGAAAATACTCTAATGCCAAAATTTCACTAGCAAAAATATTTGGATGCAACAAATTCTTATGGGAAGATTTTTGCAAGAATTTCGTTTTAAATGAAGATGATCAATATATGTGTCAGAAATAGTTTATGCTTAACCAGCCATTGTGCAAAAGTGTTTATCTGCTCAATCATAGCTATGAAATAGAAATTTAGTGTTGAAATATCATAATCAATGCAAAAAAGGGAAAACACAAAGTGGAGAGTAAGTCCCAGAACTCTTACTCTGACGTTTGATGTTTCATAAGGAGAAAGAACCTGAAAACTAATTGCGTCTGTTACATGTTGTGAAATCTTTGTGAAATTCTGTTAGCTCTAAGCCTTTCTCCAGATGCAGCTGCATCTTTTAATCTATTTTTTGTTGTTTGGGCTTTTTCTAGTTAGTTAGTTAACAAGGATATCAGCTACTAAGTTCAATGCTGAATGCATCAGCTAATTAGAAAAGCCTGAGAATACAGCCTAAATTAAGACAATGTGCACTGTGGGGCAAAAAGGCCTGGTTTTACTGCCCTTCCAACTATTTAGTTTCTATATTTGCAAAACCAGCTTACAACTGCAGCAGTGTAGAACTCATGGTAATGACAACTTTAGGGCTTAGAAAATGTCACAAAAATCTCATGGACTATTTCTAGAAAGTTCATGAATTATTTACGAAGCAACTTACAGAATTAGGTTTTCTGTCCTGCTTCTATTTATATTATATGTCTCAGGGTCATCAGTTTCATTTTATTTTAACTTATGGACAATAATCTTTCAGTTTTGCACTAGAAAGTAATGAACTCTGGGCGCAGTGTCAAATACAAGGAAGCCAACTATTTATGGCATATATGTAAGATATGCTGATTAATTAAACATAAGTATTTAAAAAGAGGAAAATTTTAAGTGTCCACAGCTTCAAGGCAGCTTCAAATTTATGAGCTTTACTAAATGATTTATTGCAGTTTCATCTGATAATTAAAGTTGAATAAACAATTTGAATCTAATCATTTATTTCCTAGCAAAACCATCCTCTTATTTGAAAAATGAGCAACTATATGTGGGTTCTTGTGGCAGGTTGACCTTGGCTCTATGCCACGTTCCCACCAACCTGCTCTGTCACTCCCCCTCCTCAATCAGACAGGGGAGAGAAAATGACAAAATGTTCATGGGTCAAGATGAGGACAGGGACATCAATCAGTAATTACCGTCACAAGTAAAACCAGACTCAATTTGGGGAAATTGATTCAATTTATTGCCAATCAAGTCAGAGTGGGATGAGAAATAAGAACAAATCTTAAAACACCTTCATCCCACCCCTCACTTCTTCCTGGGCTCAACTTCACTCCTGATTTCTCTACCTCCTCCCCCTGAGCAGCAAAGGGGAACAAGGAATGGGGGTTGTGGTCAGTTCATCACATATTTTCTCTGCCACTCCTCAGGCTCTTCCCCTGCTCCAGTGTATGGTCTCTCCCATGGGATACAGTCCTTCATGCACTGCTCCAACATGAGTTCTTACCACAGGCTGCAGTTCTTCAAAACCTGTTCTAGCATGGGTCCTTTCCACGGTATATGGTCCTTTAGGAACAGACTGCTCCAGCATGAGTGCCCTGCAGGGTCACAGGTCCTGACAGGACCCTGCTCCTGTGGAGGATCTCCACCAGCTGCAGCCTCCTTCGGGACACATCCACCTGCTCTGGTGTGGGATCCTCCACAGGCTGCAGGTGGATATCTGTTCCACCTTGGACCTCCATCGGCTGCAGCAGCACAATCCACATCACCGTGGTCTTCACCAGAGGCTGCAGGGTAACTTCTGCTCCAGGGACTGGAGCACTTCCACCCCTTCCTTCTTCACTGACCTCGGCGTCTGCAAAGTTGATTCTGTCACATATTCTCACTCCTCTCTCTTCCAGCTGCTGTGCAGTATTTTTACCCTTTCTTAAATATGTTATTACAGAGGTACTACGACCACCACTGATTGGCTCAGCTTCGGCCAGCGTCAAGCCCATCTTTGCACAAACCGGAACTGGTTCTATCACAAATGGGGGCACCTTCTGGCATCTTCTCACAGAATCTACCCCTGCAGCCCCTCCATTACCAAAAACTTTGCCATGCAAAACCAACAGAGATGCCCAGCCCCATACTCTGCATGAGTCAGTAAGTCACACATAGGCCTGTCTCTTCCTTTCCAGGTCATGGGGGAGCGAGGTTATAATTTTATTTTTAGACAGTCAGATTAGGGGGGGTTTATTATTTTATTTTAATGATAATTAAGAATTATCGTTAGAACACACATTCATCACACCGCCTACAATCTTCACAAACTTCAACAAAAGAATACAACTCATCAAAATCAAAATAACATCACAGCACCGACAAAGGCGAACAATTTACACACACTCCACCCCTTACTGCTTCACCACAATTACGAGAACAAAAACTGCTCTCAATTATTCCACTCTCTAGCAATATTCAGTCCATGTTTTGCCTGTTGGCTCTCCAATTACTAACTTTGTCTTGAATTCCTCATGCCCTCCATTGGGCACCAAAAAGGACTGTGGTCTGTTGACCTTGGCTGGTCGCCAGGTGCCCACCAACTTGCTTTAGCACTCCCCCTCCTCAGTGGGACAGAGGGGATAAAATAAGATGTAAAAAACTTTGTGGGTCAAGATAAAGGTATTTTAATAAACAAAGCAAAGGCTGTGTATGGAAGCAAAGGAAAATAAAAAGGTTTATTCTCTACTTCCCATCAGCAGTAAATGTCCAGCCACTTTCTAGGAAACAGGGGCTCAGTATGCATAACAGCTGCTCCAGAAGACTAACACTTCAATAATGAAAGCCCCCTCCCCTCATCCTTTCTCTTAGGTTGTACTGCTGAACATGGTGTCATACAGTATGGAGTATCTCTTTGGCCAGTTTGGGTCAGTTGTTCTGGCTATGTCCCCTTCTAACCTCTTGCTCACCTCCAGCCTACTGGCATTTGGAGAGCAGGTTTGGAGAGACAGCCTAGATGCCGTGCAAGAACTGCTCAACAGCAGCCAAAAGATTGGTGTGTTATCAACACCATTCTATTTAAAAATACAAAGAACAACACTATGAAGGCTGCTACAAGGAAAGCTAACTCCATCCCCGCCAGACCCAGTACATTTCCCTAACAAGAAAAATAAGTTTGCATGCAAGTGACTACCATCACATGAGCACATGAATAGAAACGGCAGAGTTTCTGTGGACTAATATGCTAAATACTGCTGGGCAGATGAACCACAGTCCATCTTTACAGGCTAGACATACACTTCAAAAACTGTTGTTCTTCTCTAGCAAAGCTGTAGCACCAACAAGTGCAGGAATATCCCTGTCAGACATAGGCCAAAGACTGAAAACAGATCTAGAAGGCATGTTCATTGCTGAAAAGTTAGCATCGCCATGTACGAGTGACTTGTCAGGTTGTGTTTTTGAACCATCTGAGGGAAGTTAGTGAAGGACCAGTGGGTGAGGGAAGCCTGTACTGGAGGAGAGACAGTGCTTCTCAGTGTTTGTGAGCTGAAAGAACAAACTCATCAGCTTTGCAGTGGGAGAGGAAGGGGGGTTTCTCTTCACATTTTAGTGTAGACACATGCATCTCAGATCATCTGTCTCGACTGCCCTTATAGAAAATGGGAAGCAATTACAACTTCTACAGCACAACTCCTCTCATTCTAAGGAGGATGACTACATTTGCCCAGATGAACTATGTAACAGATGCACATATTTCCCTCAGCTGAACAGAAACAGAGCTTAGAGCAACCATCCCAACCACAGATGTTTAAAGCCAAGCGAGATGAAGCCTGCCTGGGGTCTTTGCCTTCTGAATACACATGTATTCATAAGTTTGTCTGTCAGGATCAGATCAAAATTCTTTTCTAATACTCTCCAGTAATTGTACAAACTGTAGCATATGGTAATGAAGCATCAATCTTCTGTTGAGTAACTGCACAGATAAACAACATTGTTTTGCACTTCTGGAAAGATCAATGCTAAAGATCTATTCAAATAATAAAACATTTTGGTAATAAAACAATGAAAAAAAACCACTGAATAATGTAAATTTTACAGAAGGTATATAAAGTGTTACTGATGTGAGCTGGCTAAGAACAAAACCAGCTCTTCAGAATTGCATATAATTTATCTACAATCACAAGCCAAAATATTCTTTTGGACTCAAAACCTTCTGACCTATCTGTCTTGGTAAGAAAATATCAGATTCTACAGCACTGAAGAGAATGCAAGAGGAGGCTGAATTATCTAGCTTAAACAATGAATTCTCTGACTTCTAGTAAATGCTGCAGTTATCTACGTAAATCAAGGAAGGCATTGTAAAGCCATTATCAGAAATGGAAAGCAGTCAGGAGTTAAAAACCTGTTACGAAGCTTAACGTAGTCACCTGTCCTGCTAAACACAGGATTGAATTTCTCAGAGTAATAATGCATTCTTTAACAAGAAAAGCAAGCTAGACCTGGGAGGAATCTGGACTGGATCTTCTGTCCCATGAAGAAAACCATCTGTCTGTGGAGTCCTGGCTGGACGAGAGGGGACATAGTTTGGTGCATTGAGCAACCCAGGTTCTGCTGGGAAGGCAGAGCGACGAGCTCGGGACACTGGAGCAGGGGGAACGTCACCGTTTCCTGCCACACTGTCACTTCCTTCCTGCCACGTTGCTGTTTCCTGCCACAGTACTGTTTTCAC
>Ga0065711_1046939_pt1 | contig 12605 bp, 3 predicted proteins | sample Hoacrofraction12_FD_59098 | JGI IMG/M metagenome (GOLD analysis project Ga0065711, IMG submission 59098) | Hoatzin crop microbial communities from Cojedes, Venezuela - Epithelial fraction 12 v2 (version 2) | ecosystem: Host-associated > Birds > Digestive system > Esophagus > Crop | place...
CATTTCCCAGGCTGCAAGCCAAAATATATTCTGGTAATAAGAAGACGTATGCGCAGTATTTGAGACATTCCAGTGTCCCCTCTTTATATTATACCCGTTGTGTAAACCTCTTGGAGTACTTGGAAAATTCAAATTGTCATTTAGATAAGGAGAGTGAAAGGTGATGTATATTGGCACTGTTGCAGAAAAACACCGAGTGAGAAAGCTGATGCATTTCCCAACATTGTACCAAAACTCACCTTCCTGGTGATAAAGGGTGGCCCACAGAAAAGACCAGCATCACAGTCCTCCAGAGTTAAGAGATTCTGATTTGTGTCTTCACTGGGAAAAAGAGCAACCGAGAATTTATTCTTTAAACACAGTTCTTAACAGGAATAAAAACAGTGGCATAGTCCTAAGATTCTTGAAGCCAGTGGCCATCTTTCCATTGATTTGATGGATTTTGGAACAGGTTCAGGTGTCTGCCAGGTAGGGATGATTTGTTTTAGTAATCTCAGAGGAAAATGGCCTCTCAGCATTTCCTTCTCTTCTTCCCTTTTTATGGAGTATGGTAAGATGCAAATCTTCCCTGCAGGATGAAGAGATCCAAGCTGTCATGCCAGTTTGTATGCTAAGCAAACCTTTCCCACGGGGACACACTGGTTGCTGCACAAACATCTTCCCACCAAAAAGTCACCTTTGCAGAAGGAGATAGTCTCAGATGAACCTACATCCTGAGTCTGTCAGTACCAATGAAACATGGCCTGTGACTTCAATAAAAGCAAGATTTGGCTTTGTTTGCCATTTTAAGCTATGTGGCTGGGTAAACAAATTGGATTAAATGCCTGGTGATGCTCTGGAAATGGGTCAAATGCTTGATCAGCTTCTGTGGTTCTGGATCAGGACATAATAGCCTGTGCCAGGTGGCTCTCATGAAGAAGTGGTGAGGGCTGCCCCAAGTAGGTTAAGTACAAAGGAGGCAATGCTTTTCTCCCCAGTGTTTCTACTGAATAAATTATAGGCTTGAATTTAAATACCCAAGGGCTATCATGAAGGGGTCTGCCTTAATAGACAAGGAAAATGAGAGAATGTGATCAGGAATAATCTTAGGTAAGAACCGAACAGCAAAGAGGGGACACAGAAGACCTCGCAGCTGAACTCTAGGTATGAGACCCTGGAGATGTGGGAGCTATTTGTGACTCTAGCTCTAACAGACCAGTCTGGCATTTCAAAATGAGGCAAGGCAGAAAGATTTCTGACTCCCCTTGTTTTGGGCAGTTAAATGCTTTGAAGACCCACAGCCTTTATGACTTTTCCCCACCAATGAAAAAAGTTGGGAGAGGTGATAATTTCTCACCTAACAGACTTAAATGAACATTGACTGCTTAGAGGCCTTTAACTGGAACCACTGTTGTTAGTACAACTGAATTAGGAAAATAAGGCTTGAAATTATGGCTACGGTTATGGTTGTTGGGAATTTTTAGAACTGTGTAAACACATCTCCTTCATTACACTAATCTACATCCATTACTGTGTAGCACTTGGCATTTATTTTCTTTTTGCTGGAGTTAACTCACTTTAGTGAATAGGTGTCCCATATCATCCAGAGACCTTTTAGCAAAGTAAGCAGTTCATAAGGTGTAAAGACTCTCACAGTGGGTGCTGGCACAAGGCAGTTTGAGTAATAAGCTTTGGTTATTAATGTCAGAAGGTACAAACAGTAAATTGAATTCTCCTTTGTAAGAGGAGTGAAGAATAACCTCAGTCAAGCACGGGCAGACACAGTGATAAAACCAAGAGAAAGAAAAGGATCGTGTGAGAGTCACAAGCATGGCATGTTATGTTGAAAGATGCGCTCTCTAGGCAAACAAGTTTAACATCTTGCCTCGATCAGCCAATAATTTTTTCAGATTGTTATTCCCAGGTGAGCTCCTCTTTGGGAAGTGACCCTAACACACATTCTTGCCCACTAACTTCTCCAGCAAAGTGAAAAATGCACAGAAGTGTGCAATTAACAGCTTAATTTATTTTCTGTTCTCTGCCACTTGAGAATCTCGCTTTGCTGCAGAAGCTGGAAAAGGGAAAAATGTCCTACTCCCTACTGTCTGTGTGACACTCCTGAGATCTTAGTATCAGCTAACGCTATAAACCTGTGCAGTTCACACTTTCTGGCTCACCTGTCTCATTAGTGGGTATCAGTGTGTAATATCACAGCTAAATGTATTGCATTAGTGATGGGATGGAAGAGAGAAATACTGCTGGATAATTACAGCTTCCAAGTAGGATAGTGTGCAACACAGACTGAGAAGGTTTCTCACAGTTTGGGTCCAAGGCTGTAAACATTATTCAAAAATAACCTATCCTGATATTACTGCCTTCTGCAGCTCAACATACTAAATGTGGTCATTGGTAATTAATGGTGAATGAGGCATTTGGTGATTTCAGTGTTTCTATATTTGTCTCAGGTTTTCAGACAAGAGAAGGACTGAGAGAAACACAGACATTTATTTTTCCAGCTGTCAGTGTGGTTGTTAACAAAAGCAAACACAGAAGCTGAAAATCTCCAGTTGCAGTGCATAGATATTTGCTTGCCAAACACTGTATGCTTTGTGACAGAGCTCTTTTTGAAAGGGAATTTGTGACATTTAGGTATTTCCCCTTTGTCACTTAGCCCAGAGAAAATCAGAAGCGGCTCCATGGACACTAAGGTGCAATAGACACTGGCTCATGCCAAGCCTGCAAATCCAGTGTTTGACTTCAGAGTTTTGGGTTGGCCAGGGGTGGGTTTCTATCCCGCCGGACAGTTTACCAAGCCAAGCACTGTTCAACTTTCGGTTTCATTGCAGTGTAGTGTATCCATGCTGAGAGTCAGCATTAGTGTAATTGCACTTAAATTAAGTGCCAGATGCTGAATATGTGCTGTGCAGCACTCAAGACAGAGCTTTGTTACAGCTATTTAAACATATTCCAGAGCTAGCTTTCAAGGTTTTGTGTATACAGATTATCTACAAACCTGTGTTTCTTCCCCCATTGTCCATGCATTCTCTGGGAAGATTAACTCTCAGCCTGACCATTTGCTCTTGTTTCTCTTTGCCAGGCTGTGAAGAGTTGCTAAAAGATGTCCTGTCTCCTGAAAACTCTGGGCCTCAACACTATGAGCCACAGTATGTTGATTACTATTACCAGGTAAGAGAAGCACTAATTCTGTCTCATGTTAGCAGGCTGAGGAAGCCTCTGGAGTGATGTGTAGTTGGGTCATTGTAAATGCTGTTGTTTTACTCGGCCTATTGAATCTTCCTTCATAGATTCATGACTGTTAGCAAGCCTTCCATACTGGTTTAAGCATTTAACACAGGGTAGCTGTCAGCTGATAGAAGAGTATTTTGGATTTGGACAGCGTTCCTCTTACAAGCCTCAGTATTCCTTTGGCTGTAAAGGGAGACATTACATACAAGCTCGTTAGCACCCCGCAAGTGGAAAACACTGATTTGTAGCTAATTAAATCAGTCAAACTTTGTAGGTGAATAAGTCCTCAGAGACCTTCTCCAGATAAAACAGGGCCTGAACAGCTGTTGGGAAGCAGAAGCAATACACCTTTGGTAACCTTGATAGTATTTTGGCTGGTGGGTGTAGCATATTTTCAAACCATTAAAGGTCTTCATCTGTATCCTTGGTTTGCCAGTGTCTGCACAGTCTAACAAGCAGGACAATGTTAAGTTTCCTTTAAGCATCTATTTGTCTCTCCTTCATTTTACTTTGGTTTTCATCACCTCCACCCATGTAAATTCTTAAGTTTAAAGGTACAGTTAGCAGTGTACATTCAGATAAAGATTACGTGTCAATGGTGTTATGAGGCTGCAAGTGATCCTGAAATCAGTAGGGAAACTGGTTTACCTTCCCAGGTGATGAAGTGTGAAAACAATACTCAGGTATTGAGGAAAGACATGTGATAACCATGCTGCTGTTACAACACTTCATGGTGTTATACAAAATGGTTACCGCTGTTCATACAGAAAGTATGGAGACATTTTCTTCACCTTGGTGCAGAAGATGTCCGTCACAAGATGGAAGGAGCCCTCCACGACTGCAAACAGGAGGGCAGGATTTGGTCATAAACTTTCTTAATAAGGAAGAGTTGTCTGGGCATATTGGCTCTTTTTGCTTGATGAAAATGACAGACAGGTTTTAGTACCTGGTCTGTGGCAGGCTGACACCACCATCACTCTGCTTGTTTCTAAAACCCTGTTTTTTTTGTAACTGATGACATAGATACCCGCCATGCTGTTGCTTGGTTACCTTAACGGATAACATAAATGAAATTCCCTGTTTTGCAATAGATGATAGAGGCTATAAAATAGAAAGCAGGCTATGTGCAAACGCTAGATATTCCCCTGTTGCTGTGCAGACATTGCAGGCTAGTTCCGGTAGTCTTTGAAGGCAGGCAACACGGGCATTGGGTCTTCATTCCACGGGAGTTTCACATTGCTGTCTCCCAAAGCTGTGCTGTGGAGAGTGCTTGAAGACAAACTGTGGAGATGGCTGCAAACTGCACCACTCCAGCCACCTGTCCACCAGGAGAGCCTAAGGGTGGGAGGTGCATTTGGTAATCCTGCTAGCAGCCGGTGACTTTCCTGTTTGAGTTCTAGATTTGTGTAGGGAGAGGAAGCAGGGGACAGAGAGTGACCCTTCCTGTCCAGGAGGAGTTGACCTGGCAGTGCTGTGGTCGAAGCCTTGCTGATCACTCCCGGGTAGGACTTTTGATGTCCACCAGCCACCCTGTATGGTCACTACAGTGGGAGGCACTATGGTAGTAGAGTCCAGTAGCTGTGCTTGCCCCCTTTAATTGGGCCAATGCAGTTTCTGTGCAGCCTCTGAGCAGAACTAAGTTCTTCTCCACCTGCCCACAGGGCAATGAGCTATCGTGATAGGGGGAAGAGAGGAAACAGCGCACACTGTTGCATAGCCCGTGCTTATCCCACCACTCCTCTGCACAGCTGCTCTCCAGAGGGGATGCTTCATCTACAATCTCCAGGTCTTTCAGGTGCAGTTTGGAAACTGCTCGCTAGATGTCAGTTAAAGACTGGGAAAAGCCGGTTTGGCACTTCGTTTAAAGACCGTCTGCTATAGCAGAAAGTTGCGGAGTTTTAAATGTGATGAAACAGAGGAGAACTCAGACCCAGGTGGATTTGAGATTATCACCATTGATGAGATTTGTTCCCCGTTCCCAAGGAAGCGCGTACTGGAAACATATGATCTGTGCTTGCACCTCCCAGACCTTACTGAGTGTGACTTTCTGGTGATGTAGTCAAGTTTGTGGGCAGCTCCCAATAGCACAAATGGTAGTTGCCTATATATGCTTTGCATGTCTGTCTAATGCTCAGGTGCAGTCGAATTCTCAGGCAGCAGAAGGATACATCTGCTGTGACAGCACAAATAGATATTCTAAAAGGGAGTGCATCTCTTTTATTCCACCCAGGGGGTTGTACTTGCACAAAGGCAGGTACTGAGCTGGTTTATTGTTGTGCTGTCTCTGTATTCACAATGTGATTTGAGAGGAAGGGGAGATTTGTCCTTGTCACATGTAATTTCCCCTGGCCCCTGCTTTCACTTCCCCTCCCAAGTGCCCACTCCCCGTATTGCAGCTTTCCAAAGCCCAAAGGCAGGAACCTGCAGAGGCGAAAGTAATGTGGAGTGGGAAGAAGTGTCAGGAGCTGTGGTAAAGTGCTGAACTGATCCAGCTGTTTATGTATGTTGAGTCAAATGGGGAAGAAGAAACTTCCAAGCCTCCAGCCTTTAATTGCAACCAACTGAATGCAATTAATTTAAATTGATACGTAAAATCTCCTGATACAAGGAGCTGGGGCATTTCATTTGACATTTTCTAAATGGTCTCCTTTTGCTTTTTTTTTGCATTCAGTGTAAACAAGAACAAAAGCTGACAAGCTTTTAATGTATAAAAACTTTGTCCAAAAAGGAGAAAAAATCCTATTGTTTATGCAATTTAAAATGCAAAGACCACTCCATGGAAGGTTTCTAATGATTTATAATGAGAGGCCGTGTCAGTGATATTTCAGGTGAATGGAGAGCTCTCTGTCTGTGCTCAAGTCTGTTAAGGTGTGATACGCAGAAAGCAAAGAGCAGCACTTTGTTACTATAGGACTCTCAGATCAGTGGAAAGTCTCCCACTGACTTCCATTAGCATTGAATCAAGCTGCAAAGAGTATGTTAGCACATACAGAGAAAGCTGGTCCAAAGAAACTTAGACGGATCGGATTGCAGGTAGGAGTCAGCAGTTGTAGAGCCTCTCAGCTCCAGGACCTACAAATAAACCTGCCCCGTCTGTGTATGAGTTCAGAGTCTGTTGATTTGGTTAAGTCTGTATTGTGCTCCATTTCAGGCACTGCTTCAGTTAAGTGCTGTTTACTAGTATAATTTCTGTCTCTTACAGCCTTTAGAGAGATAATAGAAATGCTCTGAATTTGCCAGAAGCCAATTTATCGATCCTGAATTCCTTTCATAGTATTTGCTGCTATGGCCTCAACTCTTGTTTTGGCTCCAGTTTGAACAGAGACAAAAGTCTCCCTAGTCCAGTGTGCAGGATTTGCTGTGTGGCAAGCATCTGGTAGCCCTTCAGAGCCCGTGGATAGCCTTTTGGAGATGGTAACCAACAGAAAGTCCACAGCTGAAGTATGTGTGTGAAAACCCAGACCCACATTCAGCCAGCTCAAACAAAGCAAAATGCCAGTGTCTAGTATTTCCAAACGGCTGGCTCCGGGCCTTCCCGGGCACCTAGCCAGCTGGGAGCACTAGCCACAGGACTCAGAGGGAATTAGGCTGGCTGCATCTGCAGCTCCCTGGCCAAGATTTGCATTGCAGGCCCTGAGAAGCGGTGACCTGGGTCGAAGTGCTTTTCTGTCTGAGCACCTAAGTTTGGGGAAAAGGGAATCAGCAACAGCATCTGGATTTTTAAGCTCTTAACCTGGCATATTTTGGCTGTTCAGATTTGAAGGAAGCCTATATCTAGATCACATGGATAGAAGACAGAAGAGGAGGGTGAATATCATGTCTTAGAGCCTCTCACCACCAGGTAGCAGGGCACCTAGTTGAGTAGCTGTTTATGAAGGGACAGACTCTATATTTTTACATGTGAGTAAATGCCTTTTCATCTGAAATCAATGCCCAAATGCCATACATGCAAACCCAGTGGTAGAGTGTGTTGTAAGATACAATAATAGCAGGATCATTGTTTTAAACAAGGCTGTTTCTTATTAATAGTTGCTGGGTTGAGTTCTTGCTTTCTATTTTTCTGCTGCTCTCACCTGCAAATTAGAGAGTGAATCTGACTCTTAACAAGGTACAGGATGATTGCTGCATGTCGAAGAATGATCTGCCTTTTCAGTCCTCTGTGTGTGTTTGCCTGCCTGCCAAGTGATTAATTACACTGTATGAACAGCAGAAAAATTGTTGAAACATGACAAATTGTGTTTGCTTCTGGGATGGAGCTGGGACTACTAGCTGATCTGCTGATTTGAAAATATTTTCAGTAGCAATTAGGAGTCCCCCACTGGCTTCTCAAAAAAGATTTTTTCCCCACTAGCTGCTTCGGGATATCTGCTCACACCTGTGTCAGCACAGAGGGGCCTTTCTGCACTAGAAAAGGACTGTAATCCAAATGGGTTTTTGGTTAGATTGTGGAAGAACATGGTAGTCTGAGACACAGCTGGGCTGAGGAAGGGTGAAGGGCCATTTGCACAGGTCTCCTTTGTCAGCCTAGAATTGCAGTTATTAACTCTGATTGTGCAGTTTCTTGCTATTTATTGAAAAGCACAGCCCAGAAAAGCATTGAATATTTTATTGAACTCAGACTTGCAGTTCTCTTCTTGTTGTTCCAAATAAAGTTCTCCCTTTTTTTTCCACTGAGAACATATCTTTTACCAGGCATGCCAGCAGTTGCAGCAATGCTACTTAGCTAGCGAACAAATCCCTCTGGGTCACTTCAGTAGAGAGCAGCAAGCAAAGACATCACATCTTACCTGAGCCCGAGAAACATCTGCCCTATCTCTTCTAGTTTCCCAGAAGCCTGTTCTGCTCTTTTGGGGTGGTGTCCACCAGGCAGACAGTGACAGACAAGGAACAGTACTAACCTGACACCACAAGTTAATGCAGTTCTTTACTAAAGATAGCACCACGCATCTTTCAAAGCTTGACTGCTCATGTATTTTTATCTTTGGTGCAGATCTGGTAGGTCTGAGCCCCTAACAAAATCTCTTCCCACATGGTTTGCTCTCGGTCTGTGCACTCTTGCTCTACTGAGATCACTTCTCCTTCTGGAAGCTCAAGCAAAGTTTGAGTGAAGGATGTCACATCCAGTGGGGAAACTTTGGAGAGTCTGCAACTAGATTTTTTTTTGTATTTTTCATCTCGTATATGCTGTGTTTTGAAGCAGTGGCTCCACCTTGACCATCAAGTCACCAGTGTTCTTGGGCAAAATGATTGACCTTATTTGACAGGAGGCTTTTCTTGATACTATTTTTCCTGACAGTAGACCCAGGTGTTGCCTAACTGTTAATGCGAAATACATCATTTTTTCTACATCTGCCTTCTGTGGCAGCATTGGCAGAGACACTCCTGTCTTAGCAGTGGCAAAGCAGCTAAGTTGTTATGAATTTGGAAATACCTTTTCAACTGATAGCAAAGAGAAAAAACAGCCTATGCGGTAAGGAGAAGCAATATTAGACACGGCAAATTGAAGCTTTATGTTTTTTGTTTCTTATCAGCCTCCAGTTTTCTCCACCACCCACACTCTCTCAGTCTTTCTTGCTCCCATAGTGTTTGTGTTTTCAGCCTTGCGGATGCTTGGTGCCTGCCTTGTGTGTGAAGACTTCCCTCCCTGTGCTGGAGACTCTTGGGGTGTTTACACTACACAGTGATCAGCACAGCTCATGTTGGCAGATTGCTTCCCTTACCAAGCTGCTGGTGGGCTCTTCTGTCCTGCTGTCGCTGTAGGACCCACGCTATGATGATAAGCAGCTCATCCTAACGTCTTTCCTCAAGAAGCTGGGAGAGAGGCTGCATTTTCATTCCTGCAGTAGTCAAAACCTGGGACATGCGTGTCCCCCAGTACTTCAACGGGGGAGTGTTCTGGCTGAACCTCTCCCTTGGGTATGCCAAGGGAAGCAGAAGGTTCCCTAGTTTCCCTGGTCTAATCTAGAAGTCTGTTTTATGTTTGGTGCTCCTAGATCTGCCAGATTCTCCTTCCCCCAGCTTCTCCTGCATCCGCTGGGGAATGAGTTTGCTTAGCATCTCCAGGGATGTCCTTTTGGGAGGCCCAGCCTAGGGACTGATCCCAGCCCCTGCTGAAATCAGTAGAAAGACTTCTCAGACCCTGGCAGGATTTAGGTCAACTCCTTGGGTTGTTCCTGAGGTGCTTGTTGCCTGGATCCCTTGCTGGAGAGGTGAGGAAGAAAGACTTGATAAAGCTTGATAAAGCAGAGCCATGCAGTTATAGAGAAAAAAAAGTCCATGTTCCTAGGTACGGCTAGGCAGGATTATACATAGGCAACAGACTGCATCAATGGGAAGTTTATTTTAACCGCTAAGGGAAATACTCTCAGCAATTCATTTTTTCCTATTTTTTCCAAGCATCAGAAACCAACATTAACTACAACTGCTGAGAAACCCCCAGTGAACAATGATAAAGAGCAATGAAGAGCAGAAGGTGCCCCTGTTTGGGACTAATTTACATGGAAATTGCCTGCTTTTATCTGGCAATATTCTGATTTATATTTTTTATGTTTGTGCATACATGCAAAAATAAGCATCCTTGGTACAAAACACCTGCATACAAGTAATCTAGCTCTCTGGCTGCTCAAGCTGATTTCAAAATGCTGCCCCGAAGAACTGCTGTACAGAGAATGAGCACTTTTGCACTTGGGGCAAGGTAGGCATCTTCCAAGTAAATAAATGCTGACTCCTCCAAAAACAGCCATGAAAGAGATTGGGGTTTATTTTCTTTTTCAAAACCAGTTTGAATTTTTGATTTGGTGGAACATCACACACTGACATTTTATAAGGGGAAATTACTTTTTCCCTGACTTGTTTTTGCTCGGTTGTTGTATAAAACACACATAAAATAATACAAAAGAAGTGAAACACTATGGCCCAGTCAGAAAATATTTCTTTCCTTTCTCAAAAATGTGTTTTGAATTTCCTTTTGAGAAAAATCCAAGGTTCTGACCTTCTCATCATGAGCTGGACCAAGAAACTATGTTGAAATCTAAGGTCTCCCAGGCTGGAAGAAATGTTTTCCCACCCAGTTCTTGCCACAACACCCCGGTAGATGGGCTTTGCTCCCTCCAAATGCAGTCCCACTTTCTGAGGCCAGCAAGACACTGCCCAGGGCTGGGGGGGGGATGTGACCCGATAGAGATGTTGCTTGAGTTTCATAGCCCTCAGAATAGAGTATCTCGGTACAGGAGTGTTTATGCAGATAGTGCCATCTTTTGGGGGCAGGGAAGCTGGGCTGAATTTGTGTATGTCAGTGTTTTTGCACAAATTCTGACAATCAGCTGGTTTAAATTTTAAGTACCTACTATTGCAGCTGAACTACTGGCCTCCTGTAATAGAAGCTTAAACCAACCAGGGACCAAACATTCACTTCCCACAGGGACTTGTCTGAGTCTAAATTTACTATTTCTTAGGGCTACATTTGGCTGAGTGGTTTGAAACAGGTGGCAGTGTGACTGCCTGGTTCAGCCACCCTTGCTGTGACTCTGTGATGGAGATGAAGTTCCAACTGTAGTGTCCCTCCAGGCATCTGTAGGAAAGTCACCTCATGCACTTGGATTTATTGTTATCTATGACTCTTTTTTTTGAGTATTTATTTCTGTTCTGTGGCCCAGGTAGGGTTTTGTGTAGCATTCAAAAGCTTTACCATTTGAAAGCCTGTCACCTATCTGTTTGACAGAACCTTTGTTTAATAGACATTTTCTCTCTCATCCTTATTTTTTCTTTTGAAGCATTATCTTCAAGCTTTTTATCTGCTGATTTTCTGTCTGAGCATAGTTTTGGGGGTGTTTTTTCTGGAATTGTCAGTTGCCATGGCAAAATATTCCTCCTGTCCTTGTCTCTCCATGGATAAACCAATTTAGGCTCTGGCCCAATCTTTGGGTAGAGGATGTGAAATGACTGAAGGATAGAAGTTGGTCTCTTTCTATCAAGGAAGTTGCATCCCTATTCATTTAATCCGTCGGGTAATTATGGCTTTGTGGTTTAGTCCTTTTTGCCTTTGCTTGCTGTACTGAAAATCTGTCCATTTATGGTGTGTTTTGGATACAACATTATTAATAACATAAGTAAAAGAAATATTATGACAGCACTCACTGTGCGCTGTACTTCCATGAAAGAAAAACGACGACTTGGTCAGAGGGTGGTGAATGCATCTTGACTCTGATATGCGGCCTTTGGGCAATATGAAAATATCTGTAATAAAAGTAGCCACGTAAGAGGTGGTGCGTGTAGCATTTGGTGGGTTTCTTGACACTTGTGTGACAAGATATCTTTGCCTTCCAGTCATAAACTTGAAACTGGCACTTTCTTTATTTCTTTGTTTTTATTTTTTTATTCCCTATTCTGCTTCATATTTTTTCTCCTTGCTGCTGGGGGAGATTTGTGCTGTGTTTATGGAAAAATTTGGGGACATAGAGTGTTCTTCTTAGAATATTTTCAGTAGGAAGGCTATGAAGTTGAGATATAGGAATTTTTTCTTGGACTAAAAAAGCATTGGTTTAAGTAGGTTTATCTTTTTTTTTTTATCGGAATAAATTTCTGTGTAGACCTGTAAAAGCTGGTCGATAAAGCCAAGATTCCAGGTTGTTATGAAACTGTAGAGAGAAAGTCAACCACAGAGAGATGTTCTAGCTAAACAAAACCAGTGAAATCCCTCATTGCACAAGCAAACAAAAAGGATTTGACTGCTTCTGTTCTGCCTTCTAGCCCCTCTGACCAAACTGAGAGCAGTGTATTTTTTTGGAGGCAGCTTTTCTAATTTTTCAAGATAAGAGCTGCACACACTGTTAGGAATTTTCCACTTCCACAAAAAAAATTCCTCCACAGGTGAAATGTTAGAGGAACAATTTCTGTCACACAGCTGCTGCTATGCTGCCCACAATATTTTAGGGTTCAAATATCTGATTTCAGCAGCCTCAAGATTTGCCACCAAAATGACCCATGCAGTTCATGAAATTGCCTAATACTTTTCCTAGTTTTTTTTGGGGGGCGGAAGCTTTAGGACACCTTTCACACTTCTTTCTCCTTCCGTTTCACACCCAGCCCTTGCAATGTCAAAAATCCCCACAAAACCGTGTGGATTTTGGCCTACCCATTTGAGTGTCTCCCTCCACCAGGTTTTCCCGGAGCTGCCTCCCACCATGGGAGACCATCGCAGTGAGGTGCCTCACGGGGCGGACTCTGGCACTGTCTTCTGTCAGAGGCAATGGAGCTGTTTAAGATTAAACTATCACACTCAGCTGGGCTCACAGAGCTAAAAATTAGATCTTGATTATCTTGTCTATTTTTAGAAGCTGGAGAAGAATCAAAATGTGATTTTTTTTTTTTTTTTTTTTTTT
>Ga0065711_1046955_pt1 | contig 12605 bp, 9 predicted proteins | sample Hoacrofraction12_FD_59098 | JGI IMG/M metagenome (GOLD analysis project Ga0065711, IMG submission 59098) | Hoatzin crop microbial communities from Cojedes, Venezuela - Epithelial fraction 12 v2 (version 2) | ecosystem: Host-associated > Birds > Digestive system > Esophagus > Crop | place...
TGACCCTTGGGGGACACCACTAGTTACAGGCCTCCAACTAGACTCAGCGCCGCTGATGACAACCCTCTGAGTTCTGCCATTCAGCCAGTTCTCAATCCGCCTCACTGTCCACTCATCCAGCCCACATTTCCTGAGATTGCCTGTGAGGGTGTTATGGGAGACAGTGTCAAAAGCCTTGCTGAAGTCGAGGTAGACAACATCCACTGCTCTCCCTTCATCTACCCAGCCAGTCATGTCATCGTAGAAAGCTATCAGACTGGTGAAGCGTGATTTTTCCTCAGTGAATCCATGATGATACTACTCCTGATAACCTTCTTTACCTCCATTTGCTTAATGATGACCTCCAGAATGAGCTGCTCCATCATCTTTCCAGGGATGGAGGTGCGGCTGACTGGCCTGTAGTTCCCTGGGTCCTCCTTCTTGCCCTTTTTGAAGATTGAAGTGACTTTGGCTTTTTTCCAGTCCTCGGACGCCTCTCCTGTCTTCCAGGACCTTTCAAAGATGATGGAGAGTGGCTCAGCAATGACATCCGCCAGCTCTCTCAGCACTCGTGGGTGCATTGTCGGGGCCCGTGGATTTTTGGGTGTCCAGATTGCTGAAATGATCTTTCACACAATCCTCCTTGACCAAGGGAAGGTCATCCTTTCGCCAGGCTTCCTCTCTTAACCCCAGGGCCTAGGTTTCCTGAGGGCTGGCCTTAGCAGTGAAGACTGAAGCAAAGCAGGCATTCAGTAACTGTGCCTTCTCCTCCATCACCAGGACACCCACCTCGTTCAGCAGCCGCTCCACATTTTCCCTAGTCTTCCATTTGCTGCTGATGTACTTGAAGAAGCCCTTCTTGTTGTCTTTGACATCCCTTGCCAGATTTAATTCCAGGTGGGCCTTGGCCTTCCTTGTTGCTTCCATGCATGCTCTAACTACATTGCTGTACTCTTCCAAAGTGATGTGTCCCTCTTTCCACGTTCCATAGACCTTTCTCTTCTGTCTGAGTTCCGTTAGAAGCTCCTTGCTCATCCATGCGGGTCTCCTGCCTTGTGCTGAGCTCCATGTTTCCTGTGGCTTGCACAACCTCATTTGTTTTACAGGTCTTCAGATCCTCCCTGAAGTGCCACGTCTGCCTGATGTTACATCATGGATTCACCACCTCCATCCATTTTCGGGCATGCACTTTCTTCTGCAGCTGGTGATGGTGCACCTGCCCATCTTGCATCTGATGGTTTAGATCCCTGCCTGCGAGAAACTGACAGCAGTCCTTGGCTCTGATCTTGTGTTGTTATAGATCAAAGAAATGTAAATTAATACATACTGTTATAACAAAGCCACACAAGCAAGCCTTGCATGCAATTATGGCACTTCTATGAGGTTTTTTTAAACCATCCTTTAAAAAGTTCTAAAAACGTTAAGCTGGCTGTCAACATATATATATGTGTTATAGTAGTATCATTGAAACAATCCCCAGAAAGGATATGCTTTACATTCCATAGATTTTCAGAATAACTTTTACAGAATTCCAGGAATTAAAAAAAACCACTGATAATATAAGTAATCAAAGCGTGCCTATCACTTCGACTATCCAAGTGGGAATCATTCTGTGCATCTCTTGAAAGCAGCAGAGAAACAAGTCTTCTATGTCAATAAGAGTTTTTCCATATTGTAGCTCCTCATTTACATATTTTCTGCTTGGAGAGGCTTATCAAGCACTAAAGACTAAAATTGTGTGCCATTAGTCACTAAAATGCATTAAATCTTTCTGCTGCTGTATGCAGATGGAAAGAAGATGGGGAAAAGCTTAAGTAAAAAGGTTTTTTTCTAAATTACAAATCCAGAATTACTTTTTTTAAGTAGAAGCATTACTGGTGCATTTTGTTAACATCTTCTGGGGCCAAGTAATAGCATAGTGAGGTGAAAGGATCTGTTGTTTCTTCTGAACTTTCTGCTTAGCCTTTGTCCAGATTAATTTGAAGCATGCTATTTTGGGGGGGAGAAAAGAGAGATTCAAGCTGTTTGACATTGTCAGAAGAGTGAATGTGGAAGGATAAGTGTGTATCCTCAAACTGTGGAAGAATGAAGCCGCAGAATTTGGATGTGGGGGCTAATTGCCAAAGACTTTGATGCTAAGATGGGAGATATCCAAACAGTTCTTCATAGTAGAAAGTCTGTTTACAAGATTCAAAATCTGCGCTTGGATCAGAAGGGATGTTTTGGCTTGTTTTCCCTCTTATTTTGTGAAATCTTGAGCGTATCACCGCGCAAATGTTTATGTGAGAAAGCTAGGCAGGATTCCTTGAAGTGGAAGGAGATTCATGGACAAGCCAAAGCGTTTGTGCAGGCGTTGCTTTACTGCATCGTGTGTTTGTACAAGTCCCGCAGGGATTCCCCCCTCTGAGGGGATCATGCCTTGCCTTGCTGTGCCCTCCTGGGGTATCAGCCCCTGCTGATTCACTTGCCGCTCACCACAGGGACTTTGAGCTGCTCCTCGGGTAGCCGCAGTGGGAGATGCCTGCAGTCCTTTGCTTTGGACTTGGTGTTTTGTAGTGGCATTTGCCTGTGTGATTCTACTGCTAAAGTATGGGCTTTGTTGATGCATTTATTCTCTGAGCGTATGTATTTCAGTTTTCTTAATCTCATATCTGAAAATGTATTTGGAACTTGTATTAGTTTGAAATAGTGAAGCTCTCTGCTCATTCATGGAAAAATTGTTCCACAATTCAGTGAGCAATGAACCTCTTCTGTTTTGTTTTTATGTTAGTATCTGAAGAAAATCCTAGTCCAGAAATGACAGCACTGTACTAGACACTAAAAACTCTGTGCAAAGTCGTAGTCCTGAAGTCCTCTAACCTAAAAAAGCCCTCAAACCTAAAAGTCTGGCTTTTTCCTCTTCTGCTTCTGCGCCAGCCAGGTCATGTCAGCCTGGAATTGTGCTGTGCCCCTCTGCAACTCCTCTCCTCATGACCTCTGACTGATTCATTTCTCCTGCCGTATTTTCCAAGTGCTCCTCCGACATCTCCAGCACTTTCAAAACATCCCAGTTGTGTCCACCCCTGAGGTGAGCAGCCCTGCCTCCTTGGTGGCTGGAGATGCCCCTCTTGCTGCGCTGCTCCTTTTATCTGGCTTAGGCCGTGTGGCACTGACTTCTGAACACGTCCTGCTGCCCCGTGTCCTTCATCGCTATCAAATTCACTATTTCTCTATCTTGTCTGTGTTGGTTTTCTTCTTGTTTTCTATTTTTCCCGTGCATCTAAAGAGCTAGAATCTTCAGAGGCCTGTTTTAATTCTCCTGTATGTTGCTGTCTGCAAAGCTCTTCATACGTTACTAAGAATCTGTGTGCCTTTTTTTTTCTCCAGACTGCAGATTTTAGATAGCATAGTTCAACAGGCAACACAAGATACAGTAATTCAGAATTATGACTGGCAAGCTTGTAAACCTCCTGCAGCCAGATTCTGTCATTCTCACATGTGGAAAGGCAAAATTGTAGAAAACATTTTTTTGGTGGGAGTTTATGAGGAATACACAGTGATAAAGCTTAAGACTTCTTTCTTAGAATATTTTTTCCCCATTCTATTCTCATAAGGGGGTTTAGATAGTATGCCTTTACTCAGTATGAAGAAAGAAACCTGATCTTTGCGTGGGCTGTTTACCAGACCGGTAGATGCTATGAGACTGAGAGGTGTTTCTAATTTTGTTTCGTTGGGTGGTGTGCTGACTGCGTTGGACAACTGAGCTGTGCGTTCCACTCCAGTAATTTTATAAGCTTCGGCAGTCAAATCAGAACAACTTCGGTTATTGAAGAGCATGAAATAGACCTAAATGAGCTGGTTACTATTAAAGCTTACTGTACTTTCTGAAGTTACGAAGCTTGTTATGGACCTGGGCTAGTATATTCATAAGAACAAACACATGCAGCTGCCCTTTCTGTTCATGGACAATTAGGAAAACACCTTGAATTTCTCCAGGTTAGTATCAAAATGGTTCTCTGAGCATTTAATTCCCATACATTGTTTCTGCCTATGGGCTTTTTATTAACTGTTTAGTTTGTGAAGTTATCCATTATTAATCGGTTTTGACTACTCACTTATGTTGCATATTTTTGTATCTGTGCCATAATTGTCTGGTGGCTAACTGAAACAGGGTTAGAGGAATGAGGGATTTCAACAGCATGGCTATATGAACATTTTCAAACACATCAGTTTGAGACCTGGTTTTGAAAGTGGTTTTGCGAGCTAAAGGTCATGATGTTGCATGCTCAATGGAAATCAAGTAAAAGCATTGAGCAGTCCTTTAAAAAGTACTTGTGGATCTTATTCAAAGGCATGTCTCTAATAATTACTTTTTTTTAAAAAAAGTACTTTTTGAGCTGGATTGGTACATACACAGTTTCAATCTTTTCCAAACAGAAAGATTATCTTTTGGGTCTGTGCTGGAACTGTGAGAGGTCTAACAGGACAAAACTCACGGTTGTAGCAGCAGGTCCTCCAGCTTCTGTTCCTTCTACCTAGGTATAGCTGTATACAATGATCTTTTCTGGAAAAAAGCTATGTGAAAAAGTAGCAGAAATCCTGCGTGGGGAGGAGGAGACAGGGAGTGAGTGTGTGTGAGTGCGCGCGCGCGGCTTTGCAAACATGATGTCATTCTGATTTGCACTGCTAGGGGATGAGCTCATCGGGGAGGCGTCTTGCAGATGTACAGCTGTGCCAATTCATCTCTGATTTGATTAACATTCTCCAAGCTCCCTCCTTGAACTAAACAACAGGCACTGCATTATGAATTATTTAAAGAGCTTCTACTAAATAAAATCAAGCATCAGCGCAAAACAAAAAAGAGTGAACTCTGTTTTGCTTCCAAAATGCAGTTAGAAAACAACGTGTCTACCGTTCCCAAGAGGATAAGCAGTTGGGTTTTTTTTTGTCCCCCTATTTCTACTCCTTAACATTTTTGCACTACTAGTTTTCAACAACAATCTGAGTTACCTTTTTGTGGAAGGTGGGTATGTAGACCGAATATGTATATGTGTGTATGTTTCTTGTTTAGGTGTAGTGTAGAATCGACAAGGCTGTATTATTTTATTCTATAACTGGGTTTTCATTTCTAATAGGAATTTAAATATAAAACTTGGACTGGTAGAAAAAAACAAGCATATTCCTGTATTTCTAGAGCCCATATTTAGACTCAGTATTTATTAATTTTTAAAAAATAATCCATGAGAAAATATCTGAGAACGAAATAGGTTTACCCTTCACTGTTTTCAGGAATTTGACTGCATTTAATATAAGGTAGTTAGGATTTTCCTTACACAAATTAAAAAAAAATTAAATTCTGCTTTCTCTGTGAAGGAAGTTGGACTCCAAAAGCGGCAGAAGATCCAGTCTGGGTTTTTTCACAGAAATCATGCCATTTTGCAAACAGGTCAGAGCGGCTGTTTGAAAATCGGATAAAGTACTCTAGCTGTGGGCTAGAGGTGTTGGTGGGTTTGTGTACTTATATTCAGTGAAATTCTCCTCAGAAATGTGTTTAACAGATTTTTCCAAATACAAGATACTAGGTTGAGATGTTGGGTGCAAATAGTGAAAGCAGAATTGTGTCTAGCATCTGAAATTACTTTGGGACCTCTAAGAAGCATGACGCAGGATAAATGTTCAACATTATTTTGGTTTCTCATCAGCACCTGGTGCCTTCTCCTTCAGTGCAACACCTGCCTTCTCAGATGAGGATCATAGAATCATTGAGTGGTTTGGGTTGGAAGGGACCTTAAAGATCACCTAGTTCCAAACCCCCTGCCATGGGCAGGGACATCTTCCACTACACCAGGTTGCTCAAAGCCCCATCCAACCTGGCCTTGAACACTGCCAGGGAGGGGGCAGCCACAGCTTCTCTGGGCAACCTGTGCCAGTGCCTCACCACCCTCATAGTGGAGTTTCTTCCTAATATCTAATCTAAATTTCCCCTCTTTCAGTTTAAAGCCATTATCCCATGTCTTATCCATACAGGCCATTGTGAAAAGTCCCTCTCCAGCTTTCTTGTAGGCCCCTTCAGGTATGGAAGGCTGCAATAAGGTCTCGCAGCCTTCGCTTCTCCAGAATGAACAGCCCCAACTCTCTCAGCCTTTCCTTACAGGAGAGGTGTTGCAGCCCTCTGATCATTTTTGCGGCCCTCCTCTGGACCCACTCCAACAGCTCCATGTCTGTCCTGTGCTGAGTGCTCCAGAGCTGGACGCAGGACTCCAGGTGAGGTCTCGCCAGAGTGGAGTAGAGGGACAGAATCCCCTCTATCTGCCTGCTGGCCACACTTGTGTTGATGCAGCCCAGGCTATGGTTGGCTTTCTGGGCTGCAAGTGCACACTGCTGGGTCATGTTGAGCTTCTCGTCAACCAGCACCCTTGGGTTCTTCTCTGAGGATAGGGCAGACTTCTGTGTTTCTGAAGCCCTAATTATTGCTACTATCTGCAACAGCTTTATAGCATTATTCACTCCTGATGGTAAGGTACTTTAGCTGCTTCCTTTAGATGCATATGTCGTAGTAACTGTAGTACAGCAAGCGATAAAAATACAGGAAAATCTGAAATTAAGTAGAGGTTGGGTTTGAATTATTGCACCTGGTTACTCTAACATCACTGTGTCCCCCTTTCAGATTTGGGTTTGGGGTCTGGGGAGAGTCTGGCTGAATACCCTGAATGAACAGATTAATATTTTGCTGGGGAGTACTACTAATAGAGCTTGTTGCTGGCAGAAGTAACTCAGTCCAAAGGCCAAGCTGGTTTTATCAGTAAGTTCACCGAGGAGTGGCCCAATTAGAAAATCATCATTTTCTAAAGATCACTGCAGCCAGTTAAAGTATGGAAATACTGCACTAGCCATCGTCTGCTCTGAAGGGAAAAGAAGGATATTCTCTGTATACAGTACTGCAGGTAGATTTTTAATAAAAAAACCTTATGCCTGCTACTGAAGGTGTAGAAGGACTTACTGTAATAACTTGTAGTCACTTTAACTCAAACAGAGGAAGAAACAGGTTTTTTTAATCTCCTTGAAAATATTCTAGAACCATAGGTAGCAGGTAACACGTCTTCAGCGCCTATGAAATGCTTCAGCTGGGAGCCTGCTAGTGCGTGTTGTCCTTCTCCCACTCCGTTAGGAACGTCTGGAATAAAGCAAATAGACTTGCAGTTTAAGTGCCCACTTCCTTATAATCAGCTTTATCTGCAGCAGAGAAATTGCTTACCATGCTAGCTTGTATACTTTCAAAACAGTAATCTTTTGATTTCACACTGTGAATGGGAGCGGTGCCAAAATACACTTATTCAGAGGTGAACTCAAAATACCTTCAGCATTAACAGCCCAGCATGTCCCTCTGAACAAAACCCATAATGTCGAATAAACACTGTTTATTTTCCACTATTTTACAGCACTTAATGTACAGCTGTGCTCAAGGATGAACTTAATCTTCGAGACGGCAAGCAGTTTGCATTCAGAGACAAAAGCAAAAATAAGCTTCCTACCCAAATGTGGAAGTGTTGAGGCAAACTCACACCTTGGTTTTGTTGAAGTAAAGCTTAGTTAATTGTTTTGGAAAGTTACCTTAAAATGCTGTTGGGCATGCTGCTGCTTCCAGGAGTAATGATGGAGGGGGATCTGCTCTGGGTTTCAACTGCTGAATTGGTAGCACCAGGCAATAGTGATGGTGTAGCTAATGCTGGGCAAATTCCTTCTCTCTTCTGCCTTTCCATATATAAAATTGCAACTATTTTACTGTACTTTTGGGGGGACTCCTGGAAAGAGCTAAAATTGTAGGCCTGTAGGAATAGGACATGGGATAATGTCTTTAAACTGAAAGAGGGGAGCTTTAGATTAGATACAAGCAAGAAACTCTTTACTCTGAGGGTGGTGAAGCATGGGAACAGGTTGCCCCAGAGGAGCTGTGGCTTCCCCCTCCCTGGAAGTGTACCTCTCCTATGAGGACAGGTTAAGAGAGTTGGGGCTGTTCAGCCTGGAGAAGAGAAGGCTCCGGGGTGACCTTATAGCAGCCTTCCAGTACCTGAAGGGGCCTACAGGAAGGATGGAGAGGGACTTTTCACAAGGATGTGTAGTGATAGGACAAGGAGGAATGGCCCTAAACTAAAAGAGGGCAGATTTAGATTAAATATTAGGAAGAAATTCTTCACCATGAGGGTGGTGAGGCACTGGCACAGGTTGCCCAGAGAAGCTGTGGCTGCCCCCTGCCTGGCAGTGTTGAAGGCCAGGCTGGATGCTGAGCAACCTGGTGTAGTGGAAGATGTCCCTGCCCATGGCAGTGGGGTTGGAACCAGATGATCTTTAAGGTCCCTTCCAACCCAAACCATTCTATGATTCTGTGATTACAGGATAGTAGGCTGTATCTTCATTTTAGGAATGTAGTTCCTAAAGTTAAGCTTGTCAGTCAACAGCAAGTACCTTGGTAAAAGTTATTTATTAAAAATAGGAGATTTCTTATTCTGAAAAACTTAGTAAGAATGGAGTTTTCCTTCCAGACAGTGGAAAGTAAGTACCTCATGTAAGCTGTCATTGGGGTCAGGATAACTCCTCAGTACAGAGGCCAGTTGACTCAGAGGTCACTTCGTCTCACCCCGAAGGAAGCACCAAGTGGGAGGTGGAGTTGGCTAGCCAGCATCCAGTGCCGTGTAATACGCTGTCAGGTATTTGAGGCGCCTGTGTGGAGCTCCGGATGTGACCCGAGACCTTGCTCTGGGAACAGGAGGTAACGCCCAGGGGGGTCTGCTAGGGCCCCTCAAAGATGCTGTATACCTAAATTTAGGCAGGGCCAATCTTAACCCTGCCAGTGATGGCTGGTCTCTGTGCTCTGCTGATCAGTGAGACCAGCTTTCTGTTGACAGTGGTGGGAGTGCAGGCACGTGGTCCACTTGGGTACAGAAGTACAGATGTCCTGAATGGAGGGCATCTGGAGCTGAATCCCACCCTATGTCAGCCAGCTTTACTTGTGTTTCTGACCAGTCCTTGAGCTGAAGCTCAGTGTACTGTATCCCAAGTTTTTAGTTTAAAAGTCCTCAAAAGGAGCATTTTAAAAACACATTTATTGCTTATAGCAGTGGTTTGTAAAACTTACTGATGCTTTAAAGACAATTTGTTTTAAATTGCAAGAAGGCTTATGTGAGAGAAGTGCTTCTTGCCAGAAACCTGTATTTCCCTTCGCAGATCCTACAGAAGGAGCAGCACTGGGTGTCGCAGCAACAAGCACGCAGTTGTAGGCATTGAGGTTAAAGTGTAGGTATTTGAGCACAGGGACCTGGAGGGAGATGTAGTGCTGCCTTCCTGCTAGTCCTGATAAGGATATAAAATTGGGTTTTAGAGCTGCAACCAAAAAACATCCCTCAATTTGTGGTAGCTAAGGAAGCGTATGGAAACTACAAATCAAGAATGATTGCAAGTGGCTTGCGGGAAAGTGAGAATAATCAGTGCTCTCAACTGTACCCTCTTTGTTCCCGGGAAACTGAATTAATCTAGCTGGAGGCAATATTTTACTATATTTGAAAACTTTAATACAGGCATGGGTGTCCTAGGTTTATTACCAAAGCCTTCTGAATACTTTCTGTTTTTTATTGTTTGCTGGTTTTTTTAAGATACTGCTGACTGTAGGTGTGGTGGGAGAAGATGGGTCTGAGGGTAGAAGGAGAAAAACTGTCACTTGGTTTTATGTATTATCAAACTCAGGGCATCACGCCTCGTGGCCCATAGCCTGGGCTGAATTCTGAGCTGAGACTAACGGTGAGCAGCAACACCCTTGTGCTGCCTTCTCCCCAGTGTCTAACATCCTACCTGTTGGGACCCATGATGGCTGATTTGGAGCTGACTCGTGTATATATGTGTACACCCCCCCTCACCCCCCATGCATATATACATAGAATATATATGCATATATATTACATGTGATAAAATCCTGTTGTGTTGTGCCATACAGATATATTTCAACATGTGCTCCTTTTTAGTTACTGTGTATTTTAGGAACTCTCATTTTGAAAACCATTATTTGGGAGCGACCCGACATGTACATTTTAACGTGAACATTTCCTGTACATAGTTTCCAGAACTGAGTTTAAAGTTAATGGGAACATTTTTTCCTGGTTTGGAAATGTAAGGCAATTCATGCACTTAGCTGTTGCTTAAGCCTGCATTTCATTTTCCTAAATAAATAAATAAAATTATAGCAATTCATCACACTCCCTTTTGTAGGGCTGAAGTCATAATACAGGTGCATTTTAATCCTGTAATAAATGCCAAACAGATGTTTTCTGGGTGGATTGAGGATCTGTTCTAGAGAAAAAAAACACTGTGTTTTGGTAAAATTGTTGGCAAGAACTGAATTTTACAGGATTAAACCCGTGATATTTGTGGCAAGTAGAATAAAAAGTAAAAATTTGAAAAAATACATAGTTTTCATTAGTCCACAATTAGATTTTTCTAATCTGAGGACTTCTCAAAGCATTTTGTGCAGTGCACTGGTGGTATGCTGCTTTTTGGTGGTTTCCACGAGGCTTGGAATAGCCAGTCATGCACAGCCCATTGATTTTAGCACATTTGACTTAAAAACAACACAGGGGAAAGCATCATTTGGCTAAAGGAGCCAAATATTTGCAGAAACTTCTTGTCGAGTCTTTTTGTGTTTCCCTGCTGGGGATTTCTCCTGTGGAAAATTAATGGAAATTAAATCAAGTAGCAACTCACCGGGGCTGTCAGCTGAATTCTGAGTAGAGCAGGTATTTATTTTCTCTTTCCACCAGTAACTATATTCTTGTCACTGCTATAAATGACTTCTAAAAAGAGTTACATAATCAATTGCTATTGCATGTTAACAAGCTGTAGTTCAACTTGTTAAACTTCCCTTGTCAAATGATACCTAACTAAAGGATGAAAAAGACAGCATACAATTTCATGAAATATATTTGGAGTGCAAATACGCAGGAGGGGAAGCCACTACCCCTTTTATCATGTCTACTTTTTGTTTAGAAGAATTGCAGGCTTCTGAAGTAAAATTTCAGCTAATGAATTCTCCCAGCAGCCTAACATGGGAAAATGCAGTCTATGAGTGCTGAAATCTTATGGTCTATATGTGCAGCTTTGCTAAGTCATGTTCTAAGGCACGGCTTGAAGACGCACGATTTTCATCTGATAAAGAAGTTGTAAAAATCACAACTTCCGTAGGAAGAAGGTGAAAAATGGATACTCGCTTTCAAGTTTGATTGAAGAGTACCATTAAAATTCTGGCTGCAAAACGGCTTCTCACAGTGTTTCATAGAATCATAGAGTGGTTTGGATTGGAAAGAACCTTAAAGATCACCTAGTTCTAACCCCACTGCCATGGGCAAGGACACCTTCCACCAGACCAGGTTGCTCAGAGCCCCGTTCAACCCAGCCTTGAACACTGCCAGGGAGGGGGCAGCCACAGCTTCTCTGGGCAACCTGTGCCAGTGCCTCACCACCCTCATGGTGTAGACTTTCTTCCTAGTATCTAATCTAAATCTGCCCTCTTTCAATTTAAAGCCATATCCCATGTCTTATCCCTACAGGCCCTTGTAAAAAGTCCCTCTCCAGCTTTCTTGTAGGCCCCTTCAGGTACTGGAAGGCTGCAGTAAGGTCTCCCCACATCCTTCTCTTCTCCAGAATGAACAGCCCCAACTCTCTCAGCCTGTCCTCACAGGAGAGGTGCTCCAGCCCTCGGATCATTATTGTGGCTGTCCTCTGGACCCACTCCAACAGCTCCATGTCTGTCCTGTGCTGAGTGCTCCAGAGCTGGACGCAGGACTCCAGGTAGGCTCTCACCAGAGTGGAGTAGAGGGGCAAAATCCCCTCCCTCAACCTGCTGGCCACACTGCTTTTGATGCAGCCCAGGCTATGGTTGGGCTTCTGGGCTGCAAGCACACACTGCTGGGTCATGTTGAGCTTCTTGTCAACCAGCACCCCAAAGTCCTGCTCCTTATGGCTGCTCTCAATTCATTCTCTGCCCAGTCTGTATTTATGCTTGGGATTGCCCTGGCTCATCCATCCATCAAATCCATGTCTCTTTAATTTGGAGATAAGGATGTCATGAGGGACAGTGTCAAATGCTTTGCTCAAGTCCAGGTAGGTGACATCAGTTGCTCTTCCCTTATCCATCAATGCAGTAACCCTGTTGTAGGCGGCCACTAAATTTGTCAGGCATGACTTGCCCTTAGTGAAGCCGTGTTGGCTGTCACCAATCATCTCCTTATTTTGCATGTGCCTTAGCATTTTTTCTGGGAGGATCTGCTCCATGATCTTGCCACACACAGAGGTGAGACTGACTGGCCTGTGGTTCCCTGGGTCTTCTTTTTACCATTTTTAAAAATGGGGGTATGTTTCCCCTTTTCCAATCAGTGGGAACCACCAGACTGCCCCAACTTCTCAAATATGATGGAATGGTGGCTTAGTGACTTCATCCACCAGTTCCCTCAGGACCCGTGGATGCACCTCATCAGGTTCCATGAACTTGGGCACCTTCAGGTTCCTTAAATGGTCTCGAACCTGATCTTCTCCTACAGTGGGCAGTTCTTCATTCTCCCAGTCCCTGCCTGGGATTTTTTTTTTTTTTTTTTTTTTTTTTTTTT
>Ga0065711_1046959_pt1 | contig 12605 bp, 5 predicted proteins | sample Hoacrofraction12_FD_59098 | JGI IMG/M metagenome (GOLD analysis project Ga0065711, IMG submission 59098) | Hoatzin crop microbial communities from Cojedes, Venezuela - Epithelial fraction 12 v2 (version 2) | ecosystem: Host-associated > Birds > Digestive system > Esophagus > Crop | place...
GCCTGGACAAGGTCCTGTGCAGCCTGCTGTAGGTGACCCTGCTTTGGCAGGGGGGTTGGACTAGATGACCCACAGAGGTCCCTTCTAACCCCGAACATTCTGTGATTCTGTGTGATTCTGTGAATGCCTTTGTTTGTATATGCCTTCTTTTGCATTTGGGAAGTGAGCTGTGCAATGAGAGGTATTTCCCGACATAAGAAATTCTGAGAGCTTCCTTAATAGAAAAAGCATTTGATACTTGAAAGAGCATAGTAGCAAGTTGGCACTGCACCTAAGCCTTTTATCACAGTTTAATTCACACCCTCTCTCCAAATATAAATTAATCCAGATTGGGAGATGTTGGAAATCTGAAGCAATGTATGTAATCTGGTACTAGTCTAGGGGTGGGGAATGAAGAATAAAAGAGAACATCCTGCTGAAACCCTTATATGAGCATTTAGCCAAATTTTTTAAGCCTTCTAGTCTTGAGGCTAATAGTGCTGCTAACCTCAACAATCAGAAACTGACAGTCAGACCCCAAACTTTCTTTCCCAGTCTTGCTGACAATTCCTCTAATGTTTGAAACTTTGCAGTTCACCTTTCCACCTTTTCTTCACAATCAGGAGGGCAAATATCTTAATGAAACCATACTAAGTTAGGAATTATGAAATTATGACTCCAGAACATGGATTTTGAGTAAAAATAAACCTCTCCAGTTCTTAATAAGAAAAATACGGTAGAAAAATGCAATTCTTCAAAAAAGAGCTTGCTATGCATGTGTAGGAAAAACACACACATACAGGCTGAGTCATGTTTGAAAATGCTTTGTTCTGTTTGCACGGATGTTCTGTAACATGGTTGAGTTTTTTTTTAAACAAAAAATTTCCCCCTCTAATGATGGCTCTTTAAAAACCAGGCCACTTCCCATTGCAATGTTCCTAGGCGTACCCGGCAGAGCACAAAGGCTGGCATCCTGCCGTCTGTCAGACAGGTGGCAGGGCACTTGCATAAAAGCTGCCATTAGCACAAGCACTCCTCTTCTGGTTCTGCTAGTGCTTTTTGCACTTAACTCTTTTCCATTCTCTTGAAAGGATGGGTGGATCAGGCCCCTAGCCTGGGAGATGCCTGGGGGTGAGTCCAGCTTTGTATAGGTGATGGAAATGAGATTGAAGGTGTTTTGGTTACTGCAGATTGCCATTTGAGAAATGCACGAAGTAGCAAACAGGACTGATTCACCGTGGCTGTGAGAGAAATAAATTAATGAAGATAGCAACAATTTTGCAGTGCTTGTGTTAATGCGGCACCATTGTACGCAAACACACAAAACTGACTTCCACGTTACTGTACTACATCCAGCTCTACTGCCAGGAAAGGACTTGAGGTTTTTAACTCGGTCAAAGTTGTCTACGATTTCGGAGTAAGGTCGTTCATAATTATGCAGTGTTACTATCTTAGGGGGAAGGTGGCCTATATTACTTTCCTCTGATGTCTTACTATATGCACTGTTAATTCTGCAAATGCCTATGTCCCTAAGTTCCTGTCTGTCTCTTGGGGTTTCTTGTCATCAGTAAGATACTAGAGATCCACACACAGGAAGCAGCAACTTCTTTATCTTTTCCAGCTAGAGGACAACGTAAAGAATGCAGTTCCCTGTCTGAAAATATTAAGCAGAATTTTCTACTGGCTTTTCAGATAACCTGAAGCAGCATGACGAGTAAGGGAACTGGGATTTGTCTAAGCCAACAGACAAATCTGGAACAACTGATCAAACTTGAAATTAAAAAGATTTACAACCATTACTCCCAGCATTTTGGCAGTCATTCTAGTGAATGAATGATCATATTACTTATTTCTGGGAGAGGAAGGGGGCACAAACTGGAACATGTGAGAAGATACCCAGTTTCGTTTAAGAATTTGTGAATTCAAAACCAAGCCCATTTTGACTTGGGAGGAAACAGCTCTCTGCAAATCTTTTGCCTCATTCCAATCGCAATTAATCACTAGTCGCCACGGAAATCTTCCTCAGGGGGAGTGCTGGAGTTGTCTGTGCCTGAAATCCTTTTGTTACTCTCTTGCACTGCTCAACAGCACAAAGGCCATGTAAAATTTATTTCTAAAGCAAGATCTGCTTTGTTTGGATTTGTCCACGGACCAAATTCAGACATCACAGAAGCCGATGCAACGGCTGACTCATGCCACCACTGAATTCTTTTCAAAGTCTATTACTCTAAGGTAAAGTCTACCTCAGCTTTCTCTCCTTGAGCTCTTGTTATTGCCCAGCATCAACTGTCACTTTCTGATGATGGTTTAATGGGTGGAAGGAGCAGTGAATCTGGTAGCAATACACTTATGCATATTCATGAATATGTGAACTGCTGAGGTGTTTTGTCATTCCTAAGTTGGCACTATGATACCAGTTTTCTGATGGAAAATGTTTCTTCATGTTTTTAAAAATTTCATTTTAAATGCTTGCATTGATCTTTAAAACATTTTTTTCTTTGCCCTCATCACCACAGCTTTTTCCAGCCTTCCTGGGAGGAGATTTTCAGGTTATGGAAATGGAAGATCAAGAAGATTGCAGACACCTTTAGGAGACAGCTGTGGTATATAGTTTACCTCAGAAGGTGGAGAGGATGAGAGGTGTGCATCCCCTGTTTCCACAGACACCACTGATCCTTCACCCCTATTACCCTGTCAACATTACTGATGTGCCACAGCATTTCCATTCTATTTCAGAGATGCAGAAGTGAAAAAATAAGTGATGAGTTCATGGCTGAGTTTTGACACACCTTGGACTAAATGGTTACATTACCTGTAGTCCTAAGTCAAAACTTCAGCTTCACTCTTTCATCTTTCATCCATAGGCAGCTGGCATCAGAGTTTTAAAAGGTGGTCATGTACCACACAAAGAGCCCACTCAGGGACTTCTGAAAATCCAGCTGTAAAATGTGACTGTGAGATCCACTGAGTATTTTGGCATAACTATCCTTTTTTCTTTTTCTTTATTTTTTTTTTCTAGAGAGATAGGAGCTGAGCTCTGTTGAAAAGTGGTGCAGTGTTTGTGGCTTCAAACAGTTATACATACATTTTTAAAAGCTAGTTTCTCTATATATACTTGCTAAAGAAGCCTGCTCATCCTTAGCTCAGTGTTTTCTGGCTTCCATTAAAAACAGAACCCATGAAAGAAATAAAGAAAACAGCAGAACGGCGGTGAACCCCACTGGTATAAAAGAGCCAGTCAGCAGGAAAATGTTCAAAACCAAACCACCACCCCCCACACAGCAAAAAAACCTACCCAAAACCAGCCTACCATTCCCTCATGCACATGGTCCTCACTAGAAACTTCAGCATTCCAGTAGCTTCAAGTCTGTTTTTCTCGTCCTGAATCACAGACCAACACACTGCAAAGATGCTCTCTCAAGCCATATTTTGCAGATCAAACAAAGAGTGAATTTCATGTCCTTAAAGCATCTTTCCTTCTTACAGACTGACAAAACCCCTTAATTAATGCATAGTTAGGATTTCCTGGCGGTAGCTGGAACGCTTATAAAATATCAGCTTCAGCAAAATTCAGACTTTTGGAAGCCAGGAAATACATAGTTTAGGTCAACATTCAGGCAACCTTTATTTTTCCCTCCTGGGAGCTGGCAATAGGAACAGGGACTGGCAGTATTTCCTGAGATGAGTATTGCTGTGTCTAATGGTAGCAGACTTAGTAATCTATGCTGGTAGGAAAGATGGGAGGCCATACCTCTCAGGTGGGGCCTCAGCCCCACAGTGCTCCTCACTTCTGTGGATGGGATCCAAAGAACAACGTGTGTATATACCCTGAGATTGCTGCATGACTCTCTTCATGACTGAATCAGCGCTGGGAGACAGAGACGTTTTAGCCACTGGCATTTGTGTAAAGTAAAGTAGGAAAAATATTCTGTGGGCTTAATAATATATATGTGACTAAATATTATTATCTGGCGAGTAGTAGGAAAGATAAAATTTAATTATTATGGAATTGTTTCTAGGAAATTGGGTCAGAGTATGCATGTAAAGGAAGCGTCACTGTAAATACAGCCCACTTTTCCAAAGAGAAGGTGTGCCTGTGTTACTGTAGTTACATAGCACGTTCTCTGAAAGACACTTACTGAAAAGGTGAATTATTTCCACTACAGATATGTATTGAGTCATTGCTATAAAGGTTGGAGTTAATACTGCTTTATTATCCTCTGTATTTCCTGGGTTCTCAGAGGTTTGAATTATGCTGAGCTCAATTTTATGGAAGTCAGTGAGCAATCTTAACCATACGTTAGCAAATCTTTTCAGCAAAAAGTAATGTTTTTAATAGGGACATATTTTTTGTAAGTCTTCGAGGTTCTTTAGTTGCTTGTAGTTACTACTGCAACAACAGCACTACTGAAATGAAGGGAGCCCTGGGACTCTGAAGCCCTGTTCCCTCCATTGTTGTACGGAAGGTCACCGCTCATTGAAACATTTGGAAAGTGAAGTGTGATGAGAGAATCCTCAGAAATTATGGTTCTATGTTAATTACAATAAACACCTAAGAAGAAAATGATGGGTCTCTCCTCTTCTCCCTCCCCTCCATTTCCCAACAGGATATGCATAACCCTGCCTGAGAAAATTTCCAGCACGCTCTTCTCTTCCAGCCCTATTAAGCCATTAGCTTTTTAGAAGCTATTAGCACTTAAGGAGTTTCTCTTTGCTCTGATACTCTGCTGCTGCAGGCATGCTTCACAGTGAGCTGCTTGCAGTCCCATGCTCCGCTGTATGTGCTAGATTCCCCAAGTCTGGACTTCCATCCTCAGGTCTGTTTTTGAATCCCCTCCAGCGTTCTCCACATGCCAAATTACATGACAAGTTGTTGAAGAGGACAGCCAAGGAAGGATTTATCCTTTCCCTCCTAGTGCAGCGTGGGTTCAGGTCCTAGAGCAGGACTGAGTGGGGGTACTGCGGGGATCCCCACCTTCCCATGCACTTCTCCGGTTCTTTGCCACCCACCCCCATTTCCCAGCATCCCGTCCATCACCGTTCTTTACCTCCACACTACACTTCACTAGGAAGATGCTAACTGGCATGGGTTAAAATATGGCTACATTTTTCTGCGTGAAACATTCTCAAATCAAGAAAAATGTTTTTTTCAGCATTTGGCTTTACAATTGAATCTTGCTGGTGTACAGAAGATTGACTAGTTTAGGGGCTTGCTTCTGTCTATCAAGCAGATCAAGAATCAACTTCAAAGAAACTGATGAAAGAAGTCCAGACTTCATGAATATTCAAACCCAAATCCAGACTTCACCAAAGGGTGGGGAAAATCCAGAGGTCAGCTTTAGGCACAGATTCATTTGTAGTAAGTGGAATTAAAAAAATGTTTTTTTTCACGTATATATGTTTAGAGCTGGAGGATTTGTTGGTTGGTTAGTTGTTTTTTTGCACAGAGGGAAATATTTCCAGATTTACCAGAATTAATCAATAATAAATACTGGTAAGAACCAAGAGAAATAATTTGCATTGGAATCAGTACAGGTCAGTAGAAATGACATTCGGAACGCATAGGCCTTGAAATGATGACATCTAGCCTAGTAAATTAAACAGAGCCAGGGTATATTCTTGAATGCTGAGACTCAGTTGTCAGCACTGCAACATTCCTAGACCATTTTTGGGGGTAGTTTTGGGTGGAGCAACACCAGGACTCTCCCAGGGAACTTGCCAACGCCACCCAGGAGTCAGCTTTGACCAGGCACCATTCCCAACAGGGTACGAGGCATTGGTGTCCTGGACATGCCCAGATTGTGCCTGCTGGTCCCAGGGCCATGGAATATGCTCAGGCACAATTTAGTTTAGTTGAAGGGTTATAGCTGTGGCCTTTTTGTCTCCTCAAAGATTGTTTTCATTTAGCTAAAATGAAAGAGTGCTAATGCTTTAATTTTGCTCTCCGAGAGCCACATCTGCGATAATCATAGTCACAAGCAGCAAACTGAGACGCAACGTGGCAGTGATCCTGGTGCCCTCTGGAAGTCCAGTGTACAGCGAGGCACAAAGCAGGAAACCTGTTATCTCGTGGATTCACCATGCCATGCCCTTAACTTCCAGCAAGGCCAGCAGAACTGGAGGATGATTTGTAACGTACAAAAGATGCTCAGTTTTAACTTTCCGGAACTAGATGTTTCAGGGGATTAGTTTTGTTCCAAAATACATTGTGTCAGGAAGGAGTCAGTATTCCCTGTGCAAATCCTGCCCCTTTCCTGTAACAAGAATATCTCTTCTGGTCTGTGGTCTTGAGCCAAGGCTCAAGATCTTATTTCATTCTCCTCTTTGATACTCCATGGTATGTAGTAGCCATGCCACACCATACAGTCATCAGCACTGGAATGAGCCAGAGGTGTATGTTTCGTAGCAACCATGAAAAGGGTATTCTGACACCTGTATTCTGATGTATGGATGTATTCTGATATCCCTGTATTCTGAAGTATGGAGTCATATAGGTAGCCCCAACAGAGGATGTTAAGTGCTTAGAGGAAGCATTTGCTTGCTTAGTCCTCTCTTCTGTGCCTGGAGATGGCGGTGACTCGAGCTCTACAAAAAGCCCCACCATGATACAGATTTTATTTCCAACAAAATGTCTGGTGAACTGCAAGTAATTGCCACCAGGTTGGCTGGAGGAAGAGAATTGCTTCTTTTTGACACTTAGCCCAGTGCTAAATAGCTGAGTAGTGATTTATTCTGTTCAGGCTCCTTCACTGAATAAGGAACAGCACCAAAAGAGCTCTAGCATCATTTGTTTCATAGTTTAATACTGTATCTTGAAATCCTAGATTTTTCAAGAAACCTGTGTGAGGTAGGTGTCCTAATCTCACCAAGTTTCCAAGGGATTTATTCTCTCCAGTGCTTGAAATGGTTGTGTAGAAGACTGCAATTTAGGTTGGCCTGAATGAAACACAAGCTTAATTTTAGACATGGGCCTGGGGCTGTGGACTTCTCATATTTGAAATGAAGTACCCTCTCAGAGCTTTACTGAGTCAGACACTTTTGTTCCTTTTTTGGTTGGCTGTTTCTTTTTTCTTTTCAAAATATTTCTTCTACCCCTACTTCCCTGTCCATCATTTTCTCATTCTTCCATCTCCCTCCATTTTCTGCATCATCCTTCACCCTGCTTTGGCTTTCCCTCTCTTTTTTCCTTCCTTTCTCTTCAGGAATGATCTTTTTCAACTGAAGTAAAGTAGTATTATATTTAATTTCTTCCTTAATTTCCTAAGAGGTGCTGGTAAATAGCACACTAGTGAATTTGGCAGCAAATGCTAATTTGGGAGGTGTTACAGGGGTCAGCACAGATAAATAACGCTAGAGAAATCAAGAAAAAGATTGAGTAAGTTCTTAAGAAACTCATTTGGGGGAAACCAATCCAATTCACGGCTATTTCTTAGGACAGAGAAACCTGGAAGGCTGGGTATGTGCCCACGGTTTGTAACAGCTTGATCCTGGCAGTTTTAACCCTGACTTCACTCACTCACTCACTCACTCACTCACTCACTCACTCACTCACTCACTCACTCACTCTCCTTTTTATGTGTTGTGCGCTGGTTGAATTTCTTCAGGGATTAGACCATAAACTCCACAGAAGAGATACTGTTTTCCACTCTATGTATGAGCAGTTCCTATTAAAATCAAACACTTGCCTTAACTAAGGATACAAGACTCTATTGTGATACAGTAGAATAATTACTAATAGTGTGGTGATACAGAATTGCTGCAAAATCAGATATATTCCTGCAGTGTGTATCTAAAAGAATTGCAGCTCAGACATGGACAGCACTTTTTGGGTGCTTCCACCTGGAAGATGATTTTGAAAACTGGGCACTTCATCACTGAAAACACTGACAAACAAAGAGATTTCAAGAAAAGAAGGTATTATGAGTTAGAAGGGAACATGCTACTTTACTGTAGTTTGGCATGCCATTAGCATGATGGAGTGCATAAGCGATGCAAAGGATGAAAATTAATTTTTATGAACATTTTTGAGATTTGTCTTTGTTCTAATTAGGAATGCAACCTGAAAATTTTGGAATCCTTTAAAAAAAAGCTTCTAGAAGAAAAATGAGGATGACTGAAATGTTTAATGATGTCACCTTTTCATTTATGTTACACTGTATTCTAACATGATGCTAACTGAAATTGAAACCATAGTGATTTAGAAATGAAAATGTTTTGCTCTAAAAATATAAAAACAGGATGCTTTGAAGCTGACAGAATGTTTTTCTGTCTTTCTTAAAACATTCTTATGGAATTCTCATGGTTTCAAAAAGTATTCACCTTAAAGGAGCTGCCTTTTCAGAGAAAAGGGTTCCACAGATGCATTTTCCTCGACCGCGTTTGAAGCGCTCCTACACTACAGTTATTAAGAAAAAGCACGTAGAGTAGTGGTTGTGACACTTTCCAGTGGATAGTGCCAAATTTATTTTTAAAACATTGTATCTCATTCTCAGCAATGGGCTTTAGCTTTGGTCCTGGTACCCCCGTTTTGCTACTGGCAAGCCCTGTGTAACATCAGCTGAAGACTGTCACCTCAGTTACATCCATGCAAAAAGGAAGGCGATTATTTGGGGTATTTAATGAAGTATCACCAGCTGTAATAGCGTAACAGAAGAAGATGAGGCAAATGAAGAGACCTGTGCGGGAGCTCTCCATCCAGGGGACCACACTAGGTTGCTCCCTGAAGAGAACAAGCGATGTTTCCCCTGCTTGTGACACTCGGCCCCATTCTGAGAAGAGGACCGCTACAGGTACAGTAAAGAGCCAGTGTGTTCCAGCAATCAGATGACTAAAGCAGATGACCTAAAATGTGTCATCTTGTTTATTCTGATCTTATGTACTGTGTGCCTTTGCTTGGAGACATCACCGTCTTTATGAAACGTTCTTTGAGGGAAGCAAGCACACAGTCAGGACCCTTTAAATTGAGAGGAAATTAGTATCAGTGCTCTTGTAAAGGACTAAAAAAATATTTGGCATAGAGCACAGGCTGACATTCAGAAGGAATTGGATCTGCAGCTACTGAATCACCTGTCCGTTTTTGGCACATTAGAAATATGTGATGTTTCCTCTCTATTAGCTGGGATATAGAAACATTCTCTGCATTGCATCATCTTGGGTAGAGAAGCAAAACTGTAAAGATTGGATTAATAAATTATAAAAATGGCATTTTCACCATTTATGACCACAATAAATCATTCTGACCGAAAGCCAGGCTTGTGTTATGTCCACTCGGGTGTTACCTTCTGCTGCTTAGGGACAGCTCTGCTCGAAAATGAGAGATTGATTGGTCTGAAAGACAATATGCTGCAAGCAGGGCATGCAGATGACATTGCCCTTTTCACTGACTTCCCTGAAGACTTAACACGCCTTGTAAGTCTCAAAGCTTTTTCAAAGAATCTTCAGCCATGGCTCCAACCTTCCACAGAGAGGGATGCCTAAAAACATGAATCTTCTGATGGACTTTTGTGGGACTAATGTGGGTGTTTTTCACGCATCACTTTGAGCTTGGCTGGCGCTTGGCATTTTTAGGGGTGTTTCCTCAAATACTGGCTCCTCCCATGAAGTCGTTTCACCCAAGGTGGGAAGATGTCCACCTCTGTAGTGAGACGCACGGCCACTCTCTAGCCGTGCGCATCAGCCCGGTGACAAAGCGAGGCACCGCGGCTCATCTGGCAGGGTGAGCAAGAGGGCTTGGACAGAGAAATGCCAGAGTGTACTCACAACGCAGAGTGGCAGCGCAACTGCTGGACATAACCACGTTGTGTTAATTTTGAGGTTAAATTTAGAGACATGTTAATAATTGAGATGGACAGATTTATCTTTTCAAAATGTGTTGAGTTTAGGCGAATAACAACACTTGCTCCCCGCTTCCGGAGACCAAACAGATCTTTTGCTGCTTACTAAGGCCTGGCTCCACAACTTTCTCTTCTGTTTTTCCTGCTGCTGGTAATTTCACACGAAGGAATTTGTGGTTCTACTTCACGGTCCTACTTCATGTTTTCACTTGCAGAAGTCCGTGTACCCTAGAAATGGCTTCCAGGAAATGTTCATCTTCTGTCATCTAGCTGCACGGTCATCTGTCGGGTTTCACTGGGCTTGTGCCCTCATAGGCTGCTCATCATTTATTAGACCTTCTCCTCGACACACTTTCCTCCCTTACTGACGTGAATTATTTGGAGCAGGCCTCATTCCTAAGGGCCATCTAGCTGTGTTTCCTCCTCCCAGTGAATGCTCAGCCTCACATGCATAGAGAGGTCTTACAGAAGTCCTACAAAGCAAAATTTTAATTCCTAAAATGAAAAAAATGGACTGTTTAGCACTCCTATGTGATGCTGAAGTAACTGTTCAGTGCAGAAGCTAGAACTAGTCACCAACTGTCCTTAAAAACAAATTATTTGTGAAAAATTAGATTTCTCTGAACTGTTTTTCAGTTCGTAACAACATTATAGTGAACAATGAGTGACAAAAGTACATTTTAAATATCACTAAGATGGTAAGAGTTTTCTTTTAACATTTCATACCGGTTTATTTTACTACCTTATGAGGGAAGTTAGGGAAAATTGGTTAGGTTTAGTGTCTTTAATAAATGTATTTAAAATAACATTTGTCAGAGGCAGCTCATTATTGTAACACATTTTTTACATTTGTACTGCTGAAAAATGGAAACGTATTACACAGATCAGATTGTTAATCTGTCTGAAAGAAGGATGCGATTCCTGGCAAGGTATTCATCGTGCCACGACAGAGCCGAGTGGAATTCCTCTGCGGAGCCACGCCAGCTGACAGCAGCAGAGGCTCTAACGCATTCTTAGGGAGCTGCTGAAATTCAGAAAAGTTTAAGAGAAGGAACCCATTTCCAGGAACTCTCGGTGAGTACATTCTCCTTGTTGTTGCACCCTCCTTATTTCCATGCTGCGGGTGCTTGCTGGAAAATGACATCTGTGGAGGGTGGAAAACAAGCACAATAAACATACTGTGGAGGAAACCACACGAGTGCTCACAGCCCTGTGTCCCTGCGGCTGATTCCACAGAGCCATATCGGCTGTGGGGCTCGTGAGGGGTTTCGTGAGGTCCCACTCTGGCAGCTACACGACTCTCCGTGGCTGTGTGACCAGCCAGGCTGGTGTGGAGAGCCGAGGCCAGCCTTTCAGTTTACCAGCTCCGTATCTTCATTTTCTCTAAATATTTATTGCAGGCTAATTGGCCATCCATTGTCTGAGAGAGATGGGGGACTGGATGAGAATCATTTGGCTGAGATTGTGCAAGCTCCAAATGATGATTACGGGATTTGAGAAGCAACACTAGCAATTAAGCATGCAGCAGACCGGAGGAAGGACGCTTCCCGCTGACGGTGCAGGCGGCAGCCTGGGGTGCTGTTGCCCAGGGATGCAGGTGCTGGGTGCTCTTGGACATAGACGTTGGCAGGTACAGGAAAAAACGAAGTGGATGGCACCTGGGCCACTGAGTATTTGCGTGCTTTCAGCTCCCTCATGGGTACCTGGGAACATCTATGTGTCAGATGACTGTAAAGCAATTTTCCTGGGGGACCCAGTCCCAAAACCCACCCTGGAACAGCCACTCGTGCGGGACGTACCTGCTCATTAGGCAAAGTAGCTGTCGGGGAGTCTTGTGCTGGCTGCCGGCTGGCCTCTCGGTACATCCAGCTTTCTTTTACAGCTGGCATTTTCCGCAGGGCTGAGGAAACAACTCCCCGAGCAGCCTCTGTCTGCTCGCGGGCTTGGGCTGATGCTCGCTGGATGAATCGGGAGGAGATGGCAGCAGAGCCGTCTTGGATGTCTGGCCTTCCCCCCCCCACCCCGGTCTGAAGGCATGGGTGTTTGGCCAGCTAAGCTGAAAAACTTGCAAAGTAATAACTTTTCTATTTTTTCCTGATTTGAAAACATGTTTTCTCTAACGTTCAGATAAGCTTTGTGCAATGAGGGATTTGCATTTATTTTCTCCATCAAGCGTGTCGGATCAAAGAGGAACACAAACTATGCGACGCAGAGGTCCCCTCGTGGTCTGCACCGCCGCGTGCCGTGTTTTGTTGTAACTGGGTAGGACTCGCAGCGTCAATCTGCGAACAAACGCGGGCTAGAAAAGGCAGTGGGTTTCCGTCTGACCGTGAGCGTGTTTCACACCATCTGAAAATGTGTGGCTGGATACGGCTTGCCAGGGCGCACGCCTGGCGTCGCCGACCGGTGGGAGTTTCGCCACCGACACGAGTGGGAGCGGGGTTCCACTCACTTTTCAGGCGGCGTCTGCTCTCCTGGGCTCCCGCCCCCCGGTCCTTCAGCCGTTCAAACGGGACCTCACGGCGGGTCAGACCACCGGCGCCCACCTTCCCCAGCGGCCGCCCGCTCCCCAGCTTCAGACCCAACGGCGGTAAATAAACTCGGCGCAGGACAAAAGTCCTTTCTCGCCCCGCTGATTATTTTCACGCGTGCCAGAGGATGCCACCCAGGCGGCAGGGAGCTGGGGGGGGCCCGGCGGGGGAGAACCGCCGAGCCCCCGCTGCGTCCCCCCACTCCCCGGGCAGGGCCGGCCGTCGCTGTGCGGGCGGCTGCGGGGCCGCTGCCTTCGCCCGG
>Ga0065711_1046960_pt1 | contig 12605 bp, 9 predicted proteins | sample Hoacrofraction12_FD_59098 | JGI IMG/M metagenome (GOLD analysis project Ga0065711, IMG submission 59098) | Hoatzin crop microbial communities from Cojedes, Venezuela - Epithelial fraction 12 v2 (version 2) | ecosystem: Host-associated > Birds > Digestive system > Esophagus > Crop | place...
AGGCTGTGGAGTCTCCTTCTCTGGAGATATTCAAGACCCGCCTGGACAAGGTCCTGTGTAGCCTGCTCTGGGTGACCCTGCTTCGGCAGGGGGGTTGGACCAGATGACCCAGAGAGGTCCCTTCCACCCGCTACCATGCTGTGATTCTGTGAAATAAATACACACAATATATAGATAATTGAAAACCTATGTTGTATGCATAAATTCACATGAGATATTTCAAAGTGCGCTACATTATAAATATTCTAGACAGTGCTGGGTATAAGCTTGCTTACCACATAAAAGTTTGTTCAGACAACCACTGTTGTAGCAGTCACCAGAGAGAGACAGGCAGAGAACAGAACAGCGCAAAGGTATAATGGATCATAACAAGTTATTGAGCTAAACTGAGGTAGAACTGGCTATGTGTCGAATGGCTTGTGATAAATGAGTTGATTAGATGAATGACCTAATGTTTTACTGTAGACTTTCAAATTTTTAAATATAAGCCCACAAAAATGTTGAGGAAAACTATTTTTAAAGTTACAAGATTTAATAAACCACTAATTCCAGTGGATAAGATGAAGCATTTTCTTCTCAAATTTCTTCTGTTTCCAGCAATCGTACTTTCACTGAACTTTCACATAAGCAAATCTGTTTTTTCAGCAGTTGTCTCTGCATGTTCTAGCAAGTTTACTACATCCACCTAGGAGATGCAAAGTAGTGCTACCCAGTAGTCAGGTTTTGGTTATAGCTCAGTGGTCCATAAGGATCTTTGTAAGTGTGAAGATCCCTGTACAAAAAGCAAAATTAAACCAAGAACTCGTCCATAAAATGCATTTCCATTTCCAACAGACAAAAAGAGAACGACGCTGCATCTACCAGGGAGTAGTCACAGAAGATGGGGAGGCAACCGGTTCATCTTACAAAACAAATACAGTATAGCAAGCTCAACGTTTATGTTTAAGTTCACACTGTATTAACACTGTCTTTATGTGTGGGTGGTAGCGTTTTTTGGCATAGTTACTAGAGATCCATATACAGGTCGCCGTAAGCCGGAAAGGTGCAATAAAAAGGAATTAAAAATAAATAAAACTGTCTTTACCATGTGGGTCTTGTTCATTTGACTTTGGGCTGCTTCTCGCTCTGCGCTCCGGCTTCTTCACTGCCGGAGCCCCCCCGCCGCCGCCGCTGCTTGCTCCGTTGTGGCTCTTCGCATACCCATTATACACAGTCGTGCAGCTGCCTATGTGGCTTTTGTAGATGGACGAAGGAGGACTATTCAGGCGGTTCTGGCGATCAATCTGCCGGTCTTTGAGTTTCTTGTGCTGCGGTTTGCTGTACTGATCCTCCCTGGTAATATAGCTGGACATCCCATATAGTGGTATGATTTCTGCAAGGGAAGAATTCGCCCACGTTAACTCACAACAACAAAATCACCGTGTTTTTTCAGGAAACCAAATTCCTGACCATCTCCAAATGAAATGCTGCCAGATTTTCCTAGAGACAGGTTTTACAACAAACCAAGCGGGTTTTTTTCTTGAAAAATACTTTTCTGCAGGACAGATGAATTTTTTTCTATTATGCTACGTGTGCTCATTTGCTGCTTGAGATTTTATAAATCTTTGGATGAGCACATATGAACAAGCAAAATACAGCAATTAGGGTGACAATTTTTCCCCTCGTTTTCAGTCTTTGTGTTTCAGGGACACAGATTTCACGGAAAAATCACGGGTGACGCTATTTAAGAAAAAGCCTTTGCCACTTCACAGTAATTCAGCAGTTTCTTCCCCAGGGCCTGACTGGGCAGAATAAGCTGAGATGCCCCGGTTTCCAGCTGCCATCACTGGTTTCATGCAATTTAATTTCCTAGTATAAATAGACTTTACAATCGTGTCAGCTGTGCCTGCTTAAGGAGAGAAGTGTGGCATGAAGTGAAAGCTTTAGGTAAGTAAAACTGTCTAAAAAATAAGCTTGAGAAATATCATAAATATCCTACATACACTTCAGCTACACTTCATGAAATACAGCCCCCCCCGCCCCGCCAAGAATTTCTAAGCGAAGGCAGGTCAGCTTGCAGGAATCAGCATTTTCTGCTTTTCTCTATCGTTCAGTCCTCCTTTTTGCACTCCTCCAAGTCCAAAGCTTGAACAAATTCAGGCCCAAACCAACAGTTTTGCCTTTGTTAGCAAAGTAATAATTGGTATTCAATGTATTCTTCGTTTTATTCCACATCCGTGCACCAGAAGGTATCGTACAAACTTCTGAAGCAAACCAGCATCCTTTCCAGCCGTTGGAAGCCTTGTTTGTAAATTGAAATTACCAGACAAAGTGTATTATAATTTTCCATGTTGCTTCAAGTAGCTAGATTTTCTTTCTTTGCTATTTCAGCGCGTCTTGGCCTTCATCTTTCCTTATCTAGCTACACGATCACATTTGTACTCTCGCAGCAACCAGCTGCCTAAAAACAGCGTGCTGCAAACAAATGCAATTTTTGTTTGAAGTATAAGCCAGTGCACAGCAATATTAGTATCAGTTCAATATTCACCACTTCATTTATTTCAGTGCCACAGGCATAGGTCATCCCAGTAAAGCTACCAAGGACTTTTAAAATTTATTTTCAGTCAAATCGGCTTCTTGGTACCTCCAGGCTATGGAAATATTCAACATCTACTCAACTGGCAGCTCGACGCTCGCTTCACGCACTACCATGACTGCACATCAGACTTTGCCGAGCAATATGACCAACTTCCCTGCTCCCTTTTCAAGGGAAAAGTCCCTCCCTGGGGTGTCTGGCTGGCTACCCCGTCCTGCTGGCACTCTGAGCTTCCCACCTCTTCCTCCAATACAGCAAAGTTAAATGTCAGCTGTAAGTGTCCATTCTTCACTAGAAGATGGGGGTCTGTTGGTCAACAGCAGCTTCAAGGGGTAGCATCAATTGATACCTCCCTTTCCGCCTCTTCCTTCCCACTCCAGCAGAACCTCACTTCTGGGGATATGGCTTCAACAGATTCTTTAGAAAGGGACTTCACTCCAGGTAGCTCAGCAGTAACATAAAACCATGAAACCCGAACCGATTTCCATGTTAAACATCTCGAGTAGCTTTGCCGATTACTTTTTGGTTAACGCCCTCCTCCAGATTACGCAGAGACTTATCTCCAGGGCGGCGGAGACACAACAGTGTACAGTTCAGACAGAAATATGCCCCTTTCACTCCTTTTCTTGCAATTATTTACTCATGCCCTGATTAGGGTTGCCATGCTACCCTTTGGTATCGAACAATGCTTTTCAGTGACTTACTGCCCAGTCTCAACCAGAATAACAAACAGAAAATGCCTGTTTTTTCTTGGAAAACCACGGCTGGGGTGCAGAAGACACATTACAGCCAACGGGAAGCGGTGTGTGGCTTTTCCCACTGGACACCACTGCGGCAAGCCGTGCTTGGATCCAGCCCTCCGTTTCCATTCCCACTCCCAAGCCAGGACCGACCCATTTTGTCTCTTGGTTTTCTGCACAACGCTGCACCGTGACACAGCAGGAGCAATCGGCGTGACTCATGCCCCTAGTCTGGAGCATGGGATGAGACATTTTTTCCCCCACTGTATTTACAAATTGAGTTAAAATTGGTTTTGTTTCTGCAACCTAGTGTTGCGACACAGGACTGTCCTGCATGGCCGTGCTCTGGGTGGCTACACCACCCAGCACTTTCCTGCTCCAGATGTTAAAGAGGAGGCTCCGTCCATGTGGGCAAAACCACTCTAAAAGTTCTCCAGTTGATTTCCACTCTTTGTTTCACTAGTCCTTAAAACCTGCTGAACACAGGTGTGAAATACCAGTACCTTCCTTCCAGCTCACCTTGTTCTCCATATATTGTAGGGGGAAGATGATGCTGTGGGAAAAACTGTGGTGGCATGTCCCCAGGTCCAGTGACAGGAGGATAAAAAGCTGTATGAGAGTTGTGAATAAAATGGGGATGGTGCGTCAGGTATGGAGGTAAGTGATGGGTTGGCGAGATGGCCGAAGGATAGCTAGGAGGGTAACACTCCGGAGACTGGGGGGTAACCACCACCCTCCGAACGCCGGTGTTGTCTTCTATCACCTGGAAGGGAAGGCAGGGAAACGAGCACGTTACGCAGCATCTGAACCAAACACATTTTTAAAACAGCACTGTTTACGGCTTGTTCTCCCGTCAGCAAACGCTTGGTCCTTAGGTTTAACTCATGAACACGTTTCTAAAATTAATATCAGCAGAAGTAATCATAGTGGTGACGTGGCTTTTCCTGGAGACTCAGAGAGCCACCCTAATCACTGGGAGACTCACCGCCGCTCACGACAGCTATGTGGGCAAGAGACAAAATAAACAACCTGCATTTAGGCAGTAAAACAATTGAAAAAGGAACACAAAGCACCAAAATAAGAGTACTCATTGGGCCCAACCTTACATTCTGCCCATAAAGTTCCTACCATTGATTCCGACAGCACTCTGACCGAGCACGGAGTCGGTAACGCTTGGACCGCAGCTGGCACTGCCGTCGCAGAGAGGCTGCGTGCGTGCAGGGAGACGCGTGCTCCGCGGGAACCCCTCATGCTGACACACCGCTTCAAAAGAATCGCTCTGCTCACAACAGGTATTCAAGACAAATTATCAGGCAGAAGGGTTTTTCCGCTACAGAGCTGGTCTATATGTCCGTGGAAACCAACTCTGGAATATGCATAACTTGGCCTGAAATGCCATGGTCAAAGCGTGTAAAAACAGATGTAGGAAGGTGGAAATGTGCTTAGGCTGAAAATAGTTTTTCAGCTCCTAATTTTTCCAGAGCTACATTTCTGGAGAACAGTCAACCAGCCAAATATCAGCCCAGACTTCAGAGCCAAGCTTTCCTTGAAGCTTATTCAAAAAAACTCTGCCATTTCTGGAACTTCAAAATACAGCCGCGTAAGTACAATTATCACAGAATCATAGAAAGGATTGGGTTGGAAGGGACCTTAAAGCTCATCTGGTTCCAACCCCCCTGCCGTAAGCAGGGACATCTTCCACCAGACCAGGTTGCTCAGAGCTCCATCCAACCTGGCCTTGGACACCGCCAGGGAGGGGGCAGCCACAGCTTCTCTGGGCAACCTGTGCCAGTGTTTCACCACCCTCATGGGGAAGAATTTCTTCCTCATATCTAATCTAAATCTGCCCTCTTTTAGTTTACAGCCATTCCCCCTTGTCCTATCACTACACATTCTTGTGAAAAGCCCCTCTCCATCCTTCCTGTAGGCCCCTTCAGGTAGTGGCAGGCTGCTATAAGGTCACCCCGGAGCCTTCTCTTCTCCAGGCTGAACAGCCCCAACTTTGATTCTGTACGTTGATGTGCATAAGGTAGAAAAGCACGAAGGAGGCATAATTTCCTTTCATACAACAAACAGGCTGTTAAAAACCTTATTTTTTCTCAACTGACTGATGACACCCAGGGATAGTGCTACGATGTGTGTGATGAACGTGTCGTATGAGATAAGTGAATGTGCATCAAGGGCGCCCGCCGTCAGATGCTGCCACTCTTGGCTGATTGCCACCAACGTTGGTTGGAGTTATCTACCCCCTACAGCGGCATCGGCAGAAGAGACCCCGCTGTGGATCCTCATGCTCCAGTGACCCTCATCACGTCACGGGGACCTAGACCACAAAGAAATATTTGTTCATGCTGATGTACCCCGGAGCAAAGCAAGCGGGCACAGGGTTGTTTCTGCTGACTCCACGGTAGAGGGACAAACCTCGTCTGAGAGGCGATGCCCACAGCCCTGGGTGGTAACGCTCCAGCAAACACCAGTCCCGGACTCAGGCACCAGCTGAGCAAGTTATCACAAGGTAAAACACAACAAGTGTTAGCTGACCCAATTCCTTCCGTAGGCCACACGTATCCTAAGGGTCTATGAATTCGCGCCTGCAAGCTACGAGCTGCCACCACAGACGTGGACAATTTCTGTGGATTGGTTGGAAGAAGAAAATTTTTTACAGAAAGTTAATTCACTCATTTGTAACTGATGTTTTACATAAAACAAATGTGTTGCTTGCTATGCTGAGTAACCAGAATAGGAATTGTTTAGCTTCACATACTTGATCCTAACCTCTAAATTCACAACCTCAGCTAGCAATTTGTCATCTGCCTGCTTCAAACTTGAAAGACTTTACAGTCCTCAAAAGACGGCTGAAACTCAGAGATTTAGATTTTCAGATTGGTGTAACTGCCACATTTGCAGGCCTCCCATCTCTGCTACTGGTTCTACATAACCTCCACAGCATCTCTTATCCTGGTGCCCGATCTGAAACCTGCACTCCCAAACCCGCAGAAGAAGAAAATCCTTCTCATTTAGCACACATTTGATGAACAGAACTACTTATTTATGACTGTGTACAGAAACATTGAACTTAACTCTCTTACACTTGGATCATGCTCTAATTTGAGACAGCAAGTCCCTACATCTTGATGTGAAAAGTGGCTTTAACTAGTCCAAGCCTCAATGACAACTTTAGTCTTCCAGGTGGGTATAAGATGTTACCTGTGCACCTAGATCAGACCACATGAGTATTTTGTGCCCTAGGGAAAGATGAATATGTTAAAGCACAGATTTGGACAGAAGACTTCTACTCTGTAGCAGCACGCAATGTAAACCCATATTTAAAATTACTAGGATTTCTCCTCCTGAACTATCTTCTGGAGATCCAGGAGGAAAGCTCAGAGTTCCTTTGAAGACCTTTTTGATGGAATTATCCTGCTAGATGCAACCATAAAATACCAGCAGTAGTGAGAGAAAAGCCAGAGATCAGGAGAGGAGCCAGCCTTCCAAATGACGTCCATCAAAAAGCTGAGACTGATATTTGCATCTTTTATTTGTTTCCTCCCAGGCCACGAATGCCGACAGCGTTCTCGTTACCTCATGTCCCTGTGTTCCAAATGAATGCAGAAACACAGGGAACCTTGCAAAAAAGGTACTTTATTTCCCTATCCTACAGGATATTTCCTCCCTAAACTAGAAATTATAGATATATATGTAAATTTCTGAAGTGGTACATACAATCTTTAAATATGCTATTCTGTCCTTAACGGATCCTAAAACTGCTAATCCAATGTATTACGTATTCTATGCACCAGATAGCTACAAAGCCAGCACGGGTTAAGACTGCAGATACCTCCCGATGTGCAAAGCCTGCAGTGGGTGGACTGTAGTGGGGCCATTCCGGGAGACGCCGCTTTCAACTCACGAAAGCCAGAGCAAATTCGTTTCAATCCCTTAATGTAAATCACATCACTTAGCAGAGAGGTGAAACTTTGCTATTTAAAAAAGGAATGTGCAATTCTTTGCACGTGCTTCAAACCGTTTGTCATGAAGATGGTAACTTCATCAGGAAACACGCTGGCTGCTGAACTGTCTTGAGCCCGGTGCCCAGAAGCAACGAAACCCTAATCCCTGCTGAGGTCTCTAGATGCAACTGGAATATTAAAAGTAATTGCTATTACTAATTTTAGCAGTTTATATTTACAGAAAATAAACATCGCTGGCCATTTGGCACCTAGAGCTAAACTTTCATTATTTTCTGTTTTTCCAACAGTTCCTGGGCAAATTGTCTCTTGCTATTATTTTCTGTGCTTGCTACATAATTGGCATGCCGCCTCAATAACAATATTATTATAGCATAGTTCTTTCTGTGTGGGTTTTTCCATATTTTAGGGAGCTTAATTGCTGAGTGAGGTAGATAGGTGATCTTTCAGGAGAATCTGGATGAACATTACTCATACACAATAAAAATGCCTCCCCCATCAGCTGCATTTTGAGAATATCATTTTAAATGTTATTTGTTTTACATTAAAGATAGCACTGTAGCAATGAAAACTCAATCTAACTAGAGGTAGTTCACATATTCAAAGGACATCGCTACTCCATGTTCTCTTGTTTTTCTCCACTGAAATTTGATACTACACCCCCAGGAGAGAGCCAGGCATGTTAACACTGCACAGGTAAACTGTACCTACATTTGGTGAGTTCCAGCTAAAGCAATACAATCTCTGTCCTGTAACACAGACGTTTACTGAATGGGTATAATATGGTAATACGGAGTGAATTTCCATTTGCTTTCAAAATAAAAAGTTTCTCCTTTCACTCAAACTTCGCGTGCTAGATTCAGCAAGGACATCTGGAGCATGGCCACTGGGTGGACCACGACCAATACTTCGGGAATTTCATAAACTAATTTGAAGCTTCATTCATAAATCAATCTGTACCAGAAAACAGTACAGAATGAGCTCATCCACAAGGAACTTGGATGTCAATATTTTATTTATTCACTTAATTTATTAAGGATGCCAATTCAAGTTCATGCCAGCCCTGGCAAGTTTGCATCACTATCTTTGCCATCCATCACGTACAAACAAAGGTATTAAATCTCTCCCTTGAACTTGGAGAACAGACAGATGAACATCTGTAATGCTGGCAAGAATGCTGGGGTATTTTAAATCTAGAATGACACAGGTCTTCAGGACCAATGCTCATGAACCTAAAAGGACTGTCCCTTTCTGGCTGGCTCCATGCAAGCATGAGATCTGCACAACCTTCCCTGTGCTCAGAGCGTCGAGCATCACCGTTAAAGGATGACTCCATCGATCGCAGCCCACAAAACATGCGGAGGAGCTCCGTGAGCAGTAAGCCATACAAAGACAAGGCGTCTGTGGCTAAAAGCTTACGCTGGCCAAACACGGTTTTGGAGAGCACCTCACCTTGAGCAGAGGATGTACCCAAGACCAAAATCCTGATTTCCAAGGATGTGATGGATTTTTTACCACTTTAAATGTCATTAAAAGACTTTCCTCTTTCTAGAAGTTACGCTCTAGTTCTGTCAAATGCAAAGTCCTTGATGTAGGAATGTTAAACCGCAGGACCATGGCTTGAGTTGTACAGTTTAGACTACATGACCCCAGCGCTGCCTCCTGACTAAAGGAGTCTTATCAGCACTATGCATACTTCACCCTCCAACCAGTAAATTAGTCCTTTAGCCTTAAAATATCTGTGGCAGAGACCACATATTAACAACTCTGTAAATAAAATTAAAAGCAGAGTTTCATGCCAGATTTTCATGTCCAGCTACACATGAGTAATTCCTCAAACTCCAGCGGAACTGCTCCAGATTTATTTCAGAGAGAGCAGTCCTCAGCCAATAGCCCTCAGCAAACACGTACACGCTCGTGCTTTTTGATATTTCCCTTGTTCTAGTTCTTCTTGTCAGAACACCCCAAATCCTCCTTCCCTCCTCCCAAACGCAGGCGGCGAAAAGCAGAATCGAAAAACCATGAGGACATCCCCAAATTTAATAGCTTGGCGTCCAAATCATCGTCTTTCATCTTCAGACTACGCTGACGCTGGGGAGCCAGGAGGCAGCACTGGGCCACCGACCCCACCAAGGGCAGGTTGTCTCTGGTGGACATCCCCACGGAGGGCACAGTCTCAGCAAGACTCAGGTGGCCAGCAAGCAGTTCCACCCGCAGCTCTGAACTGGAACAGGCTTCAATAGCCCGTGTCTGGCTCCTGACAAGCCGTAGAGCTGCTCCCTTCTTCAACGGCCAACAGCTGAAACCAAAATTGCTGGCTTTGCAAGCATTTAATACAAATTTCTCTACCATGCCACCTTCCACAACTAACTCTCACAGTAGCAATACTGTCCACCAAGAGCACAGGAGCAACATTTATTCTCTTTTGTATTTCACCAACCCTTAGCCAACAACGAACTGCGGAGACGTGAACGCTGCTGTGATTGCTCCTATCTGCCAGGAATGCACAGAGGTTTGTCTGCTGAAAACGGAACGCAAAACTGGCTGTACTGAACCAGTCTTTGAAAGCAAAACCAGAGCACGAAAGATCTGAACTGGTGGTGCGTATTTGTCTTGTGTTATTTCCCTGGATGTCTTCCCGCTTTGGCTAAACCTCATCTTTGGGAACATCTCCTGAACATCGACAAACGCGGCTTCTGCTCACGACTACTGACATGGTCCCTGAAGTCTAGAAACAGAGCCTAACTCTTTTTTATCTGCTTTCAGCGGAGCCAACCTTGCAGGGCACACAACCTTCTGCAAATTTTTTGCTGATCATTTTCACAATACCACAGAGGTAATGAAGCATCGCTTTAATCCAGGGTTGCAATCATTTGATAACTAATGTCATATTTAAGGCTAATACTCATAGCTCCAAAAGGCTTGGCATAACAAAATGGAAAAAAGATTTCACGCCTTTTTTAATAGGCACCGTTATTTCTCCGCAGGGGTATCTGCTTTCTGCCTGACTCTTAGATGTACACTTTGGGGACAAATCAAACAGAAAAATCAAATATATTTTGATTCATATCTCAGAGTGCATTAATTTGCTTTATGGCCTTTCCCTTGCCGTTCTAAATTTAAGTTGTGTTCTCATTGTTTATCTTAAAAACAGAGTTCTAAACTATGAGGCAATAGACAAGAGAAGAGCAAATAAGGCAGAGATATTTATCACAGTAAGAACTGATTTGATTACTACACACTTTCAACTATTTAATACAAAGCAGTCCGAAGGGCAAGAGGCTCGCTCCCCACACAGCAGAACACACACTCTGCTGTCGAAAAGCACTGAATACAGAGTTTTCCCCTAAAACTTTACAACATATTTCCAGCTCCTTGGAAAAATTTCTTCAGAAGAGGGTTTTTTTGGTTAAGAAACTATTTAAAGGCTTCTTCAGCGAAATTATTACGGTGCCCCATGAAAAGCATGAAAGAGGAACCGGGTTCAGAGATGCAGCTGGAAGGTTTGGAAAGCACTGCAACTGCGCCCAGTCATTTGTCTCAGCGCAGGGGCTGAGAGGTGTCAACAGTTTAATAACAAAAAGGTGTTACAAGTTCTTCCAAAGGCGGAGCAGATCTTTAAAAACATCCCTCTGCATGATACGAGTCAGGTTATTGAAGGCAGTGGGTGTGTGAGGACTATCCCACGGCAGTGGACAGGTTGTCTCCACGCGTTCCCCAGCCACCCGCCTCGGGGTGCCGGAGGAGCGGGGGCAAGCTGGAGCACCCCGCCGCCCTGCCCTCCCTCCCAGCCCTGGCTAACCATGTCCCCCGTGCCTCAAGCATGTTTTCACTCTGTGCAGAAGTTAAAATACCACAGGGCGATTGCAGTATTTTGTGGGATTAAAGTATGACGCTATCCACAATTTTTCAGAATTACACAAGCTCACATGTGTCCTGGGGAGGGGAAGCGATTCTAGGACATCATCTATCTTCTGCTCAACAAGATGCCAAAATATATGTATCAAAAGTTCTTACGCTATTCATCAAGGACATTTAAAATACTTCTCTACTTTAAATGAAGCTTTCAGTCCCATGAGGTCTTGATGAAAGTGGTGAAATTATTGCACTTCTTGTAGTATTCACAGCTATTCTGCCTCACATCAGCATTTTTTTTTCTTTTTTTCTTTCTTACTTCAGAAAGTCTAAACTTTGGAGAAGATGGAAGGAACACAAACAAATTGGTAATCTGAAGTGATCGTTTACACAGGAGAGCAGTAGCTGTTCAAGAGTTCCAAAACCTAACAGCTTTGTGAAAAGCTTTTTCCATTTGTTCCATATTTAGATAAAAAAACCCCACCCCCCCCAGTTCTTGATATGCTGGGACTTCTACTGGGATGATGCTGAAGATCAACAGCCTTTTTTATAGCTACAGTGGCTCCTTCTCTCACTTCCACCGGTCTCCTACCCCTTCTGACCGTCACACTAGAACTCAGGGCATCACCTAACAACGCGGCGCTCTCTCCCTCTCACAGAGGTAGAGAAGTCGCACGTACAGGCTCAGTTTGTACGCGTCGCTGGTGCCAGTGTTAAAAGCACCCCCGGTATACACACCAGGTATATACACAGACAGGCTCACTTGGGCGAACGCGCGTGTTCTGTCAGTATGAGGAGGAGGATGACAACGCCTATTACCATTTTCATTAATATTTCTACATTAAACTCCAAGCAAGTAGACTTCTCTATATGGACCAATGCTATTGCTTTTACAGACATTTTAGTTCTTCAAGAAGCATACCTGTGAGATATAACCGGGAGGCACATGAATAGGGGGAATGGATCCATTGGGTGACATCATGGGAACCTCTGCTGGCCCTAGCAAAAATAGAGAAATAAGATATTAGGTTTTTTCAGTTAAAAAAATTGCACAATTGCTCAGAGAAGGCTAAAAATAGCTTTATTTTTGAAGCCTGCAATAACAAAATGAGCAGCTCCACTAATTCCTGGTATATGGAAAATGCCTCGTGCCATCATCCTGAGAATAAGATCATTGTTCAATGACTTTACCATATATTCCATTGAAATAATATTTTCATCATAAAACAGCTAAAACGTAGAGTTTATATTATCCGCTGATCAACTTCTACAGCATTAAGCAGTAACACAATATGCCCTTTAGCAGCCCACAATTCCTATATTGAAATCTGGTGAAGTTATTCTGGTCGAAGGCATGGGAGCTCAGAACAAAGCAGAAACTGTGTAGCCTGGAACTGGGCAGCTCCCAAGGAAAGCGCCCAATTGTAGCAAAAAAAAAAAAAAAAAAAAAAAAAAAAAAAAAAAAAA